>ERZ1034917.1786-NODE-1786-length-11890-cov-9.332573_pt1 | contig 11890 bp, 10 predicted proteins | sample MGYA00520605_ERZ1034917 | MGnify/ENA primary metagenome ERZ1034917 (study PRJEB33766, sample SAMN09781784) | gut metagenome | biome: gut microbiome | host: Homo sapiens | place: Madagascar | study: EMG produced TPA metagenomics assembly of the PRJNA485056 data... | reverse complement strand
AGAAGAAGATGTCTGTTTTGTGTATACTTTCAGAATAATTTGTACATTCAAATTGGAGGCAGCAAAGTGTCATTTGTTTACGATATTCCTACAAAAGTTTTTTTTGGTGAAGGCCAGATAGAAAATCTTGGTGCACAACTTTCTGTTTACGGAAGCCGCGTTCTTTTGGTTTACGGCGGTGGTTCAATAAAAAAGACAGGGGTTTATGACAAAATTGTTGCACAGATAAAAGGCGCCGGTCTTGAACTGTATGAACTTTCAGGAATAGAGCCCAATCCCAAGGTAGAATCTGTAAGGCGCGGAATTGAGATTTGCAAGAAAAACAAAATAGATGTCTGTCTTGCGGCCGGCGGCGGTTCTGCAATGGATGCTTCCAAATTTATTGCGGCCGGTGCCTGCTCTGATGAAGATATATGGACTATTGTTAGCAAAAAGATTCCCGTAACAAAAGCTCTTCCTATTGTAACTGTTCTTACAATTTCTGCTACAGGTTCAGAAATGGATCCGACTGCAGTTTTGAGCAATATGCAGACCAACGAAAAGTCGCCCATGAGTTCGCCGCTGTTTTTTCCAAAGGCATCATTCTGCGACCCGACATTTACCTATTCTGTAGGAGCAAACCAGACCGCCTGCGGTTCCGCCGATATTTTAAGCCACCTTATGGAAGTTTATTTTAACCGCAACCAGAATCTTTTTATGCTGGACAGATGCATGGAAGGAATGATGAAAACTGTTATAAAATATGCACCTCTTGCCATGCATGAACCTGACAATTACGAAGCCCGCGCCAACCTTATGTGGACGTCTTCGTGGGCAATAAACGGTTTTACTTCGGGCTGCAATAAGGCACCGTGGAGCTGCCATCCTGTTGAACATCAGCTTTCGGCATATTACGACATTACACACGGACTGGGACTTGCCATCGTTACACCGCGCTGGATGCGTTATGTTCTTGCCAATGACGATGAACAGGGAAGCCGTACGCAGAAATTCTACGAATTTGCCGTAAATGTATTCGGAATTGATCCTTCTACAGGAAAAAATCAGGCCGCAGAAATGGCTGTAGAAAAAGTAGAAGAATTTTTCTATTCAAAACTTGGGTTAAAGAAAAGCCTTTCTGAAATTGGAATTGGGCGTGAACATTTTTCTGACATGGCAAAAAAAGCGGCTGAATGTGGCGGCGGTGACTGTGTTAACGGCTGGCAGAAACTGTATGCGGCCGACATAGAAAAGATTTACGAGGCCTGTCTCAACTAGCAAGCAAAGCCGTTTTCTGTTAAAATAGTGTAATAGGGAAAGACAGCTTCAAAAAAATGGGGCTGACTTAGACTGAATACAAACCGACTGTTTTAACGGAGTGGCAAATTGCTTAACATAAACAACAATACTGCAAACATTAAACGGGAAATTCTTGTAAGAATAGCACGGCTTCAGCTGGAAGGAAAACTCGAAGAGGGCGTTCACTTTATTCCGCGCGAAATGGCACCCCGCAACAAGCCGCCCATGAGATGCTGCATTTACCACGACCGCGAAATCTTAAGAATGCGCACTCTTGCCCGTATGGGATGGTCTGTAGAAAACATCGACGAAGAAAGAACGCTTGCTTCTTTTGCAAAGGAAGCACTTAAACGCGAAAAGCCCACGTGGCCAATGCTTACTGTTCTGCACGATGCCTGCAATGCCTGTGTACGCTCGCATTATATGGTAACAAACGCCTGCCAGGCCTGTTATGCACGCCCGTGTATGGTAAACTGCCCCAAAAAAGCAATAAGCATAGACCGCCGTGCACACATCAACGAAGACATCTGCATTAACTGCGGAATCTGTATGCAGAACTGCCCGTACCACGCAATAATAAAAATTCCTGTTCCGTGCGAAGAAGCGTGTCCTGTAGGTGCAATTACAAAAGACGCGTCAGGCCACGAAAGCATTGACTACGACAAATGCATTTTCTGCGGAAACTGTATGCGCGAGTGTCCTTTTGGTGCCATGATGGACAAAAGCCAGCTGGTAGACGTAATAAAGCACATAATGGACGGCAGCAAAAAAATTGTTGCAATGTATGCTCCTTCAATAGCAGCACAGTTCCGCGCAGTTCCGGGGCAACTCGAAGCAGCTCTTCTTAAGGCAGGATTTGACAAAGTTTGGGAAGTTGCAATCGGTGCAGACATCTGTGCAACAAACGAAGCACATGAATTTGAAGAAAGAATGGCGCGCGGTGACAAAATGATGACGACTTCATGCTGTTCGGCATATGTAAGGGCCGTCAATATACATGTACCGGCACTTAAGGAATGCGTTTCGGCAACAAGAAGTCCCATGCACTACACTGCAGAAATTGCCAAGAAAGCCGACCCCGACTGCATAACGGTATTTGTAGGCCCGTGTCTGGCAAAAAGACGCGAAGGTTTTGACGATGAGCTTGTGGATTACGTTGTTTCTATAGAAGAAATTGAAGCGCTTTTTATAGCAAAGGAAATTGAAGTTCCAAAAATGGATGTTGCAGAAGAAAGCATAATTCCAACAGCAAGCGGACGTAATTTTGCAAAAAGCGGTGGTGTTCTTGAAGCGGTAAAACTAAGGCTCAGTGACGATTCAATTTTGAAACCTGCAAAAATAAACGGTCTTAACAAAGCCGGAATGAAAACGCTCAACATGTACGGAATGATCAACAGCGGTAAGCTCAAACCCCCGAAGGACTGCCCGAACCTTATCGAAGTAATGGCCTGCGAGGGAGGCTGCATTGCCGGTCCTTCAGTAATTACCAATGTAAAAACCGCAGAAATTCAGCTTGAAAAATACGTCGAAAGCGGTGCAGCCAACAAAATAGAAAGCAGACCCGAAGACACAAAATGATCCGCCGTACAGGACATGCAGATCTTCCGCTTCATACCGGTACTGTTCCAAAATGGCTTGCCGACAGAATGCGCGATCTTGGAACACAAATAGTTGAAGCTCTTCTTATTCAATATGGAAAAAAAGAAGTATTGCGCCGGTTGAGTGATCCTCTGTGGTTTCAGTCACTTGGTGCCGTACTTGGAATGGACTGGCATTCTTCGGGAATAACGACCAGCGTAATGTATGCCTTAAAGCGCGGAATAAATGTACGTGCCAGGGAATTTGGTCTTTGCATCTGCGGTGGCCGCGGTAAATATTCCAGGCGCACACCCGAAGAACTTTTGTATCTGAGTGACGCAACCGGAATGGACGGTGATGCTCTTGTCAAAGCAAGCAGACTCTGTGCAAAAATAGACAGTACTGCTGTTCAGGATGGATTCCAGCTTTACCGGCACAATTTTATTCTTTCTGATGAAGGAGACTGGGCCGTTGTTCAGCAGGGAATGAATACTGAACAGAAAACTGCGCGTCGCTACCACTGGTGTTCGCAAAACCTCAAGTCTTTTGTAGAAGAACCGCACACGGGTGTTACCGGGGAAAATCGCGGTCTTATTCTGAATCTTACCGACACAAATGCAGGCCCTACAAGAAATTCTATACTGAATCTTTCCAAAGAAAATCCCGACAGAATTTTACGGGAAGTAAAACTTATTGAAAAAACAGATGCCGCGGGGGAACTTGCCTTTAGCGAAGAAGACGGTTCACGCAACTGTATAATGCCTTCGCACCACGAAGTAAAAGCACAGGATGTTGACTTAAAAAGGCTTGGAGGTGTTCTTGCGGCGGCTTACGAAAGTGAACCTTCTGATTTTGAAAGCCTGCTTCTTACTCCAGGGCTTGGACCGCGCACGCTTCAGTCTCTTACACTTGTAAGCGAAGTCATAAACGGAACGCCGTCGCGCTTTACGGATCCGGCCAGATTCAGTTTTGCACACGGCGGAAAAGACGGCCATCCTTTTCCTGTTCCGCTGCGTATTTATGACGAAAGTATACGTATTCTTGGTGATGCGATAGAAAAGTCAAAGCTTGGCTACAAGGACAAGTCTGAATGTATAAATCGTCTGCATAAAACTGCACTTCAAATAGAAGAAAACTGCAGCCCGCAGGCAGATTTTGACGCTGTTATGGAGCGTGAGCGGCGCAATTCACATGAGTGGGGCGGCCGTACTGTCGCTGGAACGGTTTAGATTCTTAACGCGCAAATTCCTGAGTCCACGGTGTGTTGTGAAGAATGTCTGTTACGGCGAGGCGCATTCTTTTGAGTTTTTCTGAGCCGCTTATCTGTGTCTTTTGAATAAAACCTATGTCGTAGTAACCCAGCGCGTTTCCTGCACTGTGCGAAATAAATCCTTCGCGGTAAGGGCCGTTTTCCAAAACTATGCGCGGAACAAGTCCTATGCCCAAACCAAGCGCGGCAAGTGCCATAACGGCTTCGTTTCCTTCTGTTTCTGCGGCGATTACCGGCTTAACGTTGCGGCTTTTTGTCCAGGAGTCAAACCGCTGCCGGGCCAGACCGGCCTTTGGTAAAATAAGCGGCACTGATGAAACAATATCCTGCGGGCTTCCGCTTACGGTGGTGTAGGGACCTGTTGCACTTGCGGCAAACACGAGCGGGCTTGTCAGAACAGAAATGCAGTCAAATTCGGCACATGCGGCAGACGGAATGGCGGCAACCGCGAGTTCGGCACGTCCTTCCCTTACCGTATTCATTGCAAGAGCCGGGTCTCCTGTTTCTACAGAAAGGTGGATTGCGGGATATTTTTCGGACAAATGTCTTATAAATGGCGGCATTATTGAGTAACACGCCGTAACGCTTGCAAAAACGTGCAGAGTTCCGCCGGGTTCATCGGTTTTTTTTGAAAAATCTTCCATTAACTCACGCTGCCCGTTAACGCACGATTCTGCAAATTCAGCAAATTTCATTCCGGCCGGGGTAAGAATTACTTCACGGTTGTTGCGGTCAAAAAGTACGGCTCCTGTTTCTTCTTCAAGTCTTCCAACAAGACGGCTCAGGGCAGAAGGGCTTAAGTTGACAATTTGCGCGGCTTTTGCAAAATGAAGTGTTTCTTTAAGGGCCAGAAATGCATTCAGTTCAAAAAAATCCATTCACTGATTTTAAAAGTATTGAAGATATTGGTCAACATAAGCCCGCGTACTTCCGAAAATATAAGTGGTTAATTTGTAAAAAATACGCTATAATTTAAGTTGAATTGATTTTGCAGCTTTTTTGGAGGAAATATGAAAAAGAGTATTCTTGCATTCGCACTTTTTACGGCTGTAACGGCCGCATTTGCTTTGGATTCAGGTTCGTTTACGCCTAAAGGAAGCATTTCTTCCTATACAAAAACGGACTACAATGTAACGTCAAAATTCGGTGACTACTTTCGCTCTGTAAACGAAAAGCATGTTCATGTTTACAGTGCCGACGGTCTTGTTTCTGAAAGTGCAACTTACACTGCACGCGATGAACTTGTAGACAAAATTACATATAAGTATGACGTAAGCCGCAATCTGGTGGAATCAGTTTATTCAGGTGCCGACGGTGTTGTTATCTACAAAACCCAGATTGAATACCAGAGCGACGGTAAAATAAAGAGCGAGTCAGAATACAAGGAAGACGGAACTCTTGCTTCAAAAACAATTTACAAATACGAAGACGCAAAAGTTACTGAAAGTTTTTATGACGGTGAAGGAAAACTTCTTTCACGCATAATCACAATTCTTGGCGAAAACGGCAAACCTGCAGAAGAAAAACAGTATTTTGCAGACGGAAGCCTTTCTCTTAAAAAAGTGTATACATGGCTTGATGCAGTAACGGTTTCTTCAATCGAAGAATTTGACGAGACAGATAGTTTTGTAAAAAAGCACGTTTACCGTTACGACGAGTCCGGGGCTTTGAGCGAAGTTCAGACTTACAATGCTTCAAATGTTCTCTGCACACGCGAAATTTACAAAAATGATTCTTTGGGAAATCCTGTAAGAATAAGTGTATACGCTGTTGCAGAAAAATTCGGTGCGACTGTAAATGAACTTCAGTCAATTTCTGAATTTGCATACAAAGATACATCGGCTGCAAAATAAACTTGTTTGGCGCGCAAAAAATTGCTGGACAAAAATAGTATAATTGAACTTATTGAACATCGCAGTGAATACCGTGTGGATTTGCAAAAAAAAGCCCGCGCGCTCTGCGATGACTGTTACGGAAAGAAAATTTTTTTGCGCGCTCTTATTGAAGTTACAAACTGTTGCGTCAGAAACTGTTACTACTGCGGAATACGCGCGCAGAATTCTTTTGCACAAAGATATAGGCTGACAGACGAAGAGATTCTGGAATGCTGTAACAAAAGCAGCTCGCTTGGTTTCAAGACATTTGTTCTTCAGGGCGGTGAAGATGCTGCCTTTAGCGAAGAACGCGTCTGCGGATTAATTGAAAAAATAAAGATTGCACATCCTGACTGTGCAGTGACACTTTCTTTGGGCGAGCGGCCTTACAAAACATTCCGTGCGTGGAAAGAAGCCGGAGCCGACCGCTATCTTTTACGGCATGAAACTGCCAGTCCAAAACATTATGAGTGTCTTCACCCGAAGGAACAGAAACTCTCTGCAAGAAAAGAATGTCTTTTTAATTTAAAGTCGCTTGGGTTTCAGACAGGCTCGGGTTTTATGGTCGGCTCCCCTTTTCAGACAGTGCAGAATCTGGCCGATGACATTATGTTTCTTCAGGATCTGAATCCGCAGATGATTGGCATAGGTCCTTTTATTCCGCACAGGGACACACCGTTTGCGCATTTTGCAGCCGGAAGTACAGAACTTACACTTTTTTTGATTTCACTGTTGCGCACGATTTTTCCCAATGCGCTTATTCCGGCAACAACTGCTCTTGCAACTTTAAGCAGCACAGGTCATGAAGACGGAATTCTTTCGGGTGCAAATGTAATTATGCCGAATGTTTCTCCTCTTTATGCGCGACAAAAATATGAACTGTATAATAATAAAAAACATGACGGTGACGAAGCTGCGGAAAATCTTGCACTGTTAAAAAATAAAATTTCGGGGATTGGATACGAGATTGTCAGTGAAGTGGGAAATTATATTCCGCCTGATAAATACAGGAGCGTTAGATAAAAATGTATGATGTTAAGTCTGCACGTGCAGAAGATTTTATAAATGATGAAGAAATTCTTGATACGCTGAATTATTCTGCAAAACACAAAAGTGACGCGCCTTTGATAAAATCTATTCTTGAAAAAGCCGCGCTCTGTAAGGGTATAAGTCACCGCGAGGCTGCTGTTCTTTTGGACTGCGATATTCCCCAGCTGAATGACGAAATAAAGGCACTGGCAAAAAAAATCAAGCTGCGTTTTTACGGAAACAGAATTGTTCTTTTTGCGCCGCTTTATCTTTCTAATTATTGCATTAACTCGTGCACTTACTGCCCTTATCATGTTCACAACAAACACATAGGCCGCAAGAAATTGACGCAGGAAGAAATATACCGTGAGACAATTGCACTGCAGGATTTGGGACACAAGCGGCTTGCACTCGAAGCAGGTGAAGATCCTGTAAACAATCCGATTGAATATATTCTTGAAAGCATAAATACAATTTATTCCGTAAAGCACAAAAATGGTGCGATAAGACGCGTGAATGTAAACATAGCGGCAACTACACACGAAGAATACAAAATGCTTAAGGATGCGGGAATCGGAACATACATTCTTTTTCAGGAAACATACAACCGTGCTGCCTACAAAACGCTGCATCCGGCCGGACCAAAAAGTGACTACGACTGGCACACACAGGCAATGGACCGTGCAATGGAAGCCGGAATAGATGATGTCGGAATAGGAGTACTTTTTGGACTGAATCTTTACCGCTATGATTTTACAGGCCTTTTAATGCATGCCGAACATCTCGAAGCCGCAAAGGGTGTTGGTCCGCATACGATAAGTGTTCCAAGAATACGCGCAGCAGACGGAATTGATCCTGCGTCTTTTCCTGATGCAATTGATGATGAAACGTTTGCAAAAATTGTTGCGGTAATAAGAATTGCTGTTCCATATACGGGAATGATTGTTTCTACGCGCGAGTCACAGAATACAAGGGAAAAAATTCTTGAACTAGGAGTTTCCCAAATTTCGGGCGGTTCAAGAACAAGTGTTGGCGGTTACTGCGAAAGTGAACGACCCGGTGACACAACACAGTTTGACGTAAGCGACACGCGTTCCCTTGATGAAGTTGTTGCATGGCTTATGGAACTGGGGTATGTTCCGAGTTTTTGTACAGCCTGTTACAGGGCAGGGCGAACCGGTGACCGTTTTATGCAGCTGGTAAAATCAGGTCAGATTGCAAACTGCTGTCACCCGAATGCGCTTATGACACTAAAGGAATATCTTGAAGATTATGCCTGTGACAAAACAAAAGTGCTTGGTGAAAAATTGATTGAATGCGAGCTGAATAAAATTCCTGACGAAAAAATTCGTGAGCGCGCAAAAACTTACATTCGTGAAGAGGCCTTCGGTAAGCGCGACTTCAGATTTTAAGGAACAATACATATAGAGATTTATTTGTTAATGAAGTTAAAATGCGTGAAGGAGGACGGAGAATCACGAAATGATTTGACTTTTAGTTGTTTCGAAGTAACTGGTTACTTCGAAACTATGCTGACTGGAAGCATTTTAACATTTATTGAAACTTAATAAAAAATGCGTTTTTATGTATGTTTGTTAATGAAAGTTAAAATGCGCGAAGGAGGACGAAAAAATGCAGACACCGGATTCGATGAGAATTGCTATAGGAATTTTCGGGCGCACAAACAGCGGCAAATCTTCTTTGCTGAATGCAATTGCGGACCAGAACTTTTCGATTGTTTCTGACAAAAAGGGAACAACGACCGATCCCGTAAGAAAAGCCATGGAACTTCCCGGAACCGGCGCGGTCTTATTTACAGATACAGCCGGTTTTTGCGATGACGGTGAACTTGGCGTACTGCGCGAAGAAAAGACACTGCAGGTTCTGGACAAAAGCGATGTTGTGCTTGCGGTATTTTCCTGCGAAGAAACAAATTTTGACTGGGTAAAAAAAATATCCGGCAAAGGAAAAAAGCTGATTTGTGTTCTTACCAAAACAGATTGCGCAGACAGCAAAGAAATTGAAGACGCGAAGAAAAGAATCTTTTCGGTTACACAAACTGAACCTGTTCTGTTCAGCGCGGTAACAAAAAAAGGCCTTTCCGAACTTGTAAAAAAAATCGGTGAAGCCGCGCATCACGGTCATGAAGAAGAGTTTGCGTTAACGCACGGTTTGTGCAAAAAAAATGATACTGTTCTTCTTGTAATGCCGCAGGATATTCAGGCTCCGAAGGGACGGCTTATTCTTCCGCAGGTACGTGTAATGCGCGAACTGCTCGACAAAAAATGCATTGTAGTTTCGTGTACCGGTGACACTTTGGAACAGACGCTTTCTTCTTTGTGTAAAGCACCACAACTGATTATAACCGACTCACAGCTTTTTTCAAAAGTGCATGAGTTGTGTCCAAAGGAAAGTAAGCTTACATCTTTTTCAATTTTAATGGCGGCCGAAAAAGGAAACATAGATGATTTTGTAAAAGGCGCTGCTGCGCTTGACAATTTGTGTTCCGAAAGCCGCATACTTATTGCAGAAGCGTGTACGCATGTTCCGCAGAAAGAAGATATCGGGCGCGAAAAAATTCCGGCCCTGCTCAGAAAAAAATGTCCCAGTGTAAAAATAGATTTTGTACGCGGAACAGATTTTCCTTCATCACTTGTGAACAGCGACGGAAGTGCACGCTACAGTTTAATAATCCACTGTGGTGCATGCATGTTTAACCGCGAATATCTTCTGCAAAGACAGGCCGCCGCAAAAAAAGTTGGAATCCCAATGACAAATTACGGAATAGCAATTGCAAAACTAACAGGCATTCTGTCTGATGTTTTTGTAAATTGAACAGCGCCCCAGTCCGATAAAATAGTATGAGAGTATTTTTAAGAAGATTTGTTTTATTAACCGCATTTTTTGCAACAGAATTATTTTGTTTTTCACAGAGCCAGCCGCAGACGCAAAGTACCGAATTGCGTTATCATGGTAACGGAAGTTACATGCTGGTTGAACGAACAGATTTGCGTCGTTACGATAACGGGCGGTACACGGGTCTTGTAAGCCGCGAAGTGCGTTCGTTTATTGCACAGTCATCTTCTCCTGAATATGCTGCTCCCGGCGACACTTACTACGACGGAAGTTTTTATATTATGGAAGCGACAAAAAGAAATTCCCACGATGTAAAAATGGGAATCAACGAGTCAATTCCGTCTTCATTCAGAATTACTTCTGACGGTGAACTTGTAATGATAGAAGACAACGGTTACCCAAGCTTCAGAAGTTTTCCTGCTTTTACAAAACAAAAAATTCGCCAAGGCGACAAATGGCAGGCAAAGGCTGAACGCGCAGTCGATCCTCTCAACAAAGGCACCGTTACAAAAATGCCCATTTATGTAGAGTACCAGTATCTGCGCGACGATGTGTTTAACGGAGAAAAAGTTTTTGTTCTTTCTGCAAAGTGGGCAACGCGTTACGGAATTTCTTATATTGATTTTGCAGGCGATGCACAACTCAAATCTGCATTCGGAAGTCACAGTGCAACAATGTTCGTAAGTGCGGCTACAGGAAATGCGCTTGTTGTGAGAGATGCTGTTGACGAAACTTTTGAATATGCAGATGCAAATAAAATTTCTTTTAAGGGAACAATTTCATTGTTTACACATTATCCGCCGGCGGTAGACAGAGACGGTCTTATTCGCTCTCTTGCGCGCATTGCAGATGTGAAAGATACCGGTGTGAAAGATGCGGCTGCGAATAAGGGTTCTGAAAGCAACGGCGGTGGTAAAAAAAGTTCCGGCGGTAAATCTAAAGACGCATCCGATGGTACAGACAGCGCTGTCGCCGGCTCGTCTTCTGCAGGAACTTCAGGTATAAAACAACCCGGCCGCACAAAACCCAAAATAGAATCTTCTGTGTCAAAGAATATGACTGTAGACGAAACGTCGGCCGGGCTGCGTCTTACGATACAGAATTTGCAGTTCAAACCCGACAGCGCGCAGCTTTTACCCGGAGAAGAAGAGCGGCTTGACCAGATTGCGCAGGTTTTGAAACAGGCGCGTGAACAAATGTTTTTGGTAGAAGGACATACGGCAAGTGTAGGTTTTGCAAGCGGTGAAATGAAACTTTCAAAAGAGCGTGCACATGCAATAGCCGAGGCACTTGTCCAAAGAGGAATTCCTGCGCAGAAGTTTATCTGCAAAGGTAGCGGAGGAACAAAATCGATCGCCGACAATTCAACCCCCGAAGGAAAAGCCCTGAACCGCCGTGTAGAAATAACAATTCTGGAGTAAATGCGGGATCTGTTAACCACTTGTCACAAAATACAACCAGTTATCTCAAAAAATATTGCGACCTTTAAAATTCCCTGTATACTGAATGCATAATTTATTTTATGTATTTCAGGGGGAAGTATGAAAAAGAAATTTTTTATTTTATTTACGGCGGTGTTTATTTTTTCGGCTCAGATTTTATTTGCTCAGGAAAATGATTTAAAACGTTTTTCATTTGGTGGAATTTGGAGGGCAGACAGTCTGCGCTCGTCAGGTGGTACAGAATTTGGAGTTACGATTTCGCCGGGAAATTTTGTTGTAAGAAATTATATTTTGGTAGAGGGTCTGGGGCTTCATAAAACTGAATTGTATGGCGGAGGATTTTCGGTTGCTGACAAAATTCAATTGGGAGCAAAAATCGATTTGGGAAATACTTCTGTTATTTCGTATGGTTTTGCTCAGGTTGGAGGAATGCTTTTTTCTACAAGCCAAAATGGAATATTTGAAAATCCTGTTTTTATTGAATTTTCTTTTGGTGGTGGCTTTGAATTTCTAATCAAAAATAATTTTTCATTTTTAGTTGAATATGGTGGCGGTGGATATAT
>ERZ1034917.1784-NODE-1784-length-11896-cov-3.645131_pt1 | contig 11896 bp, 14 predicted proteins | sample MGYA00520605_ERZ1034917 | MGnify/ENA primary metagenome ERZ1034917 (study PRJEB33766, sample SAMN09781784) | gut metagenome | biome: gut microbiome | host: Homo sapiens | place: Madagascar | study: EMG produced TPA metagenomics assembly of the PRJNA485056 data... | reverse complement strand
CATTGCCGCATTTGAGAAAGTCTGGCTGTTAACCCATTTCAATCATCCGAGGGAAGTGACGGCGGAATCTGAGCGGGTTTGCCGGGCTTTTGTCCGACGCGGCGTACCGGTTCTGAATCAGACGGTATTGATGCGCCGAATCAACGATAAGCCGGAAATTTTAGAGGAATTATCACGCCGTTTGCTGGCAATTAAAGTAAAGCCTCATTACCTGTTTCACGTTGATCCCGTTCGAGGCGTGCGGCATTACGCAACAGGGATAGAAGCAGGTTTGGAAACGCTCCGTTACTTTCGCTCCCGCCTGTCATCTCTTGGCGTGCCGACCTTTGCGATTGATTTGCCTGAAGGAGGAGGCAAGGTCGCCTTGCAGCCGGAATATGGCAAAGGAATGTGTTTCCCTTCTATTCAAAACCCTGAACATCTGATTGATTATCCCGACGGAAGACTGAGTAAAAATACTGAAAAATAGAAACCGTCACTTGTATAATCTTTGAAATGGAATATATTACATCTTCCGAACGCATCTGACAATTGTGTTGCGTTCCCAAAGAATCGGAAGTAGCAGTGCTTGGCAATGTCGATTGGCCCTGTGCGTACTGTGAACCGGTTGAGAAACAAATCGTTTCAAACAAAAGGATAGAAAATGGCTGTAAAAATTCGGTTGAAAAGAACCGGAACTCGGAATCGGAGCTGCTTCCGTGTTGTTGTAATGGATGTCCGTAGCTCCCGCGATGGCAAAGCAATCGAAGAACTTGGTTTCTACGATCCGCACAGCAAAGAGGAAAAAATTAGTGTAGAACGTGCTGACTATTGGCTTGGCGTCGGTGCCGCAATCAGCGAAACAGCTAAAGCTGTTTATGATCGTGCAAAAGCCGGTACCAGTTTGAAAGACAAAGTCCGCGTTCAGAAGCCTTCCAAGAAAGCACAGGCCAAAGCTGCTGCTGAAGCTGAAGCCAAGGCAAAAGCCGAAGCTGAAGCTGCCGCTGCTGCTGAAGCTTCCGCAGAAGCACCTGCTGAAGCATAAGATGGGAATCGTTGATTCTCGTCAAACGATATAAGGGCAGGATAAAGTGCTGAAGAAGATTTTTGAGTTTTTCACCGGCAAAAGTGTTGCGATGGCTCCATGCAGCTGCAGCAGTAATTCCGGGGTGACCGAGTTAGAACACTTCGTAGATTATGTTGTCCGTTCTCTGGTCGATAACCCGGATGATGTGCGCGTCACTTCCGAAGATGGTGAAGAAACTTGTATTATTAAAATTGACTGTAAGAAAGAAGATATCGGCAAGATCGTCGGCCGTCGCGGCAAGACGATTATGGCAATCCGTTCTCTGGTGAGCGGTGCTGCCGGACGTCTTCAGAAGAAAGTGACAGTCGAGGTTGTTGACTGAAATTGCATATCGATGTGGTGACACTTTTCCCGGAAATATACCCCGGACCGTTAGGTAGCAGCATTGTCGGCCGCGCTATTCGCAATGGTTATTTGGAAATCAATGCGGTGAATTTGCGCAATTTTGCGCATGATGAGCGCGGGACGGTCGACGATAAACCTTATGGTGGTGGGGTCGGAATGTTGATGAAAGTGGAACCGATTTTCGAGTGCATTGACGCACTGCGTAAACCGGAAACTCTGGTTGTGATGACATCGCCGCGTGGAGAACGGTTTACTCAGAAAATGGCAGCTGAATTGGCTCAGGTCAGCCATCTTGTGATTCTTTGTGGTCACTACGAAGGTGTGGATGAGCGGGTTCGGCTCGGTGGCGCGATTGACCGCGAAGTTTCAATCGGCGATTATGTGTTGACCAGTGGAAATCTGGCGGCAATGGTGATTGTCGATGCTGTATCGCGGTTGATTCCCGGTGTTCTGGGCAAAGATGAATCGAGTATCGAAGAGTCTTTCAGTGAGCCGTTGCTGGAATATCCTCAGTATACGCGGCCGCCGGAATATCGCGGTATGGGGGTTCCGGAAATACTGCTTTCTGGCGACCATGGGAAAATCGCAACCTGGCGCAGGCTGGAGGCAGAACGCCTGACAGCAGAGAAACGGCCGGATCTTTTTGATAAGTATTTAGAAAGCAAGACTCGGCACGATCAAGAATGATTTCAGGGACAACCGCCTGAAGTTGAAAGAAATTAATACTTGGAGGCAAGTTAAAATGAATATTTTAGATAAGATTCGCAACGAGAATCTGAAGACGGATATTGCTGCGTTTAACGTAGGCGATACGATTAAGGTTTTTGTCAAGATTGTTGAAGGGCAGACGGAACGTATTCAGGTTTTTACTGGTACAGTTATTGCTCGTCGTGGCAGTGGTATTGAGTCCACATTCACTGTCCGCCGTGTTGTTTCCGGGCAGGGCGTTGAGCGTGTATTCCCACTTTACAGTCCCCGCATTGACCATATCGAAGTGGTTCGCCAAGGCAAAGTTCGCCGTGCGAAACTCTTTTACCTCCGTGACAAAATCGGCAAAGCCGCTCGCGTCAAAGAATTGCGTATCCGCTAATCACTCTGCCTGTTTCCGGCAGGGACAAGCCGCGTGAAAAAATTCGCGCGGCTGGTTTGCCTTGATGGAATGAGTAAGTTTAAGGATACATCAAAGCTCCTCTGCCTTGAGAAAAAACACTGGGCGGAGGGGTTTTTATTTATAGCCGGAGTTGATGAAGTTGGCCGCGGGCCTCTGGCGGGGCCTGTTGTCGCTGCGGCCGTGGTGTTGCCACGGGATGTTGAATTGCCTCCGGTCTTTGATTCCAAGCAATTGACGGCGGCTCAACGTGAAGAGTTAGCTGTCGCGTTGCGGAATCTTGATGGTATCGATTATGGTATTGCGGAAGTCGGTGTTGAAATAATTGATTCCATCAATATTCTGCAAGCAACGCATCTGGCGATGCGTTTGGCAGTGGAAAAATTGAAAAACGTGGATTATATTCTGGTGGATGGGCGTCCGGTTAGAGGGTTTTCCTGTCCATCCGAAGCTGTTGTAAAGGGAGATGCCAAGTCGGCCTCCATTGCGGCGGCAAGTATTTTGGCAAAAGTTTACCGTGATGCATTGATGGATGAATATGCCAGGGTATATCCGGAATATGGATTTGAACATCATAAAGGATATGGAACGGCAGAACATCTGGCTGCGTTGGCGGCACATGGGGTAACGCCGATACATCGGCGGACATTTGCTCCGGTTCGGGATATATTAAACCCTCCACCGGAACAGATGGAGTTGTTTTAAGGCAATGGAATTATGAAAAAGAATGAAATGGAATGGAATCGGACCCGCGCTACCAGCGCGGCTCAGACCCGAAAATAAAGCGTTTTCAAATGGAAAGAAGAACCGAAACTATTGTTCTTCTTCTGGCGGTAGTGGTATTGCAATGCCACTACCGTAGATCGTCATTTCATTAACACATTGAAACAGAGATTTTGGAGCATAAAATAATGAGTAAGTATCCTTTGCAGACAATCCGTCACAGTGCTGCCCATGTGATGGCAGCAGCAGTAAAAGAGCTGTATGGCAATGTAAAATTTGACATTGGCCCTGGAACTGCTGACGGTTTTTATTACGATTTCGATATGGAACATCGCCTGGTGCCGGAAGACTTGGAAGCGATCGAAAAAGCGATGCACTCAATCATCAACCGCAAATTGCCTTTTGAATTGATTGAGATGACGCGTGCAGAAGCTGAAAAGTTTTTGAGCGAGCAGAACCAGACCTATAAGTTGCAGCGTCTTGCCGATATTCCTGAAGGGGAAAAAATTACATTTTACCGTTGCGGCGACTACTATGATTTGTGTCGTGGCCCTCATGTCGCCAATACCGGGGAAGTCGGTGCGGTAAAATTAATGTCTATTGCAGGATCTTATTTCCGCGGGGATGAAAAAAATCCGATGTTACAGCGGATTTATGGAACCGCATTTCCGGATAAAAATGAACTTCATGCTTATTTGAAACAGCTGGAAGAGGCAAAAAAGCGTGACCATCGCAAATTGGGCAAAGAGCTGGATCTTTTCAGTTTTTCTGAAAATGTCGGCCCCGGGCTGGTGTTGTGGCATCCCAAGGGGGCATTTGTCCGTAATGCTTTTGAAACCTACTGGCGTGCAGAGCATTACAAAAATGGTTACGAATTGTTGTATACACCGCACATCGGACGAGCAGAACTGTGGAAAACCAGTGGACATCTGGATTTTTATAAAGATGCGATGTATTCTCCGATGATGATTGATGAGCAGGAATTTTACTGTAAGCCGATGAATTGTCCGTTCCATATTGAAATTTACAAGAGTCGCTTGCGTTCCTATCGTGAATTACCCTGCCGTTGGGCAGAACTCGGTACAGTGTATCGTTATGAAAAGTCTGGCGTTTTGCACGGATTGCTTCGCGTCCGCGGTTTCACTCAGGACGATGCACACATTATTTGTACACCGGAACAGATTGAAGACGAAATTGCGGAAGTCCTGCGTTTCAGCCTGAGCATCTGGAAGGCCTTCGGGTTTACGGAGATTAAACCGTATCTGGCAACACGTCCTGCGAAGGCAGTGGGTGATCCGGAACGTTGGGAAAAAGCTTTGTTATCTTTACAGAAAGCAGTGGAAAAAGCCGGACTCGAATGTGAAGTAGACGAAGGCGGCGGTGCATTCTATGGACCGAAAATTGACTTAAAGGTTAAGGATGCAATCGGCCGGGAATGGCAGACTTCCACGATTCAGTTTGACTTTAACCTGCCCGAACGTTTCGATATGACTTATATTGGCGAAGACGGCAAAAAGCACCGTCCCTATATGGTGCACCGTGCGCTCTTTGGTTCGATTGAACGGTTCTTTGGAATTCTTGTAGAACAGTTTGCCGGGGCATTCCCGCTGTGGCTTGCGCCGATTCAGGCACGGATCCTGCCGATCGCTGAAGGACAGTATGACGCGGCCTGGGCTGCCTGCAAAGAGTTGAAGAAACTTGGCTTCCGTGTTGAAGTCGATGATCGTGCGATGAGCCTCGGCGGACGTATTAAGGATGCCCGGAATGAGCGGATTAATTACCTGTTGGTGATCGGAGAACGGGAAGCTGCCGACGGCAAAATTGCTGTTCGTACCCGCCGCGAAGGAGAACTCGGAGCTATGACAGTTCAACAAGTTGCAGAAAAAATGCAAATTGAGGTTGATAATAAAATTTGCTGATCCATATTATAGGATAACCAACGTTTGCCGGCGGGGAATGGGGCCGGCAAAATAGAGATATAAGTAAGCGAGAACATCAAACATTTGGAGGTTTCCTATCGCTAAGCTGTTGAAACCCGGGGATCGGTCGTTTACGGCCGATGAGGTTCGCCTGATTGGAGCAGACGGCGAACAGTTGGATATTGTTTCTTATGCGCAAGCTCGAGAAGCGGCAAATGAAGCAGGGCTTGATCTGGTATTGGTATCAGACAAGGCGATTCCGCCGGTTGTCCGCATAATGGATTTTGGCAAACTTCAGTATGAACAGCGCAAAAATCTGAAAGCACAGCGCAAAAACAATGTCGCCCAGAAGGTCAAAGAAGTAAAATTCCGTGTCAACATTGATTCCAATGATTATCAGATTAAGTTAAAACACGGGATTGAATTTTTGGAAAAAGGGTGTAGATTAAAAGTAACGCTTATGTTGCGCGGAAGAGAGCTTGCCCACAAGGATTTGGCATTTGAACTGATCAATCGCTTTGTGGACGATCTCAAGGATTACGGTGAAGCTGATGGTACACCGAAACTGCTTGGACGCAACATTTCCGTTAGTTTTGCCCCAAAGGCAAAGCGCTGAACATGGCTGGAAGGCATCTGCCGGTTCAGAGCAAACAGTAACCATATCAACTCAACAAGGAGTAAAACGATGCCGAAGTTGAAGACCAGAAAGTGTGCCGCCAAGCGGCTCAAAATGACCGGTACTGGCAAGTATCGTCATAACAAAGCAGGTGCCCGTCACCTCCTGACAGGCAAGTCGGCCAAACGTAGACGCCGTCTCGGCGAAGATGGAGCCGTTTCCAGTGCTGAAAAGCGCCGTATCAAAGTCGCGTTGCCCTATGGCTTGAAGTAAGGAGTAAAAATTATGTCGAGAACTACCTGTGCAGTCGCTTCGAGAAAACGTCGCAAGCGGGTTTTGGAACGCGCCAAGGGTTTTTATGGTGCGAGCAGCAAACAGATCCGTACCGTTTATGATGCCGTTGATAAGGCAAATTCTCATGCTTATGTCGGTCGCAAACAGAAGAAGCGTCAGTATCGCCGTCTTTGGACAGTCCGTATCAATATCGCCTGTCGTGCACTTGGTACCAACTACAGTCAGTTTATGAATGGTCTTAAGAAGGCCAACATAGAGCTGAACCGTAAGGTACTTGCCGATCTTGCAGTTACGGAACCGGCGGAATTTAAGGCGTTGGTGGAAAAAGTCACCGCCAAGTAACTCCGACCGTTTTTTGACGCAATCAGACAGCTTGAAAGTGGCTTTTCAGTCATTTTCAGGCTGTTTTTTTATGTAAAGGGGTAGCATATGAATATGATTATCGAGAAAATTCAGGCGGCACTTGTTGATGTGGAAAAGCGAGCCGCCCAGGCGGCAGATGCTGCCGAACTCGAAGCGTTGCGAATCGAGATTTTGGGACGCAAGGGCTGGTTTACTGCGCTGAGTAAGGAAATGGGATCAGTCCCTGCCGAAGAGCGCAGGGAAGTTGGCCGGGCTTTTAACGAAGGTAAAGCCCGTTTTCAGGCCGCATTTGACGCTGTTGAGGCACGTTTAAATCGTGAGAAGAGCGCCAATGCCCAGGCGGCAGATTTGACTTTACCGGGCCGGCAGTGGGAAAGCGGGCGGAAACATCCAGTTGCCGCAATGATTGATGACTGTATCGCTGTTTTTCGGAGGATGGGATTTATTGTTGCGTCCGGACCGGAGTTAGAGGATGTCTACCATAATTTTGACGCATTGAATACTCCAGCAGATCATCCTTCACGTGACCCGGGGGATACCTTTTATTTCAAGGATGGCAGATTGCTGCGAACGCAGACATCTCCGGTACAGATCCGAGTGATGGAAAGCCAGGAGCCGCCGGTGCGTATTGTTGCCCCGGGGCGGTGTTTCCGGCGCGATACTCCGGATGCGACGCACAGCATGAATTTCCATCAGCTCGAGGGGCTTTACATTGATCGCAATGTGTCGCTGGCAGATCTGAAGAGTGTTTTGCAGACGTTTGCGCGGGAAATGTTCGGGAAACATGTTAATATTCGCTTGCGTCCTCATTTTTTCCCGTTTACTGAACCAAGTGTGGAGTATGATTTTTCCTGTATCATGTGCGGCGGGAAGGGGTGTCCGGTTTGTAAAAATTCCGGCTATATTGAAATTGCTGGTGCCGGTATGGTAGATCCAAATGTATTGCGTAACGTTGGATATGATCCTGAAATCTGGAGCGGATATGCATTCGGACTTGGGATGGAACGACTGACGATGTTGCGTTACCGCATTAATGACATTCGCCTTTTGTATGAAAACGACGTGCGGTTCCTCGCACAGTTCTAAGGCTGAAGGAGTATACGGTTTTATGAATATCTCATATCAATGGCTGACGGATTACGTTGGAATTTCCTGCGATCTTGATACACTTTGCAAAAAGTTGACAATGGCGGGAATTGAAGTGGAAGCGGTCGAAAGTGCGCAGCGTGTGCCTACCGGAGTGGTGGTGGCGGAAATTCGGGAACGGCTTCCTCATCCTGATTCTGATCATCTTTCTGTCTGTAAAGTTTTCGACGGTAAAGAAGAATTGCAGATTGTCTGCGGTGCGCCGAATTGTGACGCCGGCAAGCACGTGCCACTGGCAAAAATCGGGACTATTTTCAAAACTCCGGAAGGCGATTTCAAGATTAAGAAATCCAAATTGCGTGGTGTTGAGTCCTGCGGAATGATGTGCAGTGGCGCGGAGCTTGGGGTTAACAGTGACGCTGACGGTCTGATGATCCTTGATGACAGTATTCCATTGGGGACGCCGCTGACAGAGCTTTATCCTGGAGACAGTTGTATTGAAGTTGAGGTAACGCCGAACCGACCGGATTGGTTGAGCCATTACGGAATTGCGCGGGATGTGGCTTGCCTGTTGGATACGGAAGCCAGAATGCCGGAGATTGTGGTGCCCGCAGTTGAGAATGCTGAAGTAATTCCCAATCTGGTTACTGTCGAAGATCCCGTGTTATGTCCATTGTATACTGCGCGTATTATCCGAGGCGTTACAATCAAGGAAAGCCCGGAATGGTTGAAGGAACGGTTGAAAGCCGTTGGGCTTCGTCCGATCAACAATGTTGTGGACGTTACCAACTTTGTATTGATGGAACTTGGTCAACCCCTTCATGCGTTTGACTTGGCAAAGCTATCCGGGGGGAGGGTGGTTGCCCGCCACGCCAGGAACGGGGAAAAAATTGTTACGCTTGACGGTAAGGAATTAACTCTTGCAGAACGTCATTTTGTGATCGCCGACGAAGAAAAACCGATGGCTCTGGCTGGTGTTATGGGCGGAGAGCAGAGCGGGGTTTCGGATACTACGGTGGATGTCCTGCTGGAAAGCGCTCTGTTCCAGAGCAGCAATATCCGTTCAACCAGCCGTGAATTGGGAATTTCCAGCGATTCTTCTTACCGGTTTGAACGCGGTGTCGATTTCGATATGGTAAAAAAGGCCAGTGATCGTGCGGTACAGCTGATTCTGGAAACAGCTGGTGGCAGACTGGCAACGGATTTGGTGGAAGTTTGTGCCGGCGTTCCGGAATTGAAGACGGTGCACTGCCGTTTCAGCCGCGTTCGCATTACTTTGGGCTATCCGGTTTCCAATGAAGACATGGTCGCGATTTTCCGCAAACTTCACTTAACAGTGACCAATATTGATGAGACTGGTTGCGATGTAACGATTCCACGTTTCCGCCTTGACTTGGAACGGGAAGCCGATTTGATTGAAGAAGTTGCTCGTATTAACGGGCTGGATGCCGTTCCCGTGATTCCGGTACAAGGGAAGATGGTTGGCTCATTATCTGAAGATGCACACTATCGCAGTCAGGAGTTGCGGGAGGATTTGATTCATTTCGGACTTTATGAAGCGATGCACTACAGCATGGTCAGCGAGGGTTCCGCGCTTAGTGACCGCCGGTTTACCGCCGATGATATTATTAAGATTGACAATCCATTAAGTTTGGAACTGGCATGGCTGCGGCCTTCGCTCTGGGGGGAAATGCTGGCGACGGCGCAACGCAATATTTCGCGCCGGAATCTTTCCTGGAAGCTTTTTGAATACGGTTGTGTTTTTTGCGCTGATCGGCAGCGTTTCCCGGAAGAGCGCGATGAAATCTGTATCATGATTACCGGGCAGAAACATCCGGAACGGTACAGTGCCGAGTTAAATGAAGTTTACGATTTCTATGACTTGAAAGGGTTGCTGGAATCTTTATTTGTCCAGCGTGGAATTGTGGATTTCGGTTTTGAAGCAGTAGAAGATGCAAATTTTGTACCCGGCATGTGTGGCCGTGTACTGATTGATGGCAAAGCGGTCGGAACCTTCGGGCAGATTGCGTCGGATCTTACGGCATCGTGGCGCACCCCGTATGCGGTCTATGGTGCATTGATTGAAGCAAACGGGATTTTGAATGCCAGGACAAAGTCTATTTTTTACAAGCCTTTGAGTCAATTCCCGGCAACGACGCGTGATGTTGCATTTATCGCTCCAGAAAATTTGACGCATGCTGATATTGTGCGTTTTATTACCAAAGCTGGCGTGAAGAACCTTGAAAAAGTGGAACTTTTTGATATCTTTGAAGATGAAAAAGTTTTGGGTGCCGGACGGAAAAGTATGGCATATAAGGTGACATTCCGTAACGATCAGCGGACATTAACGGATGAAGAGGTGAATGTAACGTTTGAAAAATTGCGTAAACGTCTTGCCGCCGACTTGAAAGTTGAGTTGCGTTAAAAAGTAAAATTCCATAAGGCGGTGTCCGCGAACGCGGGTATCGCCTTTTTTGTAGACAGGATAAGGAAACCATGAAGCGTTGTTGTTTTCTGGATCGGGATGGGGTGGTGAATGTTGAAGTGAATTATTTACATGAACCGGAGAAAGTACAACTGATTCCGGGGATTGTCGAGGCATTGCGTTCACTTCATGCTTACGGATATTTGGCGATTGTCGTCACGAATCAGGCGGGTGTTGCCAAAGGCATGTATGATGAATCGGCAATTCATGCTGTTCATAAACGCATTCAGGAATTGTTGGCAGTTGATGGCGAGAAAATTGATGATTTTTTTTATTGTCCGCATCACCCGGATAAGACCGGTCCGTGTCGCTGTCGCAAACCAGGGACAGGGATGATTGACGCGGCAAAGGAAAAGTACAACATTGATATAGCGGAATCATTTTTAATCGGCGACCGATTGAGTGATTTAGAGGCAGGGCGGAATGCCGGCTGTAAGACGGTGTATCTGGTACGGACTGGATATGGAGCGGAACTGGTTGCGCAAGGGGAAACTGGAGGGGCGACAGTTGCAGAGGATGTGCTGGACGCAGTTTCCTTGTTTTTCCAGGGAAAATATTGAGTCGGATTGAACTTTTACGAAAAATCGTTTTCAATGATGCGTAAGGAGTTTTTTTCGGATGGATGCAGCGGAACAGAAGACAACAAAAAAAAGAAGTTTATTGAGCAACTTTTTTTTGCCGAAGTTGACGAAATGGTTTTTTCTACGGCTGGTAATTCTGGTGGTTGCCGCCTATGCGATTTTTGGTTACTTTTTGCTGCCTTGTTTTATTTCCGGACAAAGCATGATGCCCACATACGGCGAAAGCGGCTTTACATTTTGCTGGCGTTTGGCGTACTCTGATAAGCGGTTGCCGCAATATGGAGATATTGTGGTAGTGCGGTATGCAGAAAAAGTGTTTTTGCTGAAGCGGGTGCTCGGTCTGCCTGGGGATCTGGTAGAATTTCGAAATGGTGAATTTTGGCGTAATGGCGAGCAAGTTGAGGAACCATATGTCAAGTTGCCAAGTGACTGGAATATGGAACCGAGAATTGTATCGGATGGATATTATTTTGTGGTTGGCGATAATCGTTCTATGCCGATAGGCAATCACAAATTCGGGCAAGTGAAACAGGAGAGAATTATAGGAGTTCCCATATGGTAATGGAAGCAAGGACGATCATTCGTTCTATAGTAGCGTTGATAGCAGTTGCTGCTGTCGTGTGGGGTATTTGGGTGATTTTTTTCAATAAACCAAGTGATGAAGAACTGGTGAACCAGCAATTGGATGCCCTCTGTAAAGTTGTGGATAAAAATTCAGACGAAACGACATTGGAGAGTATGGGAAAAATGCGAGCATTGGAAAAGCTGTTAGCTCCGGATTGTGTCCTTGAGTTAACGAGCATTCATGCTTCGCTGGAAGGGGAATACGGGGCAGACCAGCTCGCTGCACTGGGCTTGCAGTGGCGCAGCCGATTTAATACGATTCGTACTGCTGCAGAAAATCGCAAAATCTGGTTTGAGGGTGATGCTGCCTATGTGGATTTTCAGGCATCGTGTGATGGTGATGGGAGAATTATTGCGGCAGATGTGACTGCGATGTTGCAAAAGGAGGATCAAAATTGGCTCTTCAGCCGTTTTAATTCCCGAGCTGCATTGGAGTGATTAATTTTATAGAAGTATTGAGATATACTTTGTACGCATAATGCGCCTCAAAAGTGATAAACTTTTGAGGCGCATTTTTTGCACCATTCAGGACAATAAAACTACCGGTTCTGCCGGTATGAAAAGCACTTCAGGTTCAAGTTGCAAATAGGAACCTCCTATCCCATTTTAGAGTTAAGTTCCCCAGCCGAACTCCATATAGAAACAGGAGGTTATAATGATAGAAGATAGAAGTAGTCTATTACCCA
>ERZ1034917.1782-NODE-1782-length-11903-cov-4.269159_pt1 | contig 11903 bp, 11 predicted proteins | sample MGYA00520605_ERZ1034917 | MGnify/ENA primary metagenome ERZ1034917 (study PRJEB33766, sample SAMN09781784) | gut metagenome | biome: gut microbiome | host: Homo sapiens | place: Madagascar | study: EMG produced TPA metagenomics assembly of the PRJNA485056 data... | reverse complement strand
GCCAGTAATATGCCCCTGTGGAATCAGAAGACCATGCAGAACCGTCAGGGCTGAATTCCACGCTCATATTTGCCCCGGCAATCCCTGCAATCAACGCGTCAACCTCTTCCTTAGTATAAACCGTTGCCCCTTCAGGAATCACCGTTGAAGTTCCTTCCGGCCGAAGGGCAGTATGAAAGCCGTCAAGTGCCAAAACACTGCATGTCGTCTCTCCGGCAGGAATCATTGTCACGGCAAAATTGCAGTTATTCCGCTGGGATCCGGCAGCGATTTCACGGAAACGTGCAGTTCCGGTATAAATCCGGAAAGATAAGCGTCCATTTTCGGGGTTTGCATCGGAACCATCCGGCCAGTCTCCGGGGATATTGACCTCTCCAGGCGAAGAACGGAACATGACTTCAGAAGAAGACACTCCGCTGACGTCTCCGGCAACGGCATAACTTCCTGTTGCAGGCAAAGAAACCGGTGTAACCACGGGAAGAACATCCGCCGCGCTCTGAGAAACCGATAGAAATTGAATACAGAGGACAACTGTTTCCGCAGAGATAAGACGCGGAAAATGTTCTTCATAAAGTTCTTCTCCGGATGCAGAAATCTGCTTCCCGGTAGCGGCATTGATATAAATTGTAATTTTCCGAAACGACATTGATCATCCTCCTTTACTGATAAACAAACCCATTTTCAACGGAAAAATCGGCATACACATAAGAAATGCAATTACTCATAAAGCTATGGTCATATCCTGTAACATATGGTGGAGATAGCGCTTCCAATTCATCAAAGGAAAGGATATATTCTGTATCCCCGGACAAATCAGTCTGGTAGAAAATTTCACAATCTTCATCCAATGAAGAGTCAAAACTTCTATTGAAACACAGGACTATTGAAAGTTGGCATCCAATTGATTCTGGAAGGATTATTTCAAAGTCCCAATTGAAGGTATTGTAGGCCTGATGATAATCATAGACAACGGTAAATTTCTTAAGAGCCTGCTGTATTGCCTGCAGATCTTTTCGCAGTAATGGCGACAACGGCTGATATCTATAGCCGAGCCCATCCGGATCATATCTATTTTCCTCCGGTAAAATAAACCCGATTTCTTCTTCGATCGTATCGATATCAGGTAATCGTTTCGGTTTGACTGCCGGGTTTTTCCGCTCGGGATCGGCAGTCGGATTGGATGATGCATACCAGTAGCGCAACGCATTTAAATCATTGCGAAAGTGGAAAAAAGCCTGCATCCGGAACATGTCATATCTGCTTGTGCGAGTATACTCTTCGAAATGTTCGTCCGGATCCATGCAGGTGGCTACACGTGCCCGTTCACTCAATGCTTCATCAAACGCATTGACCAAAGGTTTCATACCTGGGATAATCCCTTGTGCTTCCTGTAAATAATTCCAACAAACCAGTTCATCCGTCATACATACCCCACAATCTTCAAGTCGGCTTCACGATAAAATTTCGATTCGTAGCCACCAATATAAACAAAACGCCCGATTTTGATGTATTCCACTCCATAAACATCATCTGCGCCCCATGTTAGAACTGCACGGTAAGAATAACTCATCCCGGTAACTTCATTTGGTTTGTTAGAATCCATAATAATTTTGACGTATACGGAACAATCCTTGGGGTTGTAAAACGTATTCACTGGCACAGCAATTCGTTCTGCGCCGACACAGACATAACCGGCGATTCCACTATCCGGTTTGGCAGAATCGTAACACGTCCAAATCCAATTACCCCTGATAATCTCATACGACATAGAAAAATAACCAAAAGTGTCTGGACTTTCATCATTGCTTCCTCCAAGATTTGCGGCGTGGATACGCACTCCATCGGCACTTTCTTCTACAACGATATTTTCTCCTGGTAAAACTCGCTGACGGCGTAGGCGCTCTGCGAGTTCAACTACAGCATCCTGCCAACGGCAAAAGAAACTCATCATGCCCTCCCGTTAAAATAAGCTGGATTCCAATACCATGAGCCTGGGGCGAGAAGCCAGCGTTCTGTAAGTCGGGAAAAAAGGTTCCCATCATTATCATAAACCGCATTCAACTTGCGGTCGCGACACCGCCACGAACCGATATATCCGGCAAGCGAACCGACAAACACGTTATTTGCATTGAAATACGTAATTGCCTGTGTCACATTTCCTGCCGGGCCACCGGATAAATACCGTACATATTCCACCTCCAGGCAACGATAAATCTTTCCGACTTCAGTCCAATCCATCGCATTTCCAGTAAAAAGGAATGGACAGTGCAGTTCCGAGATCCACGATCCGGGATATTCCTCATTCATCGGAATCAATTCATTCTTGTAATAAAAATACCCGGCATCCTGCGGAGATAAGCGAAACTCAAAGACCCCGCGTACCGCGTAATCCTGACGGGTTTTCAGGGCAGAACGATCATCCTGATGTTCATTTCCGCGCACATCCAGCCGGCAACTGCCTCGTGCGCCAGCTTCAAGGGTATACTCATATTCTGAATCATTGATTTTGCGCGAAGAAATAGACAACACAACGCCATTCACACCTGCCCATGCGGCAGGGCTGCCGCCAGTGAGATTTTCGAAGGTAGAACGCGCATCTGCATGAACACGCCACCGGCCGATATAGCGGATTTCCCGGCGCGGAACTCCCAATGAGGTACGTCCCAGGAAACGCTCCCGACGGCAGATTTCCAGACAGGTAACCTGGATCTGCCGTGCTTCCAGCGTCACGCGATAAGTAAACGCATCTACTGCGATACTCCGACAAGCGATTTGGTAAAACTCATTGCCTGCCCAGTCCGCCGGCGAATTATTCTGATGCCCGGCAAGAAAGGCATCCAATTCCGTTGCGGAAACTTCATAGGTAATGGTTTTGACAATTGTATAATCACTGGTAGCGCGATATTCCACCGGCACGGCAATTCTCTGAGAAAAGGTGCGACACGTGATACGGTAAAGGTAAGTACCATCAAGATTCTGTTTTAATTCCGTTTCTGTACAGCGAAATGCTTTGCCAAAGGCCTCAACGATGCCTCCATTCACCGGTAAAGTCTCACCAATTGTTGATGAACTCAAACGATAACTGCGTTGAAACGTCTCTTCTCCAAAGCCATCAATCCGATAGACGGCATCGGCTGATTCTTGAGGTTCAACCTGTTCGAGAAGCGCTTCGTAATGAATCAGGAAAGACCGTTCCCCATCCGGGACACAGTCGATGGCAACGACCCGGGAAGATTCGACAGATTCGAACCCGCTACCGGAAGGTTTCCGCAATGGTTCGCCGATATCTCCCGCCCAACGAATCACCGCCAGGCGCAACTCCTCGGAAGACTCCGATTCCGCGTCAGCCCGCACACTTCGCAACAACCGTATGGTTCGATCGGCGTCAAGCCTGTAGCGAATGTTTTCAAGAAATTGTATTTTCATGACAAGCTCCTGCTTTTGAAAAGGTTATCCAAAGATGATTCTGTCAACAGAAATCGGCCAAACACTTGATAAGTAAAGAAAAAGAGTGTATTGTATTCGATGCCGCCGGAATCCTCTATCGGCAGAAAAAATTGAATATTTAATCTCACTACACTTACAATAAGGATCCTTCCCAATGGAAATCATTGATTCCGACTTTCTCGCCAGCCTGACAGCAAAGGCAGTCAGCTGTGAGCGAAAACGTACGAATTACAACTTTCATACTTCACCGGAAGAAGAAATTCACCGTCTGGTCATTGCCATTGAACCGGGCAGTTATATTCGCCCTCACCGTCACCAGACCGGAGACAAAAAAGAACTTCTGGTCGTTTTAAGCGGCAAATTACGTGTACTGACCTTTACTGAGGAGGGGGCAATAGCGAAAGCATTCACTGCCGGCCCGGGATGCGATGTCCTCGGTTATGAACTGGACAGCCAAACCTTCCACTCCTGTGTCGCACTTGAACACGGAACCACGTTTCTTGAAGTCAAAAAAGGCCCTTACCTCCCCATCGAAGGATCTGATGTGGCGGCATGGGCGCCGGCAGAAAAAACTCCGCTTGCTTCAGCGATGGTTCAGTGGTATTTAACGGCTCTTCCCGGCGAACGATTTAACGGCAAATAAACGCATGGAACCCATTCATTTTTTTCCCCGCTACAGTCGAAATGGGGCGTCAAGCCGTCTCCGGATTTATGATTACGCAGATTATTTGGAAGGGGCGGGATTGGCTACCGCAGTGCACCCTTTTTTTCCAGAAGAATATTTAACTCACCTTTATGCAACTGGCAGCAAATCCCATGGAGCCGCGATCAAAGCCTTGCTCAGGCGGCTGGAAACATTGCGCCCTCTTCCGGAAAAAGCAGTTCTGGAATATGAACTGCTTCCCTTTCTGCCATGGGAAGTTGAACGCTTTTACCTGAAAAAAGCGCGCTACCTGGTAACATTTGATGATGACGTCTGGGAAAAATACCGGAATATTCCTCTGCTTCGGCACAAATACGACCAATTGATTCGCAATGCCGCCGGGGCAATTGCTGCCAATGACATTCTCTTTGAACGGATCAAAAAAATCAATCCGAATACGATCCGGATTCCAACTGTTGTCAAACTGGGAAAATACGCGCAACATCCCCGGAAATTTGATCGTTTCACGGTCGTCTGGATCGGCACTCCGGTTACCTATAGTTATCTGGAGCAGGCAGCGCCGCAACTTCAAGCAATGGCAAAAGCAGTTGATTTTGAATTGCTGGTCATTGCCGAAACGTCTTTACGCGGCAGTGCGATCCCCGGAATATCTATGCGTTTCGTCGACTGGAACGAAACAACCGAAGGCTTGCTGCTCGAACAGTCTCACGTGGGGATCATGCCGCTGACAAACGACGCCTTCAGCCGGGGAAAATCGGCATTCAAGTTGATTCAGTACCAGGCGGCAGGCCTTCCCGCAATTGCGTCTCCGGTCGGTGAAAACAAAAACGTGATTGCCGATGGGATCAACGGGTTTCTGGCCAACACTCCAGCAGAGTGGGCCAATGCGCTTACCAGACTGGCGAACGACCGGAAGCTTTACCGGAAACTGGCTGCCAACGCGGAAAAACGCCGGTATGACTGGTCATTTGAAAAATATGCGCCGGTTTTCCGTGATTTTGCGGTGCAAGCTCTCCAACTGCATTGACAACCGCCTTATTGAACGGTAAATTATCAAACGTTTATATAACTTAACTCAATCAGGATAGTAGAAATGAAACCGATTCCGATGCACCTTGAATGCGTCTGCTGCCACAAGCAGTATGACTTGTCGAAAATCCGTTATAACTGCGACTGCGGCGGTACACTGGACGTTGTTCGCGACCTTACGCAAGTTGATGGTAACGAACTCAAATCCCTGTGGGAAAGCCGCTGGGGAGCGAAACGGGGGATCTACGCATCGGGAGTCTGGCGTTATAAGGAACTGATTTTCGATATTGACGATCAATATGTCGTTTCCCGTCAGGAAGGGAATACCCGCCTTTACCCTGCCGGATTGGCGGGAAAATATGCCGGGATGAAGAACTTCTATCTGAAACATGAAGGGGAAAATCCGACCGGCAGTTTCAAAGACCGCGGCATGACCTGCGGAACCACTGCGGCAAAGTATTACGGAGCAAAGACCGTTGCCTGCGCCAGTACAGGAAATACCAGTGCGAGCATGGCGAGCTTTGCCGCTGTTTCCGGGATGAAGTCGGTTATTTTTATCCCGGAAGGGAAAATTGCTTATGGGAAATTGGCGCAGGCGTTGGCCTATGGGGGCCGGACACTCCAGATCCGCGGCAACTTTGACGACGCGATGGAGCTGGTACAGAAGGTCTGCCACGAACTGAACATTTATCTTTTAAACTCGATTAACCCGTTCCGGATCGAAGGCCAGAAGGCAATCGGATTTGAAGTTCTGCAACAATTGGATTGGCAGGTTCCTGACTGGTTTGTCATTCCGGGCGGAAATCTGGGCAACAATACTGCGTTGAGCAAAGGATTGAAAGAGCTTTACGACCTCGGTATTATCAATAAAATTCCGCGCATTGCGGTCATTCAGGCTGCCGGCTCAGCACCATTAGCAAAAATGTGGAAGAATCATACACCATTTGAAGCGGTAAAGAATCCGGAAACAATTGCTACTGCAATCAAAATCGGCAATCCGGTTTCGTGGCAGAAATCCCTTCGCGGCCTTGAGTGGTGCAACGGCGTCGTTGAAGACGTGACCGAACAGGAAATCATGGATGCCAAAGCGATGGTTGACGCGGCTGGCATTGGTGCAGAACCGGCGAGTTGCTGTTCGGTTGCCGGCGCTAAAAAGTTGGTTGACGCTGGTGTGATCGACCCGGAGGCAACTGTTGTGGGGATTCTCACCGGCAATGTCTTGAAAGATCCGGATGCTGTTATCGGGTATCACAAAGACGAATTGCGCTCCATGGGCATTGTTGGAACTTATGCCAACCGGCCAACGGTAATTGATCCGACTGTCGAAGCAGTCAAAGAAGCGCTTCATAGCAACTAAAAAAGTTTTTTTGCGGGTTCTCAGCTTCAATCGGGAAACATAAATTGTTATCCTCCCGAGATACCACAGCCGACTCGACAAAACCTGATGCGGGAAAGAACATTTTTTTCAAGAGAGTGTCCATTCCCGCATCAATAGTTTCCATAGATGGGGAATCAAAAAATTCGGCCATTCGGAAATCTGCTCCTCTGCTCTCAACCGTTTTTTTGGGGGCACTTTCCTTCGCTACAGCCACTTGAACAGCAATTAACTCTCCCTGTAAGCATACAAAAAATCAGCCGCACCAACCTCCCACTTGCCGAAATACGAAAGGGATGCTATATTGAAACTCTGTTGGAATAAAATCCTGCTACCCGGAACAACAACAAGCCAAATATGCGCAAGGAGGAAGCGGAAACATGAATCTGCAATGCGTTTGCGATCACGATATTGCCATATTTTTCGAGACCGGGAAGAAAGTTTCTCCTGACTTTCAGCGCGTCTTTTTCCCGGAATTTCGACGTCATTACCGTTGTGGCGGGCTGACACGAATGGCAGGAAAATTCTGTTTACTGCGCCGGTTCAAACGCTCTGGACAACCAAATCAGTGCGAAATCATCCCAAAATCTGTCCTGTCCGGACGGTCATGAGGTACACCATGTCACAAGAACGCCCTCTTCTTGCTCTGGTTATTCCCTGTTACAATGAAGAAGCAATCCTGCTGAATTCGGCAAGACTTCTGCTTGCAAAGCTTCAAGATCTGACGGATCAAAACGCCATTGCGCAAGAGAGTTACCTGCTACTGGTAGACGATGGCTCAAAAGACCGGACCTGGTCTTTGATCCAGCAGCTGCATGAAGAAACCCCGGAACAGGTTTACGGGCTGAAACTTGCGGCCAATCGCGGCCATCAGAATGCCCTGCTTGCCGGGCTTCATTATGTACGCAAACGCTGTGATGCCGCAATTTCCATGGATGCCGATCTCCAGGATGACATTGATACAATTGATCGCTTTATTGAAGAATACGCAAAAGGGAATGACATTGTTTTTGGCGTGCGCAACGACCGTTCCAGTGACTCTTTTGCCAAGCGCACCTCAGCAGAACTCTTTTACAAACTGCTTGCGTTTCTGGGAGTCAATGTCATTTTTAACCACGCAGATTTTCGCTTGATGAGCCGCCGGACATTGAAAGCTCTGGCGAAATACGATGAAGTAAACTTATATCTCCGGGGAATTGTCAGCAATATGGGTTTCCCCTCAACGTCAGTTTACTATACGCGGCACAAAGCTGACCGGCCGACCCATTATTCACTACCGAAAATGCTCAATCTGGCATGGGATGGTATTACTTCCTTCAGCATTCGCCCGATTCGGCTGATTACTATCCTCGGCTTAATCACGATCTGCGTCTGCACTGGAATCGGCCTGTGGGCGCTGTTCTGTCATTTTACTGGGAAAACCATCCCCGGATGGTCTTCCCTGCTGCTGGTAATTCTGGCAGGAAACGGCTTGCAGTTTCTGGCAATCGGCTGTATTGGAGAATATACCGGGAAGACCTATCTGGAAACCAAACACCGTCCAAAATACCAGATCGACCACATCCTTGATCCTCGTCAAATGACATCGAAAAAGAAAAACCATAAGCTGTCAAAATCTCTTTGAGCCTTCATTCCGAAGCGTTTTCAACGTAATACGTTGAGTTCGACAAGCTCCAGGCAACAGTTTATATAAGTACAGAGGAGAAAAAAGCTCAAGCGTCTTCGGCTTCTTTCGCTGGCGGTAACTTGACCAACTGGATTTTGCGCCATGCTCCACTCTGCTTACGCCAGACAAGTAAAGCTGCGTCAATGACAACGTAAAAAGCCAACCCGCAAAGCCAGACCAGTCCCATTGAGGCCTTTACATGATAAATCAACCAGTAACACAGCGGTAACTGAATCAGATAACTGGTGCCAATTCCAAGAAACAACGGCACTTTAGTGTCTCCTGCTCCCCGTAAACTTCCCATCGTAATGAACCGCATACTGTCAAAAAAGTTACTGAATGCCTGAATACAGAGAATCGTACGGATCATCTGCGATACTTCTGCAATATCAATGGTATCGGTTTGATTTTTGCAGAAAAGATTGACGAGGATCTCCGGTGTAAACCAATAAGCCAGCGCCGTAATGGCAATGTAAATCCACAACAATAATAAAGCCCTGTATCCTACACCTTCGGCGACGCGGAGTTTTCGCCGTCCAATATATTTTCCGGTCACCACGCTGGTAGCATCCATCATTCCCAACAGCGGCATCAAGCCAATCATATTGATCGTCATGGCAATACTTGCTGCTGCCAGTTGCGCATCTCCGAGGGCGCCAATCATCATAATGACAACCGCGAAAGCACTGTTACGAATGCAGGTCTGCAACCCTGCTGGAGCACCGAAACGAAGTAATTTGGCGATTTTTTCCCATTGAAACCCTTTAAAATGCCGTGTCCGGTATTCATCCTGCGGGTAAAGCAGAAAAACACTGACCGAACAACAAAGTGAGAAAAGGGAAGCCAGGCTGGTTGCATACCCTGCTCCAACAATTCCCAGCTCCGGCAAACCGCATCGACCGAAAATCATCAAATAATTCAAAGGTACGCTAACCAGGCAGGCAGCAATTTTAATTGTTGCGACAATCCGGGTTTTTCCGCGGCCGGTAAAGAAGGCAAGAAATCCCGCTTCCATACATGCCATTCCGGCACTGGGAGTCAACGCAGAAAAGTAACTCCGTTCCAAATGACGGATTGACGGAGAAATATCGGATGATTCGATGATCCAGCTTCCCAGGAATGGCAGCAAAAACCCCAGGGTGATGGCAACAGCAATACCGAAATAAAACCCATTCCAGACGGCACGGACGCAATTTTCTTTTTCTCCCGCACCGTAATACTGGGAAATAATTGTGGCAGTAAAGTTGCTGGTTATCAGAAAAAAAGCCATGGCAGTAAAGAACAACTGCCCAGCGGGTACCGCGGCTGTCACCTCGCTGATGGAGTGATGGGATAAAAACATACGGTTGCATACCAGCATGATCGTATTGCTGGCATTCATAATCACCAATGGCCACGCTACCCGCCAGATTTCCTGATATCCGCCGGGACCGGTAAGCTGCCGCCTGGCAAAAAGAGCATCCAAGAGCTGCATATAATTACAATCCGATATTAATTCCGATTTTCTGCAGGAAAATCGCCAGAACGATAAAAGGTACGATAAACCGCAAAAGGATACTCCAGAGAGAAATCAATGTCAATCCCCGACCGGTGTTTGGAGCATGGTACATGGAATCGCCGTCAAGCCCGGACAAGAGTTCGAGCAAGTTACGATCTGCCCAGCCGTTTGCACCGCGGCGAAGTTCCCGTGCTGCAGCCCGGGTTGTCCAGACATATCCGACAAAAAGAGAAATCACGAGACCGGAAAGCGGCAAAATCCAGTTGGAAGAAATATAATCCAGTGTCTCAAACCAGCTTCCCATCACATGGTGTTCTCCGAAGCAATAGGCGATCATTGCTTTTACCTGCGGGATCTGATTCCAGCTGTCAATGCTGACTGAGGAAAGAATCCCCAGCAAAGCGATTGCGACGAAGCAAAAGAGAACCGCGGGAACTCGTTTCCATTTGAATTCATCGATCAGCAACGCGGTTCCGATTTCCAGCAGTGCGACCCCGCTGGTCAATGCGGCAATCGTCAACATTAAGAAAAAGAACCCTGCCCAGACATAGCCCAGCCCGCCGGGAAAGTTGTTAAATGTAGCCGGAAGCACTTGAAAAATGAGGCTTGGCCCGGCATCTTCTTTAAACCCCATAGCGAAAACGGCGGGAAAGATCGCCAACCCGGCAAGAACAGCAGCAAAAGTATCGAGGACGATTACCCAGAAAGAGGCAAAAAAGAGGTTTTTATCCCGCTGCATGTAACTGCCGTATGTAACGGTAATAGCCATTCCCAGACTGAGCGTAAAAAACGCATGCCCCAACGCTTCCAGGAGGCCTACGGCAGTCAGTTTGGAAAAATCGGGCTTTAGAAAAAAGGCCACGCCAGCCATACTCCCTTCAAGGGAAATGCTGCGAACGATCACAGCAAGCAGAAGAAAGAGCAACACCGGCATGAGAATTTTGTTGCATCGTTCGATTCCGCCGCGCACACCACCCAAAGTCACCAATCCGACAAGGGCCATAAAGAGCATTTGGAAAAGGATCATTTTGCCGGGACTTTCAATAAACGCCCCGAAAGCCGCTTCAGCTGAGGCCAGATCCGTATAGTTCAACTTGTTGCAGAACGCCAGGCCTGTATAAGCCAGAGCCCAGCCGCCGACGACAGCGTAGTAAGAAAAAATTGCCATTCCCACCAGAATGGATACCAGCCCGGCGACTCGAAACCCCCAGCGCAGAAATGCTCCTCCCATGAGGGCGCTGATTACGGCGAAACCATATTCACCGCGAAAAGCAATAAGAATGGAAAAAGCCAATAAACCAAACCCGAGAAAAGCAGCAAGTTTAGAACGGTCCGGTTGTAACGCACGAAACGCCCCTACTGGGTTTTTTCCAGTTTGGCGCCCCATTGCCATTTCGCTGAGCATAATCGGCATTCCGAGAAATAGAATACAGACAAGGTATACCAGAACAAAGGCGCCGCCGCCATTAACTCCGGTCACATACGGGAACTTCCAGATATTGCCAAGACCTATCGCCGCGCCGGCAGTCGCGAGAATAAATCCAATCATGCCGCCCCAGTGTTCACGTTTTTGAGCCATCTTCTCCCTCCTGAAATACCGCCCCTCCGGAATTTCCTGTATTTTCAAAGTTTCAAATTTTACCTGCCAAAAAAAATTCTTCTTCTCGGCAATGACCACGAACCGCTCAAATCAAAACAGTTTACAACTTTCTGCAAAAAAAGCCGACCGGGAAAATTCCATCCCGACCGGCATCAATGACGCTTAAGCCATTCAACAAGTTAATTCACGCCCGGTAAGGGTGCGATAGGCTTCAACATAAATCTTCGCCGTCTTTTCGACAACTTCAGCCGGAAGGTTTGGTCCCGGGGCAGTCTTGTTCCAGTCTAACGTTTCCAGATAATCACGAAGATACTGTTTATCCAGACTGACCGGGCTGCAACCAACCTGATATTGATCTGCCGGCCAGAAACGGCTGGAATCCGGAGTGAGAACTTCATCAGCAAGAGTCATAACGCCATTGACAAAGCCAAACTCAAATTTGGTATCGGCAACGATAATGCCGCGTTTTTCCGCATAATCGCGGGCGGTTTTGTACACATGCAATGACAATTTGCGCAACTGGGTCGCGGTTTCTTCGCCGACCAGCTCGATTGTCTGCGCAAAAGAAATCGTTTCGTCATGCTCGCCGAGCTCCGCTTTTGTCGAAGGCGTAAACAGCGGTTC
>ERZ1034917.1781-NODE-1781-length-11910-cov-4.504935_pt1 | contig 11910 bp, 8 predicted proteins | sample MGYA00520605_ERZ1034917 | MGnify/ENA primary metagenome ERZ1034917 (study PRJEB33766, sample SAMN09781784) | gut metagenome | biome: gut microbiome | host: Homo sapiens | place: Madagascar | study: EMG produced TPA metagenomics assembly of the PRJNA485056 data... | reverse complement strand
TATTGGAACTGAGCAATGCGACCAAAAGGGAGAGAAAAATGTTTTCAAAAACTTCAGGAATGTTTTTTGTTGCCGGGCTTTCCATTTTAACAGCATTCCCGACATTGTTATATGCCGGGGCAACTTCAATTCCGGAATCAATATTGCCGGGGCGACCGAAAGCGTTGGTGATTATGCTTGACGGGGTGCGCGCGGATGTCCTTGATGATGCCGCCATGCCGAATCTTGCCGGGTTGCGTTCCGGTATCTGGCAATCCGGCTATCGCGGCGCGTATTCGGATTGCGCCCAACCCATTCAAGATGCTCAACCGAACAGCGCCCCGAACCACGTTGCTATTGCTACTGGTGTATCGGCGACAAAGAATCTGGTCTGGAATAATGGAGAGACCGGCAAAGGTGATTATGAAGCCTATCCACATGTACTTTCTTATCTTGAAGCGTTAAATCCTGATCTTTCCACTGTTTATCTTTATGTCTGGGGAGAATCCGGGCAGATTCGGTCAAAGGGAGATGTGCAGTATATCAATGTCGCAGATGAAGACATTGCGGCTGCCGCTGCCGAACAAATCCGTAGCGGTGCGGATGCTCTGTATGTTTACATTGATGCGCCGGATCATGGCGGCCATGGGGAAAATTTTTACCCTCATTCTCCGTTTTATCTCCGTCAAGTGGCCAATTGCGACCGGTGGATTGGGACAATGCTGGAAGCAATCAGCAGCCGTCCGGAGTTTGAGGAAGAAAACTGGCTGATTCTGGTTACTGCTGACCACGGCGGATATCACCGCAACCATGGAATGCGGGGTGGCCATGCTACAACAATTCCCATCATAATGGCGGGAAAAAGCATTCAAGAGGGAAAAATTGCCGGTGTGCCGGGCAATGTCGACGTACCGGTTACGATGCTTGACCATTTCGGGATCAATGTGGAAGACTATCAATTTGATGGCAAAGTACTTGGATTGGAAACTGTGCCTGCTGGTGACCAATCTCTGTCGGCAGAGCTGGCGGTTTACTTGCCGTTTGATGATGCGGAAGTCATCGATAGGGGCAGTAACACGGTTATGACGGTTTCCGGCGACGTCAGCAGTGGCGATGCGCTCGGAATTTTCGGAAATTCGGCAATGTTTACGGGAAATTCCGCTTTTATTACGCTGAACGGTACAGAAAAACTTGCTTTGAGGAATGGCAAGGAATTTACTGCGGCAATGTGGGTGAAGACAACGGCAGAGCAAAGTGGCGATGCTCCTGTATTGAGTAATAAAGATTGGCGTGACGGAACGACTCCGGGCTTTGTGATTTCTTCTAATACTGTTGTAGATGGGACTGGGCCGGGCTATGCTTTTAATGTGAAACGGAACGACGATCGCAAACGTACAGATCTGGGCGCTTTTGATACTGTGCAGGGAGAATGGACTTTTCTTGCCGTCAGTGTAGATGCCAATGGGGCGGTTTATTTTGCTGAAGGGCGTCCGGATGGCCGGTTCTATTTCCTCGCTGATGACGCTGCTTCGATGGTTGTGGCTAACGGTGTGCCCTGGCGGATTGGACAGGATGGAACCGGGAAATATCCCTGTTCATTTAATGGGCAGATTGACGATTTCGCGGTATGGACACGAGGGCTTTCTATAGAAGAACTTCGTCGGATTTATGAAGCTGGACGCAAAGGCGTCTCTCTGGGGGATATGCTTGAGCAGTGACTGTGAAGGAATCTCGACAGGGAATAAATTTTATGAGTAAAAGGATGAGATACGATGAATTATCGCGATTATTACAACATTACACCTCTAATCGTGCGTGCTGACAGCCGGGAGACGATTACCATTTCTCCGCGTTTTCCCCATGCAGACTTGCGGCGCTTGAAATTTGTTCGGGTCGAATATATTCGCGTCGACGGTGTTTTTGAAGATGGCAAAACCATTAATGGCTGGAATGGATATCAAACCATAGACCATACGCTTGCGGAAGATGGAACGCTGCAATTTACGTTGTTGTTCCGAGGCGAAATTGAGCATAGCTTCCGGATCATCGGAAAAAACTATGAAGGCGAAGATATTCCTATTTTTACTTTTGCCATTTATTCACTGAAGGAAGATTTATTCAATTTGCGCCCATATAAAGGAGATTTTCATTTGCATACGATCAATTCTGATGGTGCGCAGACTCCCGAGTATATGGCTGCCTCGAGCCGCAAGATCGGGATGGATTTTATTGCAATTACCGATCATCGCAAATATGAACCGAGTTTGACGGCAGTGGCTTTTCAGCAGCGGTTGTCAACGTCGTTCCGCTGTTATCCGGGTGAAGAGGTACATGCTCCGGATAATGCGGTGCACATCGTAAATTTTGGCGGCAGTTTCAGTGTGAATAAAATCTTTCAGGAAGATGAAGCCCGGTATCGCAGGGAAGTTGCTGAATATGCTGAAAACGTCCCGGAAACAGCGTTCCCGGAGAGTCGTTTTCAAGTCGCGGCAAGTGAGTGGGTTTTCGATTTAATCCGCAAAGGCGGCGGTATTGCACTCTACTGCCACCCTTACTGGAAACCTCACAATCGGTATTATATTTTGGATGAAGTCAATGAAGTACTCCTGAAGCGCCGGAATTTTGATGCAATAGAAGTCTTCGGCGGGTATGATCTGCATGAATTGGAATCCAACCAGCTGGAAGTAGTACGATACTATCAGTCGCGGGTAGAAGGCGTTGCTGCTCCTGCCGTTGGGGTCAGTGATTCACACAGCGCGGATAACGGTTCCCTTTTCGGCTGGTTCTATACCATTGTTTTTGCGGATCAGTTTGATTTTTCGTCAATTGCTCAGGCCATCCGCGCAAATCGCTGTGTGGCTGTTGAGGCGGTCAAAGGAGAATTTCCAAGAATCGTCGGTGATTTCCGCCTGGTCAAGTATGCGTATTTCCTGCTGCGGGAATTTTATCCCATTCATGACCGTCTCTGCGCAAAAGAGGGGGAATTGATGTTGGAAGTTGTGGAAAAAGACTCAAGTGCAGCAGAACGGCTGGCAATGATTTCCCACCGGATTGGAGATTTTGTGACGTCGGCATGGGCGAAGTAACTGGTACTGCTCAATGGGAATGCGGGAAGGCAAAATGCAATAAAATGAATTTGCCTTCCCGCATTTTTTTGTGAATATCTTTTCTGCCCAGTTTTTTTCAATTATTCTGTGCGAATCGTAAAGGTTTCGAGTTTGTCTGCATCAAGCAGTTCCTTACAGTTGCCGTCAACTGTGATCTCAAACGCATCAAAAACGGTGCCTTCTTCGTCATAACTGCGGACCGTAATGGTTTCCGGTGTGACTTTCATTACCATGCCGGTAACATCTACTCCGCCATAACCGGGCCCGTCATTGGCAGCAATGGTAAAGTTCCAGTCTTTGCCGCTTAAGCGAGTACAGGATTTGTTATCATCGTCGGCATGATAGGTTACAACGGTATCACTTCCCGCAGTTCCGCGGATATAGACATGTTCGTGTCCTGCAAGCCAGAGATGAATGCAATTTTCTGCATCAGTGCCGTTCAGCAGGTCTTTTACCAGCTCCTGCATTCTTTCCGTTTGAAATTCCCGGGCTTGTGCATAAGGGCCGGAGTGGGCTAAAACAACGCGGAATTTTGCATTTTTGAATTTGTCGCTTTGGACAAAATCCTCAAGCCATTGCCGCTGTTCTGCCCGAAACTGTTCAGAAGCATTGAAATCGGTATACCAGTGCCCGGGAGTGCGGTCGAGTTTATCTTCTCCGCAATCCAGCACAATGTACAGTACTTCGCCCAGTTGGAAACTGTAATACGTTTTGCCTGTCGGCGAAGCAAAAGCTTCCGGCCACCGGAAACATTCATTGCCACGCCATTCGTGATTGCCGCGAATCAGAGAGATGGGACGGTAAGAAGCTTTATGATCGCGCACCAGAGGGTCGATATACCCTTGCAACGCTTCGGTTTCAAAATCATTTAAGACATCGGCAAGATCCCCGATCAGAAAGAGATAATCGCTTGCTTCTGCATTCTCTTTGCTCAGCAAATTATTAAGGACTTCCGCCCGTCGTTCATTCGGGAATTGCAGATCCGATGTGATGAAAACCTGGTAGGAATCTGGATTTTCCGGGAGCGTTTTGAAGGAATATGTTTCCTCAAGAGTCTTTTCTTCCAGAGACCATGGCTCAAAGACTATCAGTTTATATTCGTATTCGCTGCCGGGGGCAAGATTGATCAGGTTGATGACATGGTCGCCTGAGCGATCAAATTTTCTGCCATGGCGAATATCATAATATTTTGTCCATTCTTCTGTACCTTTTTTCCGAAGTTCAATTCCACCTCCTGTCGGAGTGTCTGTGGTGAACCCGATAGAGAGAGAGTCGGAATCCGGATTGAAGAGCCAGGGGCCGTGGGTTACTTCCCCGGCATGGAGGCTGGTGAATGCCATTGCCACAGCAATACAGGAAATTGTGAAATGTTTCATAAACGGTTGTCCTTCTTAAGTTTTGATTGAAAATACTTCTACTTCCACTGCCATTTTTTAACGATACAAGTAACGTTCCCGGTTGTAGTGTCCTTTGAGTCAGATACATCCTGTGCGGCAGAGAGAAAGGCGAAAATACCGTTTCAGACATATCTTCGCATCTCAGCACTCTACCCAATTCGGAGGAGCATGACAGACTCACTCAGTGCAATAAGGCTTCATGGCGGCGGATGCAGTCATCTTCCCAATCAATATTAAAATGCAGAAAACTGCGATTGCGATTCAGTGCATCAATCCATGCGTCCAGATACATGTCAATTTTGTCATGGACAAAGCAACGTGTGTTCCGGTGCGTATGAACCCAGCTGCGGAACTCTTCGATGTCATTTACCGTGCAGGTATGGGAAGTATGGTAGGAATCGAAAAGTTTTTTGAACCGGAGAACATAGTCAAACAGAATCACAAGTTCCCGACGATGCGGATCAGTTGGGGCCTTTGCAGCCAGTAATTCTGCCTTGGCCTTCAGTTCTTCAAATTCAGCTTGGGTTGTCCTGCGGAAAAGCGAATAAGGATAGGGAATATGACATTTCCCCATTTTCGTCATGACGTTGCGCACAGCACGGTAAAAGTTACGAGCCTCATCGGCTTCTGTCCCGTAAAGTTTGTCAAACACCGTGTCGATGGCTTCTGGTCTTTCTCCGTAGGCGGCTTTGGCCATGAAAAGGAAATTTAATCCATAACTTGTCCAGTGAGGCGGATGGAATTGGGTCAAAATACCATCTACTCCTTTTGCCGCGTAAAACGATAGCTCTTCGAACATCAAATCAAAGTGGATCATTGGCAGGGAAAGGTACAAATTTACACCCATGAAGTATTCATAAATGTTGATCTCTCCCCCGGTTTTAACAGCGAGCCATTGATTTAAGTCTTGCAGATATCGGCTGTTGATCGGGCATTCGGAATCAAAGATTGCGTGGTTGATACACCGCCAGTACGGAGCAAAGTGCACTGCCATACCAGATTCCAGCTGAAAACCAGGAGCAGGTGCAGAATAGTTGACGTAAGCACAGAAGGTAATCGTTACATTCGGCAATTCTTTGTGAAATTCCCGCACCACATATTGGATCAGGTCATGATAAATCCGGTCCGCTTTATAGACATGATCGGAAACGCTGTAGAGTTCCCCTTTGGCGTTGACATCATAAAACCGGGAACAATTTTCGCATTCACACCAGCCGAATCCGTCGTTGGGAATCAGAGAAATTGTGTGCAATTCCGGATGTTGGCGGCAATAGGCAATCATGTTTTTTACGATTTCAGCCCGCAGCTGAGGATTGGTCGTACAGAGTTGTTTCGACAACAGGAGTGCATCTTCTCCAGGTTCCAGTTTGACCCGTTTCCCATTGATCAGCGCAAAAAATTCTGGATGACTGTCCATGTATTTGGCAAAGGGAATCCAGTAGTCAAAGTTGTGGTGCCCGCTTTCAATTTCAATTCCGCGAATCGCAAAGTATTCCCGATCTTCTGCCGGAAGCTGATCGTAATACTTCATCCAGGTCAAAAGATAATTGAGCCGGTTTTTTGCCATGTAATCTGCGAGGGCTCGTGATTCGTTGTTGAAATCAAATTCCTGAATGAATCCTCGTCGCTTCAGAAGCGGACGCCGTTTGGCAAAAAGCGCACCTTCGCGGAGTGAAAATACACCGGTCGGGGCATGACGTTCTTCGTCAAAGAGCGCAAAGGTATACCCCATTGCCACTTCAGCAAACTCATAAACGGCATAAAGAATTTCCACTTCTGTCGGCGCCGTAAAGAGGAGTGTTTTGCCTTCGACAGAACAGGAATAGCCTTCAAAGAAATCAGCAACCTGAAAAAGGCAGGTCATCCCGGATTCTTCATTAGATCCAGTACGTTTTTGAACTAAACGATTTAATTCCGTTGCTGCCAGACGGAGGGTCGGATGGGCTGTTGTTTCCTGGAATGTAAAGATCCCGTTGCACAAAATTGTCATTTTGAGTCATCCTCAGCTTTTTTTTCTGCCAACAGTTTTTCGATTGCTTCGGCGGCTTGTTCACGGGCGCGGGCGATGACATCATAATCTTCCGTATAAGTTGCCCAGTAATTGTCGTGAAGCTCTACCAGTTCATCTGGAATCTCAAGAGCAGCGGAGTCTCCGTTGGAAAGTTCTTTGAGCAGTGCCAGGTATTCATAATCTTCAATTCCGTCGCGAATATTCTGCAAGCGTATCGAAGAGTTGAATTTGCCATCTTTGCGCAAATAAATCAAATGTCCACAGCCGTTGCGCCCGTAGTTTTCGTTAGTGACTGCTTTATAAAATGGCGCGGCGTATTCGATTCCGTCGGGTTCATGAGCCGCATCAAGATTGGTTCCCGGCCATGGCCGGCTGGTGCAGTAATAGCCAATTCCGGTGGATTCTTCTTTGAACGCCATCCAGGAACAGATGCGGGAGGCAGTCCCCGGCAGATCCAGCATGAAGGAAGGATTTTCGTAGGCCCAGTAAAATGCGGTTTCTTTGCCGGCATCCCGGATATCCTGTGTTTTTTCTTTTTGCGTGGCCACCAGATAATGAATATCCATCAGTTCATTATCGATCGGCATTCTTGGCCCGCAATTGACCAGCTTGACGTCCGGAAGTGCTTCTTTCAGGCGTTTACAGAGCTTACTGATTTCGACCAGTCGGCGTTTCTGTCGTTCTTCGTCCTGAAACATGACTTCGTCGCAAATATAGATGGTTGCCATATCAATGACATTGCGCTTCCGCAGTTCCGCGATAGTCGGTTCAAGGTTTTTTAACATCGTATTGATGAACTCGTCTGAATAATAATCCGGGTCCGGGGCATTGAAGTCGTAGGTATAGTAGATGTTAATATTGTTTAAGCCCTTTTCCAGACAATAATCGAGGTCATCAATATGAGGAACCAGATTTTGCGGGGTAGTTGCCGAGCCATACATGGTATTCGGGTTCAGACGATGTTCAAAATAAAAGTCGTAGAGTTCCCGTCGCGCTTCCGGTGTATTAGTGGTCTGGCGGAGATCAAAAAAGGTACGGAGTTTTCCGCGGACAGGCAAGGAAAAGTTCCGGACTTTTACGGTATAGTGAAAGGTCTGAGCCGCGGCATTATCTGCTGCAACAGTGATGGTACCGTTGTAGATGCCTGGCTTCTGCCCTTCGGGGGCAAAAATAGTAATCCAGTAGGGCTCGAAGACCCCGTCAAGGGTCAGGGGCCGGAGTTGCATCAGAGGATCCGGGAAAAATCCTGTACGCAAGCCGAAATAGAAGACCTCTTCGACTTCAATGTATCCGACGGCGTTGATTTGGATATTTTCCGGGGCAATTACGGTATTGGGATCATTTTCGAGTTGCAATGGCCCGGCAGTGACGGAGACGTTTTCCAGTTTTTTTGCCGGCAGGACTGCCAGCTGGAAACTTTCTCTTTCATTTCCGGCAACTGCGACATCCCAGCTTTTTTTGCCGGCGAAGATATCATCGCGAAATAGTTGTAAAGTTGGCGGCGCCGCCCGAAGGATAAAGTCGGTAACGGGGTTATTATCCGTTTCTGCGGCCTGAAGCATTTTGACCAGCGCAGAAACTTCAGCAGATTTGCGCAAGGCTGTACGGAGTTCTTCCGGGTTTTTCAGTTGTTCTTTCAAGGTTTTGGCATAGTCATGGAAGTATGGAGATGCTTGAACCACGGAGAGTTTTTGTTCTGCCTCTGCGATGTTTTCTTTTTCGGCAGCAGCATTTTCGGCTGCGATTTCTTCTGCTGTAACCAGGCGGATGTCGGACACATACAAGGTCGTTTGTGGGGTTCCCCAGAAAAAGTTGATGCCGGTAATATTCTTGAGATCGGTTCCAGGCATTTTGTTCAACTCCAAGCGGAAAGTACGGGTTTCCCCGGGCGGCAGGTGAACCAGACAGAAAGGCATCGTATTTAACCCTTCGTTGGTGTGTTCTCCATTCCCGTCAACCAGGCGGATAACGCGATAGCCCAGATTTTCCGGATCCGGATTGGAAACGGTCATACGCAACTCTGCAAAGTTGCTCCAGTCTGTTATCGGTGTCTTGAAATAAATCCGATTACCGCCCTCCGGAAAATAGAGTTTCATGGCGTAGTCCCCTGCGTTGGGGATGCCGGTAACCAGAGAAGGCACATTCCCACCATCTCCATGCCAGCGTTCCATTTCACTTTCTTTGGAAAAATCAGAAAGAATTTCCGCTCCTGCAGCGGTTAACCCAGCACAAAAAAGTGCCATGCCGAACCATAATGAATTTTTCACTGTCTTCTCTCCCGGGTGATTGATACACAAGCTACAAGAAAATGATATTTCCTTCGTATCAAACTTGCGTTATTGTGAATTTTTCTACAATACAACGGCTATTTCAGGAAATCAAGAGTTTCCCGGGAAATTGGGAAAGGACTTTATTTCAACCGATAAAATTTCGGAGGGGCAATGCGGGCATAATAAGGAAAACGTTTTTTGATTTCCGGGGAAATGTCTTCCGGAATATAGAGAAAACGCTTGTAAAGCCACAGATACTGCTCCGGATAACGACGGATATATTGAACAGAAATATCCATCAGTTCCTGGATGATTTCTTCATCATCTTTGTATTCTTCCAGATCCCGTGACAACCAGCGGGCGTGAGCATAGACGATGCCGTCTTCATGCCGAACACTGGTACCGTAAACAATAACGGCGGGAATATGGTTGGTACGGCAATAGCGCAACAATGTAGCGGGAGCTTTACTGCTCGGGACTGGCATATTGAAAAAGTTGACAAAGACTCCACCATCGCGAAGCCGGGTATTCTGATCGATCAGCGTCCCAATTCCCAGGCCCTGATGAAGGGCTTTTACTGCAGAACGGATCGCACCTTTACTGAAAATGATTTTCAATCCGTGCTCCTTTTCCCGGTTCCCGTGGTTGAGCAGATTATTCAGGTAGGGGTTGCGAAGTGGTTTGGCAATTGCTGCCATCTGCACCCCGGCATAATAAGGGGCCATCAGGCCAGATGCTTCCCAGCTCCCCAAATGGGGGTTGACAAAGATAATCCGTTCCCCGTTGGCAACATGCGCTTTCAGTTTTGCGGTAATTTCTTCTGGAAGGTGGAGCCAGTGCTCAATTCGGTGTCGGTTTCCAGTCAGCCAAATGAATTCCATCAAATTGAATATCGTATTTTCCATACTGGCCCGACCGATGCGGATGCGTTCCTGTTCCGACAATTCCGGCATTGCGCACTGAATGTTTGCCAGAATCAATTTGTGTCCGGGGCGATAAAGGGCAAACGCGAGCTTTCCAAAAAATTTGGCAATCACCTTTACTCCGCAATGCGGCAGAAGTCGGATAATCCCGTACAGAAACACGATCAGAGCGTATTCAAGAGCAAAACGCAGACGCAACAGAAGTGATGGGTTCCTGGAACTCATAGCAATTTCCTTCTCCGTCGCGGAGGCGGATTGAAGGAAACATTGAGTTCTTCATCCAGTTGAACGCCGTTGGCAAAAAGAACGTTTTTAAACGAAGAGGCCGCGACGTTGAGTGCCAGTCTTCGGCGGCCTTCTTCGTCGCAGTCTTGCAATTCTGCCAATTTGACAACTTCAACGCTGCGGTCGGGGTAGACGTACAAAAGTCCCCAGCCTTCGGCGACTTCTTCGCGAGAAAGTTCTCCTGCCGGTACGGCGATATAGAGGTAATCTGCCGCACGTGCCTGGCGAATGGATTCTACTCTGCTGCCTTTGTAAACCGCGTGATGCAGTTTTTCGATTCTATGGAGGAGTTTATGGTATTCTGCATTGGTACTGCGGGAGAAGTCGTAAGTCTGAAATTCTTCAAAGAGGTCGTCTCCAGCTTTGAGATCCGGTTCGTTGGCAATGATTTCCTGCTCCATTCGCGCACGGTCTGCTTTGAGGGCAATCAATTCCTTCAGCAACGCTGCCCGTTCTGCGCAGGCAGGAAAACAATGTTCACGCCGGTCGCAGATGTCTACGGCTACAACTTTTACCACTTTTGCAGTTTTATTCTGCTGTTCAAACCAGCAAGCCGCCATGCTGACTTGAAATTTACGGAAACGGGTAGGCACGCGCAGTCCTACCGCTGTCGGCAGCTGTTTGGCAAGGAACCCCAATACTGCCTGGCGCAAAATTAAGGGAGAAATTTCGGATTTTTTTTCACTGTTATCCGGGCGGTCAGAACGGGGCACTGCCGGGGTTTCCGGCGCGGAAAATGTTTTCAGTGGTGGTTCTGATATTTTTTCATCAGCAACCGGAAGTGCGAAAATCCTTCAACATGCTGTTCGCCTTCATCAAACCAAGGCTCGCTGATGGAGTTTTCTTCCTCATCTTCTTCCGGAAAATTCTCAATCAAACCGGCGTCTTCCCGGGGCGAAGAGAAGAGTTCTGACGCGAGTATTGTTTCGGCCTGTTCGGCATCCCATGGCGGAACAATCGGAGTATCAATTTCAGTCGCGGCAGCGGCAATGGCGACAGAAGCATTTTCCCCGGCAGCATCAGGCAAAATGCTTGCACTTGCATTGCCATTGCCCCCTTCTTCTGCCGGGCAATCAAAAGTGTCTGCTTGTTCTGAATGAGATTCGCTTCCTGCTGTTTCCGGTTCGTCAGAGGCTAAAAAATCAAATAAAAGTTGTTCGTCGTCCATAAAATCTATGCTATTAAAATCGTTACTTTGGCATGTGGGGGATTCCCCGGCACCGAATGGTAACCTATTCATTGAATTGCAGCTCATGCAACCTGGTTCTTCCCGTTTATCATTACGTAGAAGGAAAATCGGATTTTTTTGTTTTGCACTGTAAAAGTTGCTGCTTTATACTTTACACCGGAGGAAGAAAGGTTGCAACCCGGTAATTGGCGAATATTATCAGGAAAAAAGTTGGCTATCTTGAAATTTCAAAATTCCTCAACCAGTTTTTTCCACCCGTCGGCAGAAGCTCCTTTCAATCGCTCTAATACGGTATTTCCTTTACCCCAGAGAAGATTTGCCGATTCGATAGCACATCCGTTGGAAAAACGAAAGCCGGGTTTTTCGAGAGCATAGCGAAGGATTTCTCCAAACAGTTTGCGGCGCAGAGCTTCCCCGCCCTCAAATGGCGAGCCCGCGTGATTGAGTTCATGCAGAATTTCCGGATGGCGGAAAAAACCGCGCCCGATCATGACTCCGGCAAGGCCACATGTAGCGGCAAGTTTTCGTGCTTCCTGTGTCGAAAGTATATCGCCATTGCCGACCACAGGCACTGGTGCAGCCAGTTCCGCGGCCCGTTTAAGCCTGTATTCCCGATTTGGGGCAGGGCGGTACTGTTCGCAAACGGTTCGGAAGTGAACGGTCAGATGCGAAAGAACGCAGCTCTGAGCAAGGGCAGGGAGTAAATATTCCTGTTCTTCCGGAGAAGCAAAACCAATGCGGGTTTTTAT
>ERZ1034917.1775-NODE-1775-length-11944-cov-3.866179_pt1 | contig 11944 bp, 8 predicted proteins | sample MGYA00520605_ERZ1034917 | MGnify/ENA primary metagenome ERZ1034917 (study PRJEB33766, sample SAMN09781784) | gut metagenome | biome: gut microbiome | host: Homo sapiens | place: Madagascar | study: EMG produced TPA metagenomics assembly of the PRJNA485056 data... | reverse complement strand
CGCTGCCCACGGCGTTGCCGATGGACATATCGACCTTGCCCTGTGCCGCCGCCATGACGGACACGAGCATCTCCGGCAGCGTGGTGGCAAGGCTCACGATCGTCGCGCCGATGATGAGCTTGGGGATGCCGCTGCGTTCGGCGATCCAGCTTGCGGCGTCCACAAAAAAGTCGCCGCCCTTGATCGTGAGCACCATGCCCACCAGAAACAGAAAAACTGTCAGCGACAAATTATCCGCTTGCATTTATAGTTCCTCCTGTTTTATGCGGGGCCGCTCAGTATGCAAAGCAGCTTCCGCCGACAAATTCGCGCACGATGGAATCGCGCGGGACATACGGCACGCTCAGCGGCGGGAGCTGCCGCACCACGCGCATGAGCACGTCCAGTCCGTGCGCCTGCAAAAACGCTTCATCCAGCTCCTGCGCCTCGGGCGGGTACTCGCGGAGCGTCCTTGCCAGAATGCACAGCTCGTAGTCGTGGAACGTGTCGATGTGGATGGAGGCGTTGGGCTTGTTCGGCGTGATATACTGCTGCTCGCCGCGATCGACCTCCTGCGCCCGCTCGATCGTCTCGCGCAGGCTCTTGCCGCGCCCGCGCCGGTCGCGCACCATGCGGCGCGCCACGCGGATCTGCTCGGGGTGGATGATCTTATCGTCGTCCGTGATGATGCGCGTGCGCGGGGCGACGTAAACGCCGGTGGCGCGGGCGCGCAGATCGTCAAAAATGAGCGGGTTCAGCATATGGATGCCCTCGGCGATGACGATGCAGTCGCGGCTTCCCTGCATGGGCTTATAGCCGCCGGTGGTGTTGCGGACGAAATCATACCACGGCACGTTCGCCGTCTGCCCGCACAAAAGCTGCTCGATGACCTCGCGGAGCTGTTCGCGGTCCACGCAGTAGGGCGATTCCCAGTCCTCCGCCTCGGGCGGGCGCTTGTCGAGCGGGAGGAAAAAGTTGTCCATACTGAGCAAACACACCGGCACGCCCAGATTTTCCAGATACGCCTTCAGGCGCATCGCCGTGGTGGTCTTGCCCGAGCCGGACGGACCGGTCAGCGCAACGATGCGCTTCTGCGGCAGCGCCGAGAGAATAGACCCGCACGCAGCGGAGCACTTGTCGTGAAAGACCTCCTCGCAGCGCAGGACAAACTGCGTCTCGTTGCGCATGGCGTCCATAATATTTTCGGTGTCAATAACGCGCATGATGGTACTTCCTTTCCAGATTTATTGCGCATTCGGCATCTGCCTGCGGATGCGGCGGAAGATCAAAACATAGCAGACGTGGTGCGCAAGCGACGTGAGCACCCAGCTCACGGGGTAGGAGATGTACAGGCACGGCAGCGTCGGGTCGGCGGCGAAGAGGGTCTTGATCCAGACGATGCGCAGCAGACACGACCCGACGGCGCTGACGAACATCGGCAGCCACGCTCTGCCCAGCCCGCGCACCATGCCGCAGCAGGTCTCCATAATACCGCACAAAAAATACGGCGCGACGACCCACCACAGGCGCACCATGCCGGTCTCGATGATCTGGGTATAATCGGGGTCGGTGCGGGCAATGTAGACGCTCAGCAGCGGGCGTCCGAACAAGATGCTGCCCGCGCACATCGGCACGCCGATGAGCAGCACCGCCGCGATGCCGCCGAGATAAATTTTTCCGATGCGCGAGAGCCTGCCCGCGCCGAGGTTCTGGCTCGTAAACGTCACAACGGCGTTAAACACCGCGTTCATGGCGGTGTAGGTGAAGTTCCCGAGGTTCGCCGCGGCGGTATTGGCGGCGATCACGACCGAGCCGAAGGAATTGACCGCCTGCTGGATCATGACATTGGAAATATTGAAGATCACGCTTTGCAGCCCCGCCGGCAGCCCGATCTGGATCATGCGCAGCGCCTCGCGCCAGTCCATGCGGAGCTTTTTAAGCTCCACCCGGCACCAGCCCTCTTCGCGGAACAGGCTGCGCAGCAGCATCGCCACCGCCACATACTGTGACACCGTGGTCGCAATGGCGACGCCCGCCACATCCAGCCGAAACGCAATGACGAGCACGAGATTGAGGATAACGTTCACAGCGCCCGAAACGGAGAGGAAGATCAGCGGGCGCTTCGTATCGCCGTCGGCGCGCAGGATCGCCGCTCCGAAGTTATACAGCACGCTCCCCGGCATCCCCAAAAAGTAAATGCGCAGATACAGCGCCGAGAGCGGCAGAATTTCATCCGGCGTATCCATCATACGCAGCATGGGCTCTGAAAATACAAGCCCCAGCGCCGTCACAATCGCGCCGAGCAGCAGGCTCAGCACCAGCGAGGTATGCACCGCCGTTTCGGTCCTTTCGCGCTGGCGGCTGCCGATATAGCGGGCGATGAGGATATTCGAGCCGATGGAAATGCCGATGAACGCGCCGATGAGGAGGTTGATGAGCGACCCCGTCGCGCCCACGGCGGCAAGAGAATTGCTGCCGGAAAATTTGCCGACGACAATGGTGTCGGCGGCATTGAATAAAAGCTGCAAAACGCCCGTCGCCGCCAGCGGCAGCGAAAAGCGCACGATCTGTCCGAACGGCGCGCCCTCCAGAAAGTCGATCTTTCGGTCAGCCTGACGGTTCATTGCTTCTCATCCTCCGTTTTCATGCTTCCCCATTCCGGCGCAGAAAAATCCGGCGGGAGAGAAAAATCTGTCCACGGCGCGCTGTCCGGCGGCAGCAGAGAAAACTCCAGCGGCACGCCCGTCTGCGGGTGGAAAAAGCGCAGGCGGTACGACCAAAGCGCAATGGCGCAGCCGTCCTCATCGCCCCTGCCATATTTGCGGTCGCCCACGAGCGGCAGAGCGCGCGAGGAAAACTGCACGCGGATCTGATGCGTCCTGCCGGTCAGCAGCCGCACCTGCACGAGGCTCATGCCGCCGTTTTGCGCCAGCACGCGGTAGAAAAGCCGCGCGCGCTTCGCGTCCTTTCGCGGCTCGGTGACAACCACCGTTTTGCGCGTGGAGCGGTTGCGCCACAGAAGATCCTGAAGCTCGCCCTCCGGCGCTTCCGGCGTGCCGTGTACCACGGCGAGGTATTCCTTTCGGAATTTTCCCTCGCGTATCTGCTCCGACAGCAGCGACGCCGCCATCTGCGAGCGCGCGTACACCATCACGCCCGACACGGCGGCGTCCAGCCGGTGGACGGTGCGGATGCAGGCGTGCTCATCGCCGAGCTGCGCGCGCAGCACGCCCGGCAGCCCGTTTTCATCGTCGGTTGACAAAAGCCCCGCGGGCTTGCAGCAGACGAGAATGCGTTCATCCTGATAGAGAATCTCCACGCTCACCGCGCCGCGCCCCCTTTGCGATAGGTTGTCCGTAGGGTGTATCTGAAAACTCATGATGTGACCGGCAGCGAGGGATTTTTGCGTTGAGCAAGACATTTTTTCGCAGGAATACTGACGTATTTCAAGGAAAAATGACGCGGCACACCGCAAAAAGACCCGCTGTCCGGGTGCGTTGGGAGTTGGAAGAATACACCCTGGATTATAGCACTTTCTCCTGCGTCTGTTCAAGCCCGACCCTTAATATTTCTTAAAATCCGGCGCTTTGCGGGAATTTTATGATACAATGGCATCAACTTACGAGGACAGGAGTTTTGGTATGGAGCAGACAGTCCGCATTCTGGTCGTGGACGACGAGCCGGATATTCGCAACATCCTGCGCATTTTGCTCGAGGCAAAGGGCTACGCCGTGCTGGAGGCGAACAATGGGCGCACGGCGGTGCAGGTCGTGCGGCGGCAGCCGGAGCTGGATCTCATTATCATGGATATTATGATGCCGGAGCTGTCGGGTCTGGACGCGAGCGACAAGATCCGCGCGCTCACGGCGGCGCCCATCCTGTTTCTCACCGCGCGCACGCAGGAGCGCGACCGCTACGAGGCCTACGCCTCCGGCGGGGACGACTATCTGCCCAAGCCCTTTTCGCAGACGGAGCTGATGATCCGAGTGGAGGCGCTGCTGCGGCGCTACCGCATATACAAGGGCAAGAGCACCGAGCAGCAGCTCCGCCCCGGGCTTGCGCTGGACGAAGCCGGGCGGCGTGTGCTCTGCGAGGGCGTGCCGGTGGAGCTGACGGAGACGGAATTTGAGATCTTACAGTTCCTCGCGCATCACCGCGGGCAGGTCGTGTCCGTGGAGCAGATCTATAACGGCGTGTGGAACGAAAAATATATGCCCTCCTCCACCAACACTGTGATGGTGCACATCGTGAATCTGCGCAAGAAGCTGGAGCGTGACCCCTCCAACCCGCGCCTGATCCGCACCGTATGGGGAAAGGGGTATCAGCTTGACTGAGAAAAGACGCTTTATCCCCCTGCGCCTGCGGCTGCTGGCGGTCATGCTGGCGGGGCTGCTGCTGGCGGCGGGGATGTATCTGCTGTGCAACGCCGTCATAGATGAGGTCATCGTCCGCACCTACATGAGCGAGAGCGCCGTGCGCGCGCGCAACACCAGGACCATGGAGCGCTTTCAGCGCTATGTGCAGGACAATCATCTCTCCTCGCGTGACACCGAAGCCATCGCCCGCTGGACGATGGCGGAAAAGGACATCTACATCCTCTTTTACCAGAACGAGCGGCTGGCGCTGGAGGCGGGCTGGTGGGGCATCGACATGAGCGGCAGCGGCGACGATACGGCGACGCTCCCCGCGTCGATGGAGCTATACCCCGTGAGCTTTTTGGACGGCTTGTTTCAGGCGGTCGTGTACGATTTTTCCGAGCAGACGCTCTACACCCTCGCCACGATCGGCTCGCTGGTGCTGGGCTGCGCGGTGTTCGCGCTGGTGATGCTGCTGTATAACGAGCGCATCACCCACTCCATCATCGCCCTCGCTCATCAGGTCGAGCGCATCGGGCAGGGCGATCTGGAGCACGCGATGCAATCGAGCCGCCGCGACGAGCTGGGCGGACTGGTGCGCAGCGTGGACGCCATGCGCTGCTCCATTTTGGACAAAACGCAGGAGGAGGTGCTGGCGCGCCAGAAAAACAGCGAGCTCATCACCGCCATGTCGCACGATCTGCGCAATCCACTCACCGCGCTCATGGGCTATCTGGAGCTGGCGCGCAGCGGGCAGTACCGCTCGGAGGACGAGCTGCGCCAGTATATTTCCGCCAGCTACGAAAAGGCTGCGCAGCTCCGCCAGCTCACCGACCGGCTGTTCCGCTACACCACGCTCTACGGCGCTGACGATGTGACCGCCGACCTGCAATATTACGACGCGCACATCCTGGTCGGGCAGCTCACGGGCGAGGTCACGGCGCTGCTGGAGCAGTACGGCTTTACCGTCCGCGCCGCCGTCGCGCCGCTCTCGTGCAGTGTGTGTCTGGATATGCTGCTTTTAAAGCGCGTAACCGACAATCTGCTCGACAATGTCCGCAAATACGCCGATCCCGCACAGCCGGTGCACATCGCCGTGCAGCAGGACGGCGCGTGGCTGTCCATGTGCATAGACAACGCCATCCGCCGCGACCCCGACCGCACGCAGAGCAACCGCATCGGTCTGCGCGCGTGCCGCAAGCTGCTGGAGCAGATGCACGGGCAGTTCGTCACCCATGAAGAAAACGGGCGCTTCTGCGCCGAGCTGCTCCTTCCCGCGGGAAGCGCAGCAGTGACAGAGGAACGACCGCAACCCCCCACGGAATAAGGAGGACCGCTATGAAAAGAAACACACCCATCCGCCTGCTGGCGCTCGTTCTGGCGCTGGCGATGCTGCTGTGCGGCTGCGCCGCGAGCGGCAAGCAGGATACGGCTTCGCCCGACGCGGACGGCAGCCAGAAAACAAACGGCAGCGCGGCGGCAAGCGAGCTTGCCAGCAAGTACACCTACACCGCCAAGTATTTTAACGCCCCCAGCGCCGCGCAGTATGTGAGCGCGAGCTGCATGGCGGACGGCGCGCTCTACCTCGCCGCGGCGCAGGATGGCGAGCTGCGCACCTACACCGACGAGGCAAGCGGCGAAAGCTACCAGTATAACGAGACCGGCTATCAGGTCTACAAAATGGACCTTGTGACCGGCGAGTCCACACCCATCGGCGCGCTCATCACCGATCCGCGGGAGGCGGACGCCGAGGGCTGGACCAATTCGCAGAGCCTGTTTGACCTCCAGCCGGGCAAGGACGGCTCGCTGTGGCTGTTTTGGAACGTCAACCGCTCGCGCTATGATCTGCCGGAGAGCTTTGACCCGGAGACCGACCAGCGGTATAATTATTATGTGGACGGCGGCAACGTCATCCGCGCCGTCGAGCTGGCGGCAGACGGCAGTATCAAGCAGGATCTGACGCTCGACCCCGGCGAGACGGCAAGACCGCAGACGGGCGACTACGTCTCCTTCTTTCCGCAGCGCGTGCTCATCACGAGCGACGGCTCGTTTGCCGCCTCGTCCGACCGATACGCATACCTGTGGAGCGCCGACGGCACGCTCACCGCGGCGCTCGACAATGAGAGCTATGCCGACCTGAAGCGCCTGAACGCCGACACCATCGGCGTGGTGAGCTATACGGGCGACAGCATGAAGTTCCAGGCGCTCGACGCCGCGTCGAAGAGCTGGGGCGAGACCATCACACTGCCGGACAGAGCGTGGAATCCTCTGCCCGGAAACAGCCAGTACGACTTCTTCTACAACAACGGCACCGCCCTGTATGGCTATAAGACCGACAGCGGCAAGGAAGAAAAGCTCGTGGACTGGCTCGCCTGCGACGTGAACAGCGACTCCATCAACGGCGTCTATGTGGACGATTCCGGCAAGGTCTGCGCCATCCTGCGCGACTCGACCGGCAGCTACGGCTACTACATCGGCGGCATGAGCGTCTCCACCGCGACAAATGACGCTCCCGGCTCTCCGGGCGCGAGCGCGTCCGGCTGGCAGGTCGCCGTGCTCACGCCGACCGATGCGGCGGCGGTGACGGAAAAGCAGGAGCTGACGCTCGCGTGCCTGTATCTGCCCTCGACGCTGCGCGCCCAGGTTCTCGCCTTTAACCGCGCGAGCGACAAATACAGGATTGTCGTGCGCGATTATTCGGAGTATAATACGGACGAGGATTACACTGCGGGTCTGACCAAGCTCAACACCGAGATCCTCTCCGGCAATGTCCCCGATATGATCTGCACCAACCAGCTTCCCGTTGCGCAGTACGCCGCCAAGGGCGTGCTGGAGGAGCTGTGGCAGTACATCGACGCTGACCCCGAGCTCTCCCGCGACCAGCTTCTTACGCAGCCGCTGGAGGCGATGCAGACCGGGGACGGGCTGTATCAGATCACCGATTCGTTTGCCATCTCCACGGCGGTGGCGCTCGGTAAGGTCGTGGACGGCTACGACAAGTGGACGGTGGACGCGGCAAAGGACGCGCTGACAAAGCTCCAGCCCGACGCGACGTACTTTAACGTCACCTACGCCAAGTCGGATGTGCTGAGCCAGTGCGTGTCGCGCACGGCAGGCGACTTTGTGGACTGGCAGACGGGCAAGTGCTCGTTCGACACCCCGGAGTTCGCCGCCCTGCTGGAGTTTGCCAACAGCTTCCAGGATACGTTTGATTACGAGCACTTTGACTGGAGCGACTATACGGACGACAGCCTGCGCATCGCAAACGGCGAGCAGCTCGTCGCCCCGGCGTATATCTCGTCGTTTGACGACCTGCGCTATTACGACGGCGTGCTCAAGGGCGACACCCGCTACATCGGCTGGCCCACCGGCAGCGGCGAGGGCGGCACGGTGTTTGAGCCGGGCACGTCCCTTGCCATGACCACCCGCTGCGCCGACAAGGACGCCGCGTGGCAGTTCATGCGGGTGCTGCTGGACGATACGCTCTCCGACATCTGGACGTTCCCCGTGAACCGCGCGCTGTTTGAAAAGGCGGCGAAGCTCATCATGACGCCCGAGTATCTGACCGATGAAAACGGCAACTACGTTCTGGACGAAAACGGCGATAAAATTGAGCAGAGCCAGGGCGGCATGAGCATGGGCGGCGGCGAAATGGTGGAGTTCTATGCCATGACGCAGGCGCAGTACGATCAGCTCCTCGCGCTGATCGACTCTGCCAGCGGCACCACAAGCTATGATATGAACATCAACAACATCATCACCGAGGAGGCCGGCGCGTATTTTGCCGGCGAAAAGAGCGTGCAGGACACTGCCGCGGCGATCAACAACCGCGTGGGTCTGTACGTCGCGGAGCAGCGATAACTTTTTTATAAGCCCCCGGAGCAGCCCTTGCTGCTCCGGGCATACGCAATCCTAAGGAGGGACGCCCATGCGCCCGAAGCTCAAGAAACTCAACAACAGGCTGCGCGATTTTCTGCACTCGATGTATTTTTCAGGACCGAGCTTTCTGGGAATGCTGGCGTTTTTCATCGTGCCGTTCGGCGTGGTCGTGTACTACTCGTTCATCACCGGCGCGATGGACAGCAGCTTCGCGGGGCTGAAAAACTACATAAACGTTCTGGATAACGAAGCCTTCAAGATCGCGGTGCACAATACGGCGGTATTTTCCGCGCTGGCGGTGCCGCTGGCGGTGGTTTTATCGCTGTCGCTGGCGCTGATGCTGGAGGCGCGCATCCCGATGAAAAGCCAGCTCCGCACGTTCTTTTTAAGCCCCATGATGGTGCCCATCGCGTCCATCATTCTGGTGTGGCAGGTGCTGTTCCACTACAACGGCGTAATGAATGAGTTCATCGCCATTTTCGGCGCGGACAAGATCGACTGGTTAAAATCCGACTACTGTCTGCTTGTCATCGTGCTGCTGTTTTTGTGGAAAAACCTCGGCTACAACATGATCTTATTTATGGCGGCGCTCAACAACATCCCGAAAGAAATGCTGGAAGCGGCGGAGCTGGACGGTGCGTCGGGCTGGTATCAGCTCATCCACATCAAGCTGCGGTTTCTGTCGCCCACGGTGCTGTTTGTGACGATCCTGTCCATCATCAACTCGTTTAAGGTGTTCCGCGAGATCTACCTGCTCACGGGCGACTACCCCTACACAGGGCTATATATGATGCAGCATTTCATGAACAATATGTTCAACAATCTCGATTATCAGAAGCTCTCGGCGGCGGCGGTGCTGCTGGCGCTGGTCATCATCGTGCTCGTCGCCATCCTCTTCGCGGTGGAGAACTACTTCGGAAAGGATGTGGAAGGATGAAGAAAAAACGCTATTTTTCGCGCGGCGTGCTGACGCTGCTGGCATTTTTGTTCGCGGTGCTGTTCTTGCTCCCGACGGTGCTCACGATCACGAACTCGTTCATGACGCAAAGCGAGATCACCGCCAACTACGGGCAGATCTTTCAGAACGCGTCCTCCGGCGCAAAGAGCTTCATCGCCAAGACCATCAACCTGAAATTCATCCCCGATAAGGTCAGCTTCAGCCAGTATTTTACGGTGCTGCTGAAAAGCCCGGACTATCTGCTGAAATTCTGGAACTCGGTGATCTTAGTCGTGCCGATCGTGCTGGCGCAGCTCATGGTCGCATCCATCGCCGCCTACGGCTTTACGCGCTGGCGCGGCAGGGTGCGCGACGGCATCTTCTTTGCGTATGTGATCCTGATGCTCATGCCGTATCAGGTCACGCTCGTGCCGAACTATCTCGTGAGCGACTGGCTCGGCATCCTCAACACCCGCTGGGCGATCATCCTGCCGGGCGCGTTCGCGCCGTTTTCGGTGTTTCTGCTCACAAAATTCATGCGCCGCATCCCCAAGTCGCTCATCGAGTCGGCTAAATTAGACGGCGCGGGCGAATGGCAGATCTTCTGGAACATTTGCCTGCCGCAGTGCCGCAGCGCGCTGTATTCCATCGCCATTCTGGTGTTCATCGACTACTGGAACATGGTGGAGCAGCCGCTCATTCTCCTGCCGAACGCGGATATGCAGCCGCTGTCGGTGTATCTTTCCAAAATCAACGCCGGCGAGATCGGCGTGGCATTCGCCGTGGCAGTCATTTACATGATCCCCGGACTGCTGCTGTTTTTACACGGCGAGGCATATCTGGTGGAGGGCATTGCCTACTCCGGCTCGGTGAAAGGATAATAAGAGGTGCAAGCTATGGAAATGAAAGTCAAACGCAGAGAATGGGTCAAGACCGCCGCCATCATCTTTCTGGCGGTTCTACTGGTGCTGACGTTTTTCTCGAACACGATCATGAACTACTCCCTGCCGGAGGTGGCGACGCAGAGCGCCCAGTCCGGCACCATCAACGCAAAAATTCGCGGCACGGGCACGGTGGCGGCGAATGAGTCCTACGAGGTGACGGTCGAGCAGTCGCATAAGGTCGCCAGCGTCCTCGTCAAGGAGGGGCAGGAGGTCAAGGTGGACGACGTACTCTTCCGCTTTGAGGGCGGCGAGAGCGACGAGCTGAAGACCGCGCAGGACGCGCTGGATCAGGCGGAGCAGAGCTACGAAAAGAGCCTGATCGAGGCGGGCAACGCCGCCGCCAAGGAAAACCGCGAAATTCAGAAGGCGCGCGACGCGTATAATGAGGCATTGGCGGTGTATCAGCAGTACAGCAGCATGAGTTCTGCCCAGCTTGCCAAGGAGCAAGCGGCGGCGGACGCGAAGCTCCAGGATTTGCAGCGCGAGAAATCTGAGCTGGACACGGAGCTGTCCGCGCTGGAATCCGACACGGACTACAAGGATGCGCAGGCGGAAGTGACCAGTGCCACAGCAGACATCAACAGCCTGAACTCTGAGATCGAGGCACTGCGGAAGCAGCTTGCGAATGTCGGCAATATGCGCTCCGCAGCAGAGATCCGGCAGGACATCTCCGATCTTCAATCCCGCAATGCCGAAAATCTCGCAACATACGACAATGATTTTCAGGCGTTCAGCAAGCTCTGCGACGGCGAAGAGTACCTGATGGAGGCTTGCAAAAATGACCCCGACGCACTCAAGAGGAGGATCCAAAACGCCAGCCAGACAGAGCTGACGGATGAAGCCCTGACCAACACAGCAAACAATTACATAGCCGCGTATAACGCTCTGTATGCTTACTATTTTGGTTCTCCGAACATCACAGAGCTGGAAGCCGAACTGAAGCTCGCAATTGAAAATGATTCCAATAAGGACAACAATGTGTCCATCAATCAGCGGATCGGCGAAAAGGAAAGCAAGCTGTATGACGCCGAGCGCCGCCTGTCGCGTGCCAAGCGCACGGTCTCGGACTATCAGGACAGTATTGCCGCTCTGAAATCCGACATTCAGGACCTCACGTTCGCGGTGACCGATCAGCAGTCGGCTGTTGACAAACTCACCAAAGCGTCTACTGCCGCCGCCACGATGAAGTCCGCAAAGGATACGCTCGAAAACCTTGTGTTTGAGCAGAATCTTGCCGATTCGTCGAGCGTGGACATAAAGGCGGCGAAGGAGTCCATCGAAAAGCAGCGCAAAAACGTCGAAAAGCTCCAGAAGGAGTCGGCGGGCAGCGAGGTCAAGTCGCCGGTGAACGGCACGATCTCGTCTCTGGCCATCTCCGCCGGGCAGACGGCAAACGCCGGCACGACGCTGGCGAAGATCGACGTGACCGACCGCGGCTATACTCTCAAGATCCCCGTCACGAACGAGCAGGCGAAGAAGGTCACCATCGGCGAGAAGGCGGAGCTGGTCAACTACTGGTGGGGCGGCGACGACATCTCCGCCACACTGGAGTCCGTCGGCACAGATCCCGCCAAGCCCACCTCGGGCAAGCAGCTCACGTTCCGGCTGGACGGCGCGGTCGAGCCGGGGCAGAGCATCACGCTGTCCATCGGGCAGAAGAGTGCGAATTATGACTGCCTCGTGCCCAATTCCGCCGTGCGCAGCGATAACAACGGCTCGTTCGTGCTGCTCGTCACGTCCAAGAGCAGCCCCCTCGGCAACCGCTACACCGCCACGCGCGTTTCCGTGAACGTGCTCGCCTCCGACGATACGAGCACCGCCGTGACGGGTCTGTCCGCGGGTGATTTCGT
>ERZ1034917.1771-NODE-1771-length-11972-cov-5.730805_pt1 | contig 11972 bp, 9 predicted proteins | sample MGYA00520605_ERZ1034917 | MGnify/ENA primary metagenome ERZ1034917 (study PRJEB33766, sample SAMN09781784) | gut metagenome | biome: gut microbiome | host: Homo sapiens | place: Madagascar | study: EMG produced TPA metagenomics assembly of the PRJNA485056 data... | reverse complement strand
TCTGGGGGCGCTCCACCGCCGTTACGGCGGTATCCTAGCGTCAGAGCCGGGACGCACCTGCCGAAACGCTCCTTGGGTTGCGGCAAGGTCAGTTGTATGTAGCCGGTGATTCGGATATTTTGCTTTCAAGGTCCTCAAGGGGAGAGAGCCTTATTTTTGCTCTCATAATATAAAGACTGTTTTCGGAGAAAAAATTAGAGAAAAATCAAATTTTTTTTCTTGATGCTGAAATTTGTTCGTTTTATACTGTAAGCATACGAATGTGAGGCGATTCGACTTGTGAGACATGAGGGTGGGAACCTAATATATAAATGTTACGTTTTAACGAGCGATTTGTTGAAGGCAAACACAAAGAAAGGCCCGACAGCCGAATAAGCTGTCGGGTCGAAAAACTAATGTAATTGTATTTACATCGTATTTCTTTACGCTGGTGAGGCCCATGACGTGGTCTACTGCTTATTGGAAATCCGATGCGTTTTAATTACGTTGCTCTAAATAAATTCGAGCCTCGTATGGTTTCAAGCTGGAACCTTGCTCTGCATAATTGCTAATCAGCAATACTCCTTTTCTATATTCTTCAGGAATTACCTCATTCAATTCCTTTGCACGGAAATTGCAGATAACATAAAGTATCTGATCTTTCCATGTTCTCTTATAAGCAAATACATCCGGGTCATCCCCCATAAGAAGTTGATAATCACCCTCGGCAAAAATAGGATACTTTTTACGAAGGGCAATGAGGGCTTTGTAATAGGCAAATACGGAATCTGCGGTATTACACTCTCCTGCGGCATTGATTTGCAGATAGTTCGGATTTACTTTTAGCCATGGCTCTCCTACAGTGAAACCAGCATTTTCACTGCTATCCCACTGCATTGGCGTTCTGGCGTTGTCACGCCCCTTGGCGTGAATAGAACGCATGACATCTTCCTCTGCATAGCCTTCCGCCAGTCTATCACGGTAAATGTGCAGCGTTTCAATATCACGATAATCCGATATATCATACGGCGCATTGGTCATGCCAAGTTCTTCGCCCTGATAGATGTAGGGCGTTCCCTGCATACCGTGCAGCAAGGTAGCGAACATCTTTGCAGATTCTACGCGGTATTTTCCATCGTCACCCCAGCGGGATACGATTCGCGGAAGGTCGTGGTTGTTCCAAAACAGGCTGTTCCAGCCGCAACCATGCAGCCCAGTTTGCCATTTACTAAGGACCTTCTTTAGCTCCATCCAGTCAAGCGGTTCCAAATCCCATTTTTCTTTTCCGGGGATCTGATCCAAACCAATGTGCTCAAATTGGAAAACCATAGAAAATTCCCGGCCGCTGGGGTCGCTGTAGATTTTCGCGTTATCTACATTGGCTCCCCACGCTTCGCCCACCGTCACAAGATCGGTTCCCCCGAAAGTATGGCGGTTCATCTCCCGGATATAAGCGTGTAGCATAGGCCCGTTATTCGTGATCTTCAAATCAGGTTCTTTGGCAATCTGATCAATCACGTCCAGTCGGAAGCCACCGACGCCACGTTCAATCCAGAAATTGATAATTTTATAGATTTCCTCTCGAACTTTTGGATTATCCCAATTCAAATCCGGCTGCTTTACGGAAAACTGGTGGAAATAGTATTGCTGTACATCCGGCACCCAAGTCCATGCAGAACCACCGAAGCAGGCTTTCATGTCGTTTGGCGGCACATCTTCGTTTCCGTCCCGCCAGACATAGTAATCATGGAAAGGATTGCCTCTGCTTTTCTTTGCTTCCAGAAACCAAGGATGCTCATCCGAGGAATGGTTCAATACCAAATCCATAATAATACGGATATTCCGCTTCCTTGCTTCACCAATCAGCGTATCCATATCGGCCAGCGTTCCGAACATAGGGTCAATATCACAATAATCCGAAATATCATACCCATTATCATCTTGCGGCGAACGATAGACCGGGCTAAGCCAAATGGCATCGATTCCCAAATCAGCCAAATAGTCTAAGCGGCTGGTAATGCCCGGAAGATCGCCAATTCCATCGCCATTGCTGTCTTGGAAACTGCGTGGATAAATTTGATAAATTACCGCACTTTTCCACCACGGACTTGTTGCGGTTGCCATAGTTGCTCACGCTCCTTTAAGCATATTTGGAAATATGAACGCAGTCAAAATTGATGTATCCGTCGTCTGCATTGCCGCAGTAAACCACCATAAAATGATGCTTTTTCATATTGTTTCCTTTCTTGTGTCGATCCAAATGGTTGTCCAATAGTTCAGGCTTGGTACGGTAAAGTCAATAAATTTTCCGGTTTTTGTTGCTCTTTCTGTAAACGAAAGCTCTATTGCGTCCATGTTTTCCCCGTCGGGAGTGCTGAAGCAAATCTTTTCAACCGGGGTATCAACCTGCACGGTAAACTTTATATCCTTTTGGATGTTTGGTTCTTCTTTACCCTCGTTCCAGTAATCCTCGCTTTGGCCGCACAGGTTGAGTAAATAGATGCACTTGCGATAATCTTTTTCACGGAGAATCATCCAGATTTTCCCTGCTTCACCGTAGGAACTCACCTTATGGCTGGTGCATTGATACTCATAGTTATCCCACCCGGTATGGGTCATCGTCACGTCCTGCAATTCAGGATCAAAGAACAAATTTTCATACCGAATCATATAGTCGTAGTATCGTCTGATGGCTTCGGCTTCGGAATCGCTGAACTTTGTATAATCGCTGTAATACCCCTGTGTCAGAGCCGTTTGGTTTTCGCCGGTCAAAAGATGTGTGGCACCATTTGAGACAATGCTTCCCATCAGCAACTTGGCTGCTGGGAGGGCTTTTTCACGTTTGCCTTCCCGGAATGGTTTCAGATAGGCTGCCAAAATAATGCTCTTATCATCTCTGGCATAAGTTCTTGCATCCCGGATAAGCTGCGCGATGCTTGCATACCGGTCGTAAGGAGGCCACACCTCAATATAGACAGCATCTTGCTTTCTATCTGCGGTTCTCTGGACAGGCCATGCTCCGACATTGTTAAAAATCAAATAAGGTTCTTCCTCACCATGTACATTTTCGCGCGTTTCATCAATGAGAGTGGGAAGTTCGTCTTCCAATTTGATTTTCTTCGGGATTGCATCCAAATGAGAATATGCTGTTTTGGGAAATCCATAGGTGTCCATGTGGATGCCGGAAAATCCCATCATGCTAATTGCACTTTGGTATTCTTCAAAAAGATGTTTCCTCCAAGGCGAGCCCTCCGCAATATTCATGATATAGAACACATCAATAAATACAAACGGTTCCTGACAGGAATTGTAAAACGCCCATGTCGGATGCTTTTCAAAAAATGGTTTGCTGGCGGCGTACACAGCACCGTATGCGGTTGGGTGCATCCCCAGCGCTTTTGCCTTTGCGATTTTTGCTTTAACTGTACTGCCGGAGATTTCCTTGCCCATCATATCATGGTAATCTTCTTGCGGAGCCACAAGAGAATCGTGGCGGTAAGACCAGTCATAGAACTGTATGAGATTGATGTGGCATTTTAACAGCCATTCCAATGCACCATTGTCTCGGTCTTTTTCTGTGAAGTCGCTTAAGAATCCATACCGTAAAAGTTTTCTAGGAGATTCTGCAACATCAAAGGCGGTCTGCAAAATTGGTTTTTCCAAATCATTCTGCTGATAAACATTTACGCCATATCCTGCAAAAGTAGCAGAGAAAGCGCCTATGGATACCGTTGTTTTGTTCTCGGTCAATACAATGTTTTGCTCCCATACCGTTTTGGAGAGGAGCAGTACCCGGATATGGACAGAGATGGGCAGTACATCATCACAGATAAGGCAAAGGGTTACAGTTTCATTTGTACTAAACTGTGCTTTTGACGGATAAATGTCCATTCTATAGCTCCTTACCCCTTAATCGCACCTTCCGTAAGACCCTTCATCAGGCTCTTCTGGAAAATAAGGAAAATCACAACGACCGGCACAATGGCAATGACCGCCGTAGCTGCCATCAGATTCCATTTAGCTCCTGCGAACTGCTGGAAATAGACAGACAATGCCTGCGGCACATTATGCTTTGCACTGCTTTGCAGGAAAAAGACCGCCTGCGAGTAGTTATTCCAGATGCCAAAGCCATTCAAGATAACAACCGCAGAAATAGAGGGCATCAGCAGCGGAAAAACAATACGCCAAAATGCCATAAAAGGCGTACAGCCATCAATAACGGCTGCTTCTTCAAGCTCTCTCGGCAAAGCACGGATAAAACCGGAGAACACAAAGACCGCCTGCGGCAGTGCGAGTGTCGCACAAACACAAGCCATGCCCCATAAGGTATTTACCGCTTTGATTTTAATCATCAAAGTATAAAGCGGCACCGTATTGATAATGCCGGGAATCATCATGCAACAAAGCATAATGTTGAACACCATACGGTTGAATTTGTTCGGGTATCTGGCAACAGCATAACCGGCCATTGCTCCAAGGAAAACAATCAGCAGCAATGCGGTCAAGGTAATGATACCAGAGTTGATCATAGCTCGGCCAATATTGGATTTAGCCCATCCCTCTGCATAGTTTCCGAAATAGAAATCCGGGATCAGAACATTGCCATCGTACATGTTGCTGCCGGGTTCGTTCAGAGACAAAATCAGCAGCACTACGAATGGGCAAAGGCAGAGCAGACAAATCAGAATAATCGCCAAATAGCGCGGGAAAGTTGCTTTCGATTTCATTTTAGTCACCACCAGTTATCAATCTCTCGTGCGTGTCAGGCGCAGCGAAATCAAAACAGGAATCAGAACGATCAAGAACATAATCATGGCAACTGCCGTAGAATAGCCTGTTTTGCTGCCGTAACACATACGCATAATGTAAATACTTAATGTTTCCGTCTGATAACCGGGACCGCCACTCGTCAGCGACATTACAATGTCGAACACAGAGAGCGAACCGATGATGTTAGTAACCACATTGATACGAATGGAAGGAACCAGCAGCGGCAGTGTAATAAATCGGAAGCTCTGCCAGCCAGTGGCACCATCGATCATAGCTGCATCATACAAATCTTGCGAGATGTTCTGCAAGCCTGCCAAATAGATAATCATCGTCATGCCAGCATACTGCCAAACATTCACGAGAACAAGCACAACGATTTCCGAGGTATAGCTGCTCATCCAGTTGGGGAACCATTCGGGGTGACCCATCTGGTTCAGCAAATTGAAAATAACGCCGCGCCCCGGCTGAAGAAGCAGATACCAAATATAACCCATAATCAGGGGGCTGATGATAGCGGGCATATAAATGCAGGCTCTTGCAACGGATTTTCCTTTGAACTTACTGTTCATCAGGAGAGCATACAGCAAGCCGACAATATTGAGTAGCGGCGCACTGCCTAACGCGAACAGAACGGTCGTCTTTATATCCGAAATAGCACGGCTATCCTTGAAAAAGTCAACAAAGTTTTTCAGACCTATAAATTCAGCTTGCCCGTAGCCATTCCAGTTTGTCAGGCTCATGCCAATGCCTTTTGTCAACGGATAAATAAAGAAAAGGCAATACAAAGCAAAAGCGGGTACAGCCATAAATGTATGTAAACCGATTTTTCTATTTTTCATGTAATACACCTGCATTTACAAGTAAGAGGCGCACCGTGGATTATGCGGTGCGCCTCTGCTTGTATGTCACCTATTGAGATTTGATACGCACGACTTAGAAGGAGAAAAGAGTCGTTTTAAGATGCCATACCATCCGTCCAGGCTTTTTCATAAGCCTCGGCAAACTCGGTAGGAGTATACTGGCCAGCCAGCAGTTCCTGCACCATACGGCCTGCATCGTCACCAGAGAAACCGGCAGGCTTCTCATTGGTGAAGCCAATATTAGCAGCACTCTTCAGGGCAGCATTAACTTCCTTCACGATGTTTTCCGGTGCCCACTCAGCATCAACATCGGTAAATGCGCTGGGAGCCTTGGCAACTTCGCTGTACTTTTTCTGATTTTCAGGGCTGAACAGGAAGTTCAGGAACTCGATGCACTCTTCTTTGTGCTCGGTCGTTGCAGAAATGCAGTAGCCGGAATCTTCGGCGCTCAGTACAACAGGCTTGGAGTTGGGCATATAAGCGGGATACGGTGCGAAACCGATTTTATCTGCCATATCGGGGTTGGCTTCAAGAACGCTGGACAGCGCCCACATACCATTGCTGAACATGGCGACCTTGCCGTTTGCGAAGTCCTGTACGCAGTTGTCGTTCGTGGCAGTCAGCACGTCAGCGTTGATGAGACCCTTATTCTGGAGATCGACCAGATCCTCACCAAAAACAGCCATCGGACCATCTGCTGCTGCAAACTGCAGCTTGTCCTGATCGTTGGCCAAGAAAGCCTTCTTAGCGTCAACAGCACCCAGCGTGGACTTGATGTAACCATGAGGCAGGAACTCAATCAGGTGGCCAAGGTGCCAAGCCTCACTACCGAAGATGAACCACGGAGTAACATCAGGTTCTTTCTCCTTGATGGTCTCCAGCATGGTTTCAAAGTCTGCCCATTCGGTCGGGAACTCGGTATAACCAGCTTCGCTCAAAATATCCTTGTTGTAGAAGAAACCGGCCATCGTCATGTTCGTGCAGATACGATAGACATTGCCAGAGCTTACATCCGTGCAAGCGGCCTTCATATCCGGGGACATACGATCCCAGAACTCGTTCAAGTCCGAGATGTCCATGTACTTGCCTTCATCGACAAAGCCTTGTTCGTAGGTGGTCATAATGTCAGGTACTTCGTTGGAGGCGAATTTGATCTTGATGACGTTGCTGGCATCTTTCTGATATTCTTGCTCAACAACGATATGATCCTGAGAAGCGTTGAACTCATCAATGATTTCGTTCATCACATCGATAGTTTCGATTTTGCCGGTAAAGAGCTTGATATTTACTTTTTCACCGGAGGTTTCGGTGCTTTCTGCCGTAGAGGTGCTTTCAGCTGGGGTAGAATCTGCACTGCTGGATGCCGTGCTGCTGGCTGCGCCGCCGCAACCGGCCAACGTGCCGCCGAGCATTGCCACTGCCATCGTCATTGCAGCGAACTTACGAAGTTTCATAGTATTCTTCCTTCCTTATGTGATTTGAATTTCAAATTGATCGGTTTGAAATTCGGAAAATCATTTGGAAGCGCGCCTTCCTTATGTCTCTATTGTACCACAGTCGTAATTGTAATAAATACCCAAAATTTTAGATAAAGGTTTCTCTTTTTTGGGAATTTAGCTTTTCCCATTGCACATTATGTCCTCATGAGTTTATAATTATTATGGAAGGAGGGTGCCGAAATTGACCCCTTACAAATCGAAAAAATCTTTTAAGACCCGGTTGGTCATTGCCATCAGTATTGTAAACCTCGCCGTCATTTTGGCGATTACTTACCTTACCTACCGTTGGAATGCACAACAATTACAAGAACAGACGATTACCCAAACCCAACAAACAATAGAGCAGGCCGGAACCAACGTCAGTACTTATATGGACGAGTTGTATCGCCTTACGCTCACCCCTTATTATAATGATGAAGTTCTTTCTCAACTAGAGTATTCACCAACGAATTCCCGCGACAAACTAAATTCCAAGCGCATCGTAGAAGGATTTCTTTCCTCGGTTATGACTCTTCCGCGAAGTGAAATCCTTCGTGTATACATAGCAAACGATGATTCGCTTTACAGCTATACGCGCACCCCGAACGACATGCCAGACCTTGCCACTTATGCTGAAAGCTCTTGGTATAACGAAGCAAAAGAAACCACCAAACCTTTGTTTATTGAGCCGCACATGGAAAGAGTGTACGGTGAAAAGCCAACCACCGTATTTTCAGTCGTTCGCCAGCTCAGAAGCAAAAACGATAACAGCAAAACCATCGGCGTTGTAAAAGTCGATGCGGATTATTCCGGTATCAGTAAAATTTGCAATAAAATCAATCTAAATGCAGGAGGTCTGCTTTTAATTGTAAACTCGCAGAATCAGGTGTTGTATCGCTCTGCGCCTATTCCCAGCGGTTTGGAAGACGCAATGGCCGATGGAAATAAAATCGGGCAATCCGGAACCATTACACTGAATGGTCAAAAATATCTGGTAAATGTGCTGTCGCTCTCCAATTACAGCATTAACATTGTGGCGTTGCACTCTTACCGCACATTGATGGCTCCGCTGCGCTCCAATCTTATGAAGAGCATTGCACTGGCGATATTCTGCATCATGCTTGCTGATATTGGCTTCTACATCATCATTCAGAAATTCACACAGCAACTGTTTGAAATCGTTGCCCTCATGCACCATGTTGAGGACGGCGATCTAACCGTAAAAGCTCATGTCACAACAAACGATGAAATCGGCTACTTGGCTGAATCCTTCAACCAAATGACAGAGGCATTGCAAAATGTCATTGATCGAAATGCACAATTGGCAAAAGAAATCTATCAGGCGCAATATCTAGCAAAAGAAGCGCAGTACAATTCTTTGTGCAGCCAAATTCGTCCGCATTTCTTGTATAACACCCTGAACACAATCAGCCTCCTCATCAAATGTGAAGAATATGATACTGCAATTAGAGCCATCGAGTCCTTTTCTGCATTTTTAGGCGGCGTTATGAATGTTTCCAAGGACATTTCGTTGCAAAAGGAGCTTGACATTTGCCAAGCGTACTTAAAACTCGTACAACTACGCTATCAGGATCGATTGCAATATGACATTTCTGTTTCTGCCGAACTATGTAGCGAACAAATCCCATCACTTACCATACAGCCCTTGATTGAAAACGCAATCAAATACGCCTGCGAACAAAATCGCGGGCAAACTGTAATCCACATCGTTTCCTGTGTAAGTCAGGACCGTTACTCTATCCAAGTATCTGATAACGGTCCTGGCATTAAGCCGGAGACGCTGGAGTCTTTGCAGCAACGTATCAGTACCCCCAGCCACGATGAAGCTGAACCGGCTCATGTAGGCAACATCGGCTTAGTCAATATTGCCAAACGGCTGCGGTTAAAATATGGAAACTCTGCCTCGCTGGACATTCTTTCCTCTGACAGTGGTACAACTGTCTCTATCAGCCTTCCCTTTACAAAGAATGAGGTAACTCAATGAACCATATCCTTGTTGTTGATGACGAGCCACTCATGCGAACGTGGCTTTCAAAAAGTATCCCCAAACATTCAACGTGCTTTGACGTTCCTAACACAGCGCAGGATGGAATTGAAGCAATCGAATATTTGAAACAGGCTGCTTACGATGTTGTGATCACAGACATTAAGATGCCCGGCATGGACGGGTTAAACCTTGCGAAGTTCATCCAAGAAAATTATCCTGACACCGTTGTCATCATCATTTCTGGTTTCAACGATTTTGCTTATGCCAGAAAAGCTATCCAGTATGGCGTAAAGGATTATCTTTTGAAGCCATTGGTTGATGATGATCTCATCAAACTGCTGAACGACATCAGCAAGCGCCTGCAAAAACATACGCCCACACTGCTCGCCAATCCCACCGAGGAAGAACGCGCCAACCCTCGCGCAATGCTGTTCCGTGCCATACTGGAGGATGACAGCGACGGAATCTATCAGGGTTATAAAGTCTTTTCCAGCACGGACACCGATCCTATGCTTCCGTATGCTTGTGTCATACAAGCGGCATTGCTGCCTATTGCCCGCGACAATGCCGTTCTTCCTACAGAGGCACACTCTCGCAATTATCGTCAGAACCTCGCGGCTGTTTCTTTGTGTAAAAAATACAACTGGACACCTTTCTTCGGGAATAATGGTGACACTTATATTGTGGCAGAAGGCGAGACCAAAGCAGCTCTTATTGCAAATCTCCATGAATTTCAGAGTGACTTTTCGGCATCGTTCCGCTTTGCGCAGGATGCAAATTTATTTGCCGGACGCATAGTGGATGACAGTATGGATTTATCGTATTCCCTTGCAAGTATTGCCGGTTTGCGCTCGTTGCCGCTGTTCACATCGAACGAGCTACATTCTTACGCCCTACTAAGCGAATATCAGCAGCAGATCATCGAATTTGAAAAGGCAAATAAAAAGGTGCTTTCTGATTTTGCTGCTTCCCAAGAAACAACTCTGCGTACAGATATTGACCAGTTGTGCAGTCTGGTTCCGCATAAGAATTCCGCAGCACTTTGGGAAATGGGCTGTTATATGATTCAGAGCATTACTGACCGTTTTCTTATTGAGGATACTCTTTTGACATCCGCTTGGAAAGAGCTGACGGATTTTTGTACTTCTTGTGCTGGTGGCGTTTCTGATGCCAACTTCTCTCACGCTGTATATCAGTCTGTTTTTTGCCTTTTGGGAAAAGAGCAGACAATTACGCAGGATACGATGCCCGTCATAAAAATGGCAAAAGAGTATATTAACCAGCACTTCTGTGAAAGTATCTCCTTGTCCGAAGTGGCTGATTACTGCAACGTAAACAGCAGCTATTTAAGTAATCTTTTCCATAAGCAGCTAGGAATCTCGTATAGCAAATACCTTATGCAGATCCGCATGGAACGTGCAGCCGCTTACCTGAAGGATTCACCCGAAACCAAAATATACGAAATCGGCGAAAAACTAGGATTTGTATCCACAAAACATTTTATTTCCGTTTTCAAAAAATACTATGGTGTATCGCCAACCACCTATCAGAAAGAACAACGTGAAAGCTAGTAGGGGCTGGTCACAACGACACGACTCCACTAAATACCATCGAGATTTACTACGAACAAGAGGAAAAGCGGGGCCAAAGCCCCGCTTTCCGTTATTTGAATTTTTCAATTACGCCAAGAAACGCAATCACAAGGTTCTGGTACAAGGCCTCATCAAATTTTCCGTTGACGTAGCTGTACTTTTTGATGGTTGGCTGGCATCGCTTGTACAGTTCCATCACTGCCTCAGAATTATTATGCTTGGCTGAAATAAGTAAATCACGATACATCCCCATTAGTAGTCCTCCTTGATTTCATCACGGATCTTATCAATCGCGCGGCTCTTATAATAAGAAACAGTAGCAGGTTTGACTCCCATTCGTGCTGCAGTTTCCTTCACAGAAAGCCGTTTGATGTACAGACAAATCATAGTCTCGCACTCTTTCGGAGTAAGAAGATGCAGATGTGTTTTCAGTGCCTCCCAAAACAGCAGGAATTCAATTTCATCGTCTGCTGCGCTGCTCTCTTGAACAGTTTCCTTTTCAACATCTGGCAAGTCCTCGTAAGGAATTTCCCGCTGTTTCCTTTTGCTCAGGGCTTTCAAGTAATCTGCGCGGCAGTTACGTAATGTCGTATCCAGATATTTATCGAACCTTGCCGCCAGAATGGCGTCCTCACCGTAGATTTTGTACTTATTTGAATCTTTATATCGAGACATAATAACCTCCAAAATTTTGAGTTTCATTGAAAAAGCCCAAAATTTGGAGGTGCGCGGGTCGGGTGAAAACTATGACAACAACGCCTTAAACTTAAAAAAGGAACGCAAAAAAGGCCCGACAGCCGTTGTGGCTGTCGGGCCAAAAACAATCTGTAATTGTCTTTATAACCGATTACTTATCGTTTCTTTTCTTGCAGACAAATACAACTGCAAGTCCGAGCAGGGATGCCACCAGAAGCACGACGTACAGCGTGGGGTTGGAGGTATCGCCCGTTTGCGGCATTGCCGTTATGGTGGACGGCTTTGAAGTGCTTGCCGGGGTGGGGGCCGGTGTGGGAGCCGGTGTGGGAGCAACTTCGTTCTTCTTGGTTTCGCTGCCGTTTGAACTGTTGTTGCTGCTCGGTTTGCTGCTGCTGCTCGGCCCGGCGGTGTCCTTATAGGCAATCGCGTAGATAGAGAAGCGGTCGGTCTTAAAGGTCAGCATCTTGTTGGCTGCATCAAACGCGGCATCCAGCACGGCAATCGCACCTTCATGGCAGCGCACAATGCAGTAGTTGCGGTTGACCGCGCTGTTCGTATTGATAAGCGCGTCCGGCACCACAACGGAAAT
>ERZ1034917.1770-NODE-1770-length-11981-cov-31.762200_pt1 | contig 11981 bp, 15 predicted proteins | sample MGYA00520605_ERZ1034917 | MGnify/ENA primary metagenome ERZ1034917 (study PRJEB33766, sample SAMN09781784) | gut metagenome | biome: gut microbiome | host: Homo sapiens | place: Madagascar | study: EMG produced TPA metagenomics assembly of the PRJNA485056 data... | reverse complement strand
GAATTTAAATATTCACTTGGTTTTGGAATTTTTTCTCCTTCTAAATTTTCGGAACTTAAAAAATCATTATCATTAACCTCAAACAACGTTTCATCTTCTAAATCAACTGGTTCAAAAATTCGTGCTGATCTTCCTGATGCTATTTTATCAGCTAAAGAGTCTGGCTTATTCCCGGCACGAACCCTTCGACCGCCTCTGTACGTTCCGTCTTTGGACATTTTTCATACTCCTTTCTTAAAATAAAAAACTCTCAAAAAGTCACGCAGCTTTTTGAGAATAATTGGTTAATACCTTGTTTGAATCGGATTTTTTTCATGCGTTACCCCACGCCCGTTGCTCCCCAGAGGTGGAGGAGAGATTTGACTCCCCCTCCCTGAAAGAGGTGTCCAAAACCACCGGCCTTTAAAGTTTTATCAGTGCAGCGTATCTTGCGTAATTGTAGCCTTCAGTGTTTACTGCAATTGCCTCATCGTTTCTATTTTCATCACGGAAGAGGTAGCATCTTACTGTTCCGTCTTGTTCCTCTCCGCACTCGTTTGTGATTTCTTCGATAAAGTTGTAATTTTCATTTAGGTTTTGGCTGAAATATTCGTAAGTTTTGCTTGTTAAAAGTCTTTCGCCGATCACCTTGATTCTTTCCTCATCTCCGTATCTTCTTGCCTCGTTCCTTAAAAGTTCCTCTCTGTTTTTTGCTTTGCGTGAAAAAAGTCCTGTCATTTTAAAAACTCCTTTTTTAATTTTGCGTTAGGGTTTTATTCCTATTCGCTTAATCCCATACTAACTCTACTCACCTCGATTAGCAAGCTATTTTAAACTTTTAAAGGTAGGATAAAGTCGCGATCTTTCTAGCTTTTACGTCACTTGTACACAAACAAAATCACAGTAAAAAGAAACTCCATTTGATGGATTTATAAATATATTTTTCCATTAGTCACTACTAAATTTTACAACTACCATTTATCTTATTGAGAGAGTAAATTAAAAGCCTCCACGTTTTTTATGGAAGCTTTCAGTTAGTGATTGGTTATAATTGAATTTCACCTGTAAAAATCGCATTAGTATATCCATTTGGGTTTTTAGTTATATACTCAGAAAGATTTTCAAATTCAAGTTCATCCGCTATTTCCTTGACTCTTCTTAAATCGAACATATTGGTCGCGCAAGTATCCCTTACCGCTAATAATTCCGATTTAATCGCATTAATTTTTTGTTCCTTATCCATTTAAAAAATTCCTCCAAAATGTTATTTTTATTAGCTTCAAGGCCTCTCCGCTTAATCACATGTTACCTCTGATTCGTTACACTATCAACTTAATTATGTACTTTTAGAGGTAGAACAAATCAGTATTATTCCTAGTGTTTACGTCACTTGTACACAAACAAAATCACAGTAAAAACAAACTCCATTTGATGGATTTATAACCATATTTTCCCATATATTGCTACCAAAACTTTTAATAAATTTATCCCCAGCGTCCTCCATAAGTCGCAGTAATTTTTGAATGGCAACTCTTACACAGGCTCATCAAATTATCTTTATGATGACTACCACCTTTAGACAAAGGTATAATGTGATGTACTTCTTCCCCAGGTCTTAATATACTCTTTCTTTCACACAGTTCGCAGACAGGGTGTTCTTTAATGTAAAGTTGTCTTATTTTTCTCCAGCGGTTTCCATATCGTTTGTAAGTATTAGGATCACGTTTATATTTGTTGTAATAGCTGCTTTCGAGCTTTCTGTGTTTATCACAATATTTATTTTCCGTAAGTTCCGGGCAACCACTAAACCTACATGGGTTTCTTGGTTTTCTAGGCATTTTTATCACCTCATTTTTAGCATAGAAAAAGCTCTCGGATTTCTCCAAGAGCCTTAAATCGCATTACACTAGTATAACTATATCATGCTTAGTTACCGCTTTCAAGTGGATTTTTCTGATTTTTCTGGATTTTACTGCCGAGTTTTTGAGAAATTTTCTTCAATGCTTGTTGATGTATTTTATAAATAGTATCTCTACCATATTTCATTGATAGTGCTATGGTTTCCCACTTATTAAAACATATATATCTAAGTTCCAGTAATGTTTTATATTCAGAGTTGTCTATATTTCGGATGGCATTAATTATTTCTCTTTTCAGACTTATTAAATTACTGACATCATTATCAATTTCATGCTCTAAATCAACAATCGCAGCTATATTCTTTTCCATTATTTGTTTATTACCATTTCCTTTGGGCATATCTGATATAACAGAATTAGCTTTAGTTGCGAGTTCTCTGAGTGATCTTATTTGTTCCATTTTACAGTCTATCCTTTGATCTATGTAATATGCCTGAGAAAGGTACTCCTTTGCATTCACTTTAAACATCTCCTTTCTCCAAAACTGCATCCCGACCAGGTTATTAAGCTGTTTTTATTTCCGTGAGGATCAATATTCAAAAGAGATTTATAGTATTCACTTTTTGGATTTCCGCATTCATACGCTATCCAAATTTCCTCGTTCATAGAGCTATCTTCTTTAACAAATCGGCAATATTTACATTTTACATAACACTTTTTATTACTGGACATACAATTATCCTCCAAACTACAAATTTAAAAGATCATCTGAATTTTGTAATTTGTGTATTGTAACTTTGCACTTTGTATTTTTTATTTTGTCGTTTATTTCTCTAGTACCAAACCTTTCAGGATATCTTTTACTTCCTGTAAACTTATCACTTTAAACGCCATTCCACCTGCTTCGTTTATTCGTTTAATTGTAATTTTCTGCAACTTTGACAACTTTCCACTTGGCGTCTTAACTTCAAATGACACGAATTTTCCCCTGTAACAACAAATTATATCGGGAATACCCGCAGTACTGTATAAACCACCATGCTCTTTGAAAGCAAAACAATCCCGTTTTGTCTTTAAGTATTTTAATATCTGATTTGTTATTGTCTTTTCTTTCATACAATTAACCTCCATTAACCTCGGTTAACCTCAATTTTTTAAAAGAGGTAACTCCCTTAAACCCAACAACAAAGCCAACGTTTATATATAAGTAACCTCTATAACCTTTATAATAAATTTATTTGTTATATATAGACTTTTTTAATTAATACACTCTTTCAGTAATTATATATTTACTCTAATACGAAGGTGTGTGTGCGGAAAAGTGAGGTTAAGAGGTTACCGTTTTACAAATGGCTAATTTAAGGGATTTGTCGCATCCGAACTTTTGCTTTTGATAACCTCTTTAACGCAAAAACACTTTTGAACTATGCCATTTATTTTTTTAGAAACTTGCATTTTGGTATGTCCTTTATAGTCAGTTTGAGTTTCAATAAAACCACGATCCTTAAAACCACGAGTGACTTTTGAATAGTCAAACCCGTTTTCATCTAGAGCTTGGCGCAAAATATTAGGTATAATATACACAGCATTTTGCTCTATTTTCCCATAACATGGCGTACTATCTGGAAGAAAGCGATTTTTATTACTCGTTATCCATCCTGTTACAAAATCCCATGCTCTATCGATTGTATCTGACTTTTGTAGTTCCTTGCAGTTTTTTAAAATTTTAATTCCAAGATTCACAGCTTCATTCCATGCATCTTTTTGATTTTTATCAAATACAGATATCGAAGAATAGTAATCGCCAAGACACACAATAGCCACATTATCAAGATGACTGTTATCACAATTATCTGATTGACACTTTTTTATATCTTTACGGAGCATATCAAAATCTGTTCGAACTTTACCTTTTACTTTAAGTACATCATTAATTAAATATTTAATAAATACTTTTCCGGCAAATCCATAATTGTTTTCACTAACTAAGTGAAGTTGGTGTGCAGTATCTGTATCATTTACAGGCTTACCATAAAGCTCTAGGACTCTTGTTAAAACACCATCGTTACTGGATTCTTTACTCATGGGCTGTTCTCCTGATGTTATGATATCATTTCTCCAACTAACTGTTTCCTGAATTCCACCTTCTTTTGAACCTCTGAGCCTTCCAAATCCATTTCCAAGACTATAAATAATATTTTCAACGGACAGTCGTTTATTGTTTAAAACTTGAAGTTCATCGATTGCAAAAGGTAAATGCTTAAGAATTCCTGCCATTCTTTCAAGTCCAACACTTGTAGCATTAAAGCTGCCCATAAGTTTTGTCGGATTACCCCAAACACTTATTGCCATCTTGATTGCTGCTGTTTTTCCCGATTTAGAGTCGTGCCAGATATGAACAAAAAATACACGATGATTCAATATTTCAAGAAGGGGAGAAGCAAAGGAAGTAGCAAGTATAAACCTTCCAAATGGATTGTTTTTAAGTTGTGCTGCACTTTTAAGCCAAATGTCGAAACTACCATATCCAATAGTGCTATCAATTATATTTGATGCTTCTTTATATTCCGTTTCAAAAACAATTTGGTCACTTACGTTGTAAGGGAAAAATTCTCTGTCTATCCATCCGATACGAGATATTGACTTTATGAAAGGTATACACTTATCATTTGCACTTTCATAGTCAGAGAGATATTTCACTATGTCTGATGCATTGCCCGAAGATACAGGTAGACCGCTATCAGCATACTTAATTATCGAAGTTCGATTGAACATGTGTGAACGTGGTGCAATGAACGATTTCCAATGATTGTGATTTAAGAATTTTATCTCAACTTTCTGAGTGCCATCATCGATATTCTCAAATCTACGAGATATAATTATCGGACACGAACACACCATTACTAATTCATCTGAATTATTATTCTTAAGTATTTTTTGAATCCCATATTTCATAGAAACCTCCCAACCTTGCGGGATAACTGATCCTAAGGTATCAATCTCATCGAGTTTCAAAACTTTAAAGTTTTGTTTTTCTACAGAGTTCCTATGCGAAGTGCAATTTGCCATTCGTACGGCTCTTTCAAAGTCCCTTAAATTAACTTTTCCCTTGAGCTTAGTTTTTAATCTAGCGTACTCAGATGGAAGATTAAATTTTGCCCAAGCGCAAAGTTTCATATTTTGCTCTGACAAAATTTCATCCACATTAATCTCGTTACATGAAAGTAAATCCTTAAAACGCTCCTCAAAACTTGGCAGACCGTAGACGATCGGAGCTTTGACATGGCAGTTTTTGTTGCAGTCAAAATTAAGGTTTTCCCTGATATATTCGCAAGTATGTGGCTTATTTTCAATTATTGATCGTTGGATTTTTCTTTCTGTTTCATCAAAATTGTACTTTGGATAACTTTCGCTAAATTTATGTATCGCATTATTACCTCCTTTAAGTGGAGCAAGATTAGTGATCATAGCATGCCACAGAGGTTCAGGTAAATTTGATGCATTGTCCACACAGTATTTAATAAATTCACAACTTTCAACTACTTTTTCCACACCATGTGCATTTTTACTAATGGATGCACCCATATCGTTACAATGTGTATATTGATTAAATTCCTTTAAATTGTACCGTTGCAGACTACTTTTGATAACTTCGCACTTAACACCACCTTTCAGTTTGTGATTCACTGACCCCGGAACTCTTAAGATACGAGCAAGATCATAAACATTGTCAATTCTCCAATTAAATTTTTTTGCTTCGCTGTTGATGTATTTCCCAAATCCTTTAAATGTCGAAACAACATAGCTTCTACCTTTGTCATTCTCAATTTTAAAGGGCTTTTCCAAAAGCCAGTATCCGTGAATACCATTACCTGACTTTACGATTATACTTGGCTGTATTTTTAAATTGTTTAGAAATGTAACAGCATCATTTACTGTTTTCGGCAAGGATTTTTGCGCATGGGCGTCACCTTTAACATCTATATCAGCATACAAGGTTGTAATGCACGAGATATCTTTTTCGCTTCCCCTAAGGCCATTAGAAAGTATTTTATTCCTAAGTCCTACTCCGAAAAAAACATTTGTTTTTTGACCCACATTTTCAGCTACATTCGATATTTTTTCGATTTCACTGACCTTAAACCATTTTGTTTTTCTATCGGGCAGAGAAGTAAGTGTTACAAATCCTTGATTGCAACCTTTGTAAATTTCTTTAAAAAATTCCTTTGCGTTCATCGTTTCACTTCCTTGCACTTATTCGCTTTCTTTTTGCTAAACCTCAAAATGGTATATCTTCGCCTTCTTCGTTTTTCCTTTTTGGTAACATTTTTAATTGCTTCATGTGCCGTTGGATCATCATATCCTTCAGCATTTTTAAGTCCTAAATCCATAATACTAACCCTCCATTTCTTTAAGAGAACCGAATCGTGTCCCGATTGCAGCCTCTGCTACTAGCGGTATATCAAATTCTTTAAACGGCTGTGCTTCCATGCAATTTTTTATGAATTCTACAGCCTCATGCAATCTTTCTTTCGGTAGCTCAAACATCAGTTCATCGTGTATTTGAAGTAAAGGCTTGAGCCATAATCTATCAGGCAAACCACCAAGAATTCTTACTATTGATAACTTTAAAATATCTGCAGCAGTTCCTTGTATTGGTGTATTTAAAGCTTGTCTTTCAGCGAAACTCTTCTTATTCCAATTGGACGAAAGAATATGAGGAAGATATCTACGTCTACCGAGATACGTTTCTGTATATCCATTAAATTTCGCTTTGATTTTTACTTTACGTTGCCAATTTTCAAGTTCAGGATATCCTTCCTTAAGGTTTTTTATAATCTGATCACACTCTTCAAGTGTTTTATTAAGTCCGGCTTTAAATTTAAGGCTTCTGAGCAATCCTTTAGCGAATAGTCCGAAAAATACTCCAAAATTGCACGCCTTTGCAATTGTTCTTCGCTCCTTATAGTGTGGTGCATTTTTATCCACTGCCTGCTGGAATGGTATCTTGTAAATTACAGATGTTGTCTTTGCATGAATATCCCCACCATTTGTATATGTTTTCATCATAGTTTCATCTCGGCAATAAAACGCTCCCACACGAAGTTCAATTTGAGAAAAATCAAGTGACATCAAAACTTTACCTTTAGGTGCAATAAAAAAATTTCTGACTCCGATGGGATCATTATCCTTTCTCGGACAATTTTGGAGATTTGGATTTCTGCTTGCAAACCTTCCTGTTTCAGTTCCAAGAGGAAAAAGGTCAGGATGTATTCGGTTTGTTGCAGGATTTAAATGTTTAATGTAGCTGTCTATATATGCTGACTTAATTTTGCCCCACTTTCGATATTCTTTAATAATTTCAAATAGCGGTACATATTCAGGTTTGTTTTCTTTACAGTATGAAGATAAAAGTATAAATGCTTCGTCATCAGCGGCTTCTTTATTTTTTTCTGTTGTCTTTAAAACAGGGAGGCCTAATCTTCCGTAAAGAAAATTTTTAAATTCCTGAGTTGTGGCATTAGAACCAATGTTTACGTTTCCCGTTAAAATAGCTATATCTTCTTTAAGCTCCCTAAGCATATTCATCGCTTGGCATTGCTTTTCTTTTATTAGATCAATATCCACAAGCAATCCATTGTGTTTCATGAGTCCAACATACACAGCAGTCGGAGACTCTATTTCTTCTACTATAAATCTGTGTCGTGGAAGATTTTCATCAAACCATTTATTAAACAAATGATAAAGCCTTAAAGCATAATCACTATCTGCACAGGCATATCTGACAGTTTCAAAATTATAAGGATCTAACTCATCAAAGAACCTTCCCTCAGTAACACTTTCAAAGGTAGGTAAATTCTCCTTCAAAAGCTCTGGAACTAGCTTTTTAAGACCGCTATCCGATAAACTTCTAAATTCTGTATTTGTTTTAAGAGTAAGCTGAGCTGCTGCCATTGTGTCATAAACCTTGCATCTCATAACTATTCCCAAAGCATAGAAGAACGCACTTTCAAACGCAGCATTATGTATGACTACTGTTTTATTTTTATCAAGTAAAATATTTTCTGTGATATATAAAAAGACTTTATCAAAGTCTGCATTTTTAAAGTTTTTGTGGCAAAGGGGGATATATATCCCCGTACCATTTTTTACAGATAGACTAATTCCAACAATTTGAGATTTATTTGAATCAAGTGATGCTTTCTTATCAGTTCGATACTGCTTCTTGGGTGAAGTTTCTACATCCAATCCGATCAAGTTGTGCCCACATAAATATTTTGCAATCTCATCCACAGTTTTTACCAGTTTATAGTTCATACGTCTATATCCTCCTCAAAAACGTCAGCACCTTTTTGAGACTGCGTTTTTATCTGTGAAATCAATTCCCCCAGTCCATCTTTTTCGGTTTGATCCAAATCCCGTAACACAGAAAAATTTACCTTTGAAAATGATATTCCTGTTTTATTAACTGCTTTTTTAAGTGAAAGTTTCGTTACCACACCATCCGACTTTTTACCTGTGGAAAGAAGTCTTTTGATATATTTTGAAAATTCTTGAATTGAGCTTGCGGGAAGTACCAAAATTACAGGAAATATCTCATTTTCACGGAGAATATAGAGTTTATGCTTATTTTTACACGCTTTGGTACCATTCTCACCACTTCCAAATTGATTCAATTTGCAATACCTACACTTCCCTCCCGGAGTACCTGATCCATTAACTCCATCAAAGCTACAACAGTCAGGGGGATTATTGTTTCCGTTATATCTGTTTTCATAGTAAGTAAACATAGGGTGATGATGCAATATTACTGCAGAAAAATCTTTTGTAAATATAGGTTCATCTGAATTTTCTAGATTGGGAATTTCAAAATTGAGTCCACCACCCGGTGGAATCTTTATACGATCAAATCCACTATCAAGCCCTGCAAGTTCACAAAGTATGTTGTCTTTTAAGTCTATGTTTCCTATATTCATTGAATAATTACTTTTTATTGTAAGTTCTTTACTTTCGATCATTTTTTACGTCCTCCAGTACTTTATTTTGATGCTTTCCTAACACCTACTGTATTTTTCTCATATACGTTGATGAGTCCTTCCAACCATGAGGGGAGAATATCATCATTTTCAGAAATTTGCTCTTTCACAAAAGACGATAAAGAGTTTGCATTTATTGTTTCATGTATCAAATCTTCATAACCTTTTTCACGAAGTTTGGAATATAATTCATCTTTTAATCCAGCAACTGCAGACGCCTTTGTATTTGTTGTTAAACAAAAGGTGGTACCTCCACGAGTAAAGTTCTGTGTTTCTTTTAAGACCATAAGCCTGGAAAGTTCATCATCAATTTCAAAAATCATATCGTTAATATTTTTAAGCTCTATTTCTTTTTGTTTCTTCTGATCCCTTAAATCCTTAAGTTTATCTGCTAATTCAAACATTACATCTTCCATACTTTTAGATCCTTTCTATTTTAAATGGATTAATTCCTTGTCTATAGTCATCAATTAGTGATGAAGCCAAGTTGTATTTTTTCTTAAGTGCCTTCATTACCTTTTCATCAATTGTGTTCCTGGCTATGAGATAAATGTATGTACATGGATCACATTGTCCTGCACGATGAATTCTAGCTTTTGTCTGCTCAAAGTTGCTCATTGAATAATCCAGAGAATAAAACACCATAGTGCTTGAGGCTGTGAGTGTTATACCAAGTCCTGCTGTTGCGATTTGTCCTACAAATACAAGTACATCTGTATCATTTTGAAATTTATCAATTTGATCACTACGATTTTTTATATTTCCTGTAATAATAGAAAACTCAAGATTTTTTCTCTTCAGCATTTTTGTGATTTCATCAATTTCAGGAATAAAGCGAGCTATAACTACTAGTTTTTTACCACTTGAAGTCACTTCGTCCACAATATCTTCAAGAGCCAAAAGTTTTGCGCTGCTTATTTGATGTATCTGTTTACCTTCATCATCACTTAAAAATCCACCTGTAAGTTGCGAAAGTCTTAGAATTTTTGTAAGAATATTTGTCGCAGTAACCTCGCCTCTTGAGAGCTCTGCAAAACTATCCCTCACAAGGTTTCTATAAATGTTCATAGCGTTCGATTCAAGCTCTATATATCGCACTATATCAGTCGTTGTGGGTAAGTCTAAACATTCAGCCTTTGTAGCTCTGAACGCAATGCTGTGAATTTTTCTCTTAAGATCAGGCTCCATTGATTTTTTGAGAACTGGAATATGGTTTCCGTAGCCAGACATGTCGAAATAACGATTTCTAAAAGTATAAAAGCTTTTTCCAAACACCTGAGGTTCTAAAAACTTATACTGTGAAAATACATCTATAGCTTTATTCGTGATAACTGTACCTGTCAAAATCATTCTGTACTTTGTCTTTTCACCAAGTCTATGTAGCGACTTTGAAGCTATAGTATTATGAGTTTTTATCTTGTGCGATTCATCACAAATAATCATGTCAGGCATCCACTTCTTAATTTGTGATTCAATTCTCCAAACAGACTCATAATTTACTACTGCTACTTGCAGGCAATTTCCGTTAAGGAAATTAAGCATATGTATTTTCTGAGCGGATGTTCCCTTCAAAATTTTCAAATCATAATCAAAGTCAGCAAATTTTGAAAATTCTTCTTCCCATACTCCGCAAATAGATAGCGGACACACTATCAAAAGTTTTTTAATCTTTTGATACTTAAATAAACTTCCTGACACAGCTACCGATATAAGACTTTTTCCACAACCCATCTCTACAAGAAGTGCCACTCCGCTTTGGTTTTTAAATCTTTTCATCGCGAACTTAAATGCTTCTTCTTGGTGCTGATATGGTGTTACTTTTATCGGCATCTTTAAATTTTCAAGTTCCAAAATCATACCTCCTTGATTTCAACTTTTTGAACGTTGTCCTGTGGAACTATGACCATTACCTTTTCTGCTTTTCCGAACCACTTCAAAGTTAATCTTTTGATCCATGATAGCTTTTTGAATTCTGCTATGATTATTGGTTTTTCTCCTGGTTTTCTGACCATAATTTTCATTTCATGCTTTTGCATATCTTTCACCTCATTTCAGAGACTTGATTTTTTACTTCCTTAAAAACGCCTCTATATATAGGCCACGAAAAAAAACTTACCCCTTCAAAAAAATTTTAAAATTATAATTATGTTCAAAAAAGCAATTGTAACAATTTGAATTTTTAACACATTTCATAACTCTGACCCCTTTATCAAAACTTTAAGTTTTCTTCGTATTCTTCTCGATTTTTCTTGCACACTCTTCGTCTTTATACCTATATAATTTGCATATTGTTTCTGTGTAATGTAGTTATTGTCTAAATAAAGTTTATGTATTAGTTCCTGTTCTTGAGGCTTCAGCTTTGCTATCGCATCATATAGCTTGTCCTTATCAAGATTTCTACAAACATCTCCTAAAATATCTACCGTTATGTCAGCGTTTTTCTCGTTTTTATCTAACAAATCCAAACTTTCATGCCTTCGAGTTTCTCTGCGATTGTTATTTTTAAGCTTATTATCAAGTTCAAGCATTATATCTTTAAATTCCTCATTTACATCAACATATACTTTTTCACCGGTTACAAATTTATATTCTATTTTCATACTTACAGTCCTTCCGAATTTTTGATTTATGTTCAAAAAACGAAGGACCTAAGGTGGACCTCGAACAAAATAAAAAAAGACGCCCATAAACAACATTGATTCACTCCAATGTCTAAAAATAGCGTCTTTAATTTTTATAAATTGTGATAAAATTATCTTTATTTTAAATGGTCAAATTTGTTGGTTCGTTATATAAATTTCTTTGGGTTTAGAAACATATACTTGTAAGGCACAGATTTTATTCAAAAAATGTATATATTTCCAAAAAATTGAAAAAAAGAAACGTTCGACTCTTTGTGACAAATCAATTTGGTAATAAATGGTAAAATGAAAATACAAAATAAACAGGAGGTAAAAATATATGTTCAAAAAAGTATGTAGTACACTTGCAGCATTAGCATTTATATTTGGGGGATTTTCAAAAATTAATATTTTTAAAAATATAACAAATGCTTGTTGTTGTATCTGCTGTGATCATAATGGAGATATGTGGGACAACTAATACC
>ERZ1034917.1769-NODE-1769-length-11989-cov-7.307273_pt1 | contig 11989 bp, 16 predicted proteins | sample MGYA00520605_ERZ1034917 | MGnify/ENA primary metagenome ERZ1034917 (study PRJEB33766, sample SAMN09781784) | gut metagenome | biome: gut microbiome | host: Homo sapiens | place: Madagascar | study: EMG produced TPA metagenomics assembly of the PRJNA485056 data... | reverse complement strand
GGTTACAGAAAAGGAGAAATAAGTATGTGGATTAGAAGCCAAGACAGAAAGATTTTAACAGAGATTCATAATTTAGATATTGATGATATTAATCAAATATGGGACGGTAGTTCATTACTCGGTAAGTACTCAACCGAAGAAAAAGCTTTAAAAGTTTTAGACCAAATCCAAGATAATATGGAAACGTTTGAACACGAACCGACAATGGTATTTCAAATGCCACAAGATGAGGATGTTGAAATATGACATTTGAAGAATATCATGAAATAAATAGGAAATATGGATGTAAAATCATGCCATTTGAAATTGATTTGAATAAATTTACAAAAGAAGAATACGAAGACATGATTAGAGAATATTTACAAGCTTGTTTAGTAATAAGATGCTTACCGCCAAAGGAGGATGATTATTAATGGAAGCGTTTGTTCAATTGCCACTAAAAACATATGATGAGTTAAAGTCTAATATCGAGTATTTAAAAAGAGAGTTAAAAAATGAAAAAGAATCGCATAGTGAAGATATTGCACAGTCCATAGAAAAAATAAATTATTTGGAAGAAACAATAGAGCAGTATAAGCAATACATCTTAGAATGTCGTTGTAAATTGTTAGAAGTTGAGAGCTATTCACCAGAGCGCTATTTGGATATAGATTCACCTTATTATGGAATGTATTTCAAAGATGAATTATTAAGCCTAGGATTTACAAAGCAAGAAATGGATGCGTTTATAGCCGATAAATATGAGGAATTAGTGAAACAGAAAGAAGAAGATGAAGATGAATAAATATCAAGATGCTATTGAAGTAATAGATACATTACTTCACTTAATGTGTGGGGAAGAAAGAGAAGATGGATATAAGCCAACTATGGAAGAAATGTCTAATTCTATGGATTTGCTAACAGATTTAGCTAATAAAGCAGATTCATTTGAGTGGATTCCATTTGAAATGAAGGATGGTTTTCTTTACTGTCAGATTCCTGATGTTGATGAAGATATACTTGTATCTGATGGTAATAGCGTATGGGAAGATGCATGGCGTGAAGCAGATGAAGGATATGAACTTGAAAGCGGAATTTATTTAAAAGATTTAGCATGGATGCCATTGCCTAAGCCTTATAAGGAGAATGAAGATGAACGCTAGAGAAATGTTTGAAAAACTAGGATATAAAGAACAAGTTGATTCTGAACATATATTCTATATAAATGATAATTATATTTTCAGATGTCAAATTGCATTTGATTTAGCAGAAAAAACATTTGATGCACATATAGGATATGCTGCTAATGATATTACAATGAAAGAATTACAAGCGATTAACAAGAAATGTAAAGAATTAGGGTGGCTTGAATGATTCGACAAGCATGATTGATGCTTCCTAGAAAAGAATACAAGGAGCCTTTATACAGGTTAAGACAAAATGAATACTATATATTGCTGATGTTTGAAGGAAATCTCGGAAATAAGCCAATAAACAGATATATGTCTTTATTGGAAATAAAGAAATATGGACTTTTTAGAAATGTTCCAGATAATGTGGCAATCAATGAGATTTTAAAAAATTGTGAGGTAATTGAAAGATAGAAAAGAGGTAGAAAATGATTAATGTAGCAGTAATAGCAGGGCACTTAACTAAAGACGTTGAGTTATCAAAAACACAAAATGGAAATAGTGTAGCAAAGTTTACGGTAGCAGTAAACGGATACAATAACACTACAGATTTTATTAATTGCGTAGCATGGAATAAATTAGCAGATATTTTAAATATGTATTGCAAGAAAGGCGATTTAGTTACAGTTGAAGGAAGAATCAGTGTTAGAAATTATGAGAATCAACAAGGGCAAAGAATTTATATCACTGAGATAGTAGCTAGTAACGTGCAATTACCGCCTAAAAACGTTTCTAATGGGCAGAATTACAATTCTAATATAAATACATATCAACAACCTAATCAAGCAAATAACAACAATTACGGCGTGCAAAGCACATATACGCAACCTAGTTTGACACAACAAATTGCACAACAAGAATATAATGAAAACTATTTAGACATTGCTTCAGATGATTTACCTTTTAAGTAATTCTATAGCTTGACGAACTATAGAATAAAATTGTCAAAAAATGGAGGTAACTAATAAGAGAACATTGGACAGAAGAAAAGATAAAATCACAAATCAAAGAAATGATTATTGATACAGGATTAAACAGAATGCCTACAAGAAGAGAAGTTGAAGAATATTATGGTGATTCAAGATTAGGCAATGCAATTTCAAAAAGAAATTTATGGTTTCCTTTAGCGAAAGAATTACATTTGGAATCAAAACCAAGTAGAACAAATTTCGGCAGAAAATATGAATTGAAATTTATGGATTATATAGAGAACAAAGGATATGAAGCTATTAAAATGTCTACAAAACATCCGTATGATATTTTAGTGAATGAATGTGTAAAAGTTGATGTGAAAGCGAGTACTTTATACAGAGGTAGGAATGGGAGCTTTTACACATTCAATTTAGAAAAAATATATCCAACTTGCGACATATATATCTTGTACATACTTAGTGATGATGAAAAAGTTTTAGATGTATTAGTAATTCCTAGTAAAGATGTTATAGGGATAAGTCAAATAAGTGTAGGAGAGCATTCTAGCAAATATTACAAATATTCAAACAAATGGAGCTATATAAAACGATATTGTGATTTTATAAAGACATTAAATTAATACGGAGGTGAAATTAATAGAAATGAATTATGAAGAAAGGATTAAAGAGTTAATTTCTAAAAACAATAGACTAGGAAGGAAGAATATTGAATTGGAGCAGACTTTAAAAGAAAGAAATGCAACAATTCATAATCAAGCACAAGAGCTTAATAAATTAAAAAATAAAGTTGGCGAATTAGAAAATAGATTAATGAGGATGTATACGTCATGAGCACATATGAAGAAGTTAAAAAACATTTTCTATGCGAATGCCAATCTTATACATACTATGAGCAAAAGATAGCAGAGCTACAAAGAGATGAAGCAATTTATCCTTTAAAAGCCGAGCTATTCTTGGCTCATGCGGATTATGCAAGAAGAATGAACTATGTAAAAGACAAATTAAGCCAACTTGATGATACGACTCGAACAATGATTGAGTATAGATATATAAAGGGATTCAGTGCAGAAAAGACATCTAATATTGTAGGTTATGCAAGAGAAGAAATCCCAAGAAAAATAAATAAGAACTTAAAGAAAGTGCTCACAATGTGAGCATTTTTTCATGTAATAATTGTTTTAGCAGGATAGAGCAGTAGTAGCTCGTCGGTCTTATTAGCCGAAGGTCGAATGGTGCAAATCCTTCTCCTGCAACCATGATTACAAAGCCTATCAGTAAGTCCTTCCCAAATTAGATATTAAATACCAACAATGGCATACAATTAGGCTTTGATATATTACCGAGCGTTTGTCTCGGTTCTTTTAATAATAGGAGGAGAATAATGAATATTGTTGAAAAAAGATTAAATGAGCTAAAGCCTTATGAGAATAACCCTAGAATCAATGATGGAGCAGTGAAATTTGTTAAAAATTCTATTGAGGAGTTCGGCTTCAAAGTTCCTATTGTTATTGATAAAGATGGAGTGATTGTTGCAGGTCATACACGATATAAAGCTAGTCAAGAATTAGGCTTAGAAACTGTTCCTTGTGTGGTTGCAGATGATTTAACAGATGAGCAAGTAAAAGCATTTAGAATTGCAGATAATAAAACGGCAGAAAAAGCTTCATGGGATTTAGACGCATTAAAAACAGAAATGGAAGAGCTTGAAGAAATTGACGGAATCGATATGAGAGATTTCGGATTCGGCGATTTTGAGATTAGTGCATTAACTGAGGATATGGAAGCAGAAGGATATGACAACGAGCTTATGGATGCATTTAGCGAACATTCAGAAGAAATGCTAAAAAAGCAACGTGTAATCATTACATATGAAACAGAGGAAGAACAACTATTCTTAGAGAAACTATTGCAGGTAACTGAATTGAAAGTGTGCTACGACATCGAGGAATTAATGCATGAATAACATCTATTATGCAATAGCTAGTTACCATAGACCAAAATGTAAAACGTATTACGCACTAAAAGAATGTGGAATTGAAGATGAAAGAATTGTTATTAGCTTAAATGATTCAAATGATTTCAAAACTTATGTTGAAGCATTAGGAAGTCAAGCTCAAATCATTACTAGGCGTGGAAATAACGTAGCTTCGAATAGAAATAACATTCTAAATTATTTTGAAAATGGGGCAAAAATCATCTTACTAGATGATGATATAAGAGATTTTAGAAAATGGGAAGAAAAGCAAGGAAATAAATGTGGAACGCAGAAAAAAATCACTGAGTTGGATAAGACATTTAATGAGGTATTCTCATTTATGCAAAAGAACAATATTCACTTCATGGGATGCCTACCCACAACCAATAATATGAACATAGCGACTATGTTAAGAAAAGGTGAAACATATTCATTCAATACACTCGTACAAGGTGGATTGTGTTTTGTTATTAAAAGTGAAGAAATCAAATTTGATGAGAAATGGGATATGTTAGAGGATTATGAATTGAATCTAAGGATGATTAGGCAAGGATATATCATAGCTAGAGTAAATAACATTGTGCCAAATAAATCTTTAATGGGAAAGGAAAAAGGTGGAATGTATGACAGATACCAAAGAGGAGAACAAGAACTATGGCTTAGACGCCTAGTAAAGAAATATCCGGATATGGTAACAAAAAAAGATAGAACAGTATTGTTGAAAAGGAAATGGAGGATATAAGGTGAATAAAATCAGTGAGACATATCAATCACCAAGATGGACAGGAGAAATCGCAGATTGCTCATTACCAGTAACATTTGACACATATTCCAACTGTTCATTTGGATGTGTTTATTGTTTTAGCCAATATCAAAGAGGTATTGGTGCAAGTAAAGAAGCATATCTTAATAAAGATGTGAAATGTATCAATGTTGAGAAATGCAAAAAGATTTTCAGTGGAGAAGATACAAAATCACAATTCTATAAATACATTAAAGACAGACGTCCTATTCAATATGGTGGTTTATCAGACCAATTCGACGGATATGAAAAGAAATATGGTAAAACCTATGAAATGCTAAAGTATTTGAAATCTATTAACTATCCTATCTGTTTTAGTACGAAATCGGCATGGGTATTTAACGACCCTAAATATCAAGAATTATTCAAAGGTGCAGACAATTGGAATGTTAAATTCAGTATCATCACACTAGATGAAGAGGACGCAAGAAAAATCGAAGTAGGTGTACCAAGTCCAAGGAAAAGACTTGAAGCAATGAAAAAATACACTGAATTATCAAAAGGTGGTGCAACTTTAAGGTTGCGTCCATTTATTGTAGGAGTATCAGATAAAACCTACCTAGATTTAATTAGAGAAGCAAAAAAGGCAGGAGCTACTGCGGTTACTACAGAGTTCTTTTGCTTAGAAATGCGTTCTATTAAGCAAGCTAAGGAGCATTATGATGTGATTAGTGAATGCGCAGGATTTGATATTGTAGATTTCTATAGAAAACATTCTAATGGAAGTGGATATTTAAGACTTAACAGAAAAGTAAAGGCTAAATACATTCAAAAGATGAAAGAGCTATGCGATGAATTAGGTATGCGATTCTATGTATCAGACGCACACTTTAAAGAATGTTCAAACAACTGTTGTTGTTGCGCATTAGACAAGAATTGGGATTACTCAAGAGGAAATTTTAGTGGAGCTTTACAAATTGCAAAGAAACATGGAAGAGTACATTGGAAAGATATTGAAAAGGATATGTATTTCTTAGACTTTGAACGTAACAAAGCGATTGGTTTCAATACAAATACATCAGAAGCTAGGGCGAAATATGCAGGAATGACAATGAAAGATTATTTGCATTATTTATGGAATTCACCAAAAGCAGGACAATCACCTTACAAAATTTTTGAAAAGGTTCTAAAACCTGTAGGATTTGATGAAAATAATGACATCATTTATGAATACGATAATTCAGTAACATTCTTAAAAAGAACAGAGGAGATTACAGAACTTGAAACAGAAGAAGCAAGACACGTCTAGAGAAGAACATTTACGCCAAATGAAAAGCGTTGAAGAAGAATTAGAAAACACGACATCAGAATATAGAAAAAGAGATTTAAGAAAAAGATTACAAAGGCTTAAAAAGCAGTTGAATCAATATGATTGTTATAGGGGGTATTAAAATAGCAGAGAAACACGCAGGAGGACGCCCAAGAATAAAGATTGATTATGAAGCAGTTGAAAAGCTCGCTTCTATTGGATGTACTCAAGAAGAAATTGCAGATTTTCTAGGATGTTCGGTAAGAACATTATTAAGAAATAAAAAGTTTTGTCAGACATATAAAAGAGGTATAAGCCACTCAAAAAGAAGTTTAAGACGTATGCAATTTGATAAGGCTTCAAAAGGGAATACGACTATGCTTATTTGGTTAGGTAAACAAATGCTTGGACAGACCGAAAAGGTTGAGCAAACAATGACACATGAGATTGAGGACTTAACACCTTTGGCAGATTTATTAAAATGATGACTAGAACGATTCCTTGGGGGAAATTTTCAGATAAACATAAGAATTACATTAAGACCGCCCTAAATTACAAACAAAGTGTAGCAGAAGGAGCGGTACGAAGCGGTAAAACGATTGACCACTGCATAATCTTTTCAATGTATTTGGAAACATGTGAAGATAAAATACATTTAGCGAGTGGGTCAAGCTTACCGAATGCGAAATTAAATATAGGCGATTGCAATGGTTTTGGCTTAGAGCATATCTTTCGTGGACGTTGTCGTTGGGGTAAATACAAATCAAACGAAGCACTATTTATTCAAACAAAGACAGGCGAAAAGATAGTTATATTTACAGGTGGTGGAAAGTCCGATTCATATAAGAGTATATTAGGTAACTCATATGGCGGATGGATAGCGACCGAAATAAATGAGCATTACGATTGTGAGGATTCTAGAACAAGTTTTATTAAGGTAGCAATGGCAAGACAGATTGCAAGTGTACATCCATTTACATTATGGGATTTAAACCCATCAAACCCAAACGCAGACATTTATAAGAATTACATAGATAAATTCATGGGGTTATATTGGTACAGATATGAGCATTTCAATATCTTTGATAATGCTACAATGAGCCAAGAAAGAATAGAAGAAATCCAAAACAAATACGACATGAATTCAGTATGGTACAAGCGAGATATTTTAGGAGAAAGAATTGTTGCCGAAGGACTTGTATTCCCTTATTTTGCAAATGACTGCAAACCTTATCTATTCAAATATCAGAGTCTAAAAGAAAAGATGAAGGAAGAAGGAAAAAGGTTCAGTCATTTAATTATTGGAGTTGACTTTGGAGACAATGGCTCGAAATATTCATGGCACTTAACAGGGTTTACAAATGATTGGGATTATATGTGGGCACTTGATGAAGGAGACATGGAAAAGTCAAACTCAATAGACGCAACAAAGTTTTGCAAAGCATTTGTAAGGTTCTATAAGCGTTGTGTTGAATGTTACGGATATGTAGAATGGATATTTCCGGACAGTGCTTCTAATACGTTGATAAACACGCTTAGAGCTTATTTCTACGCCGAAGGATTAGACGGTAGTATAATTGCACCGGTTAAGAAGAATGAGCTAACAGACCGTCCTATAACGGTTGATAGCTTACTTGTTACAGGTAGGTTAAAGATAGAAGAACACTGTAAGAACTTAATAAACGCATTGAGCGAATTGGTATGGGATGAAAAGGAAGACATTCCAAAAGATGAGAACGTAAACAATATCAATGATGATTGGGATTCGTTCTGCTATACATTTATAACCCATAGTGGATATATAGATTTAAGGAGGTAAAAAATAGAAACATCTAACACACGTAATCCGTGGTTTCAGAATTACCTAAACGATAGGGGGTATTATGTAGATACAAATGCAATTGAAATTATTGAATTGTGTAATAAGTGGTATACAAATACCGAAACAGAATTTCATACGGCATACACCTTGAATAATGAGGAATACACATTGGATAAAACAGACTTTGCAAAGCGTTTATGTGAGGATGACGCAAACCTAATTGAAATCCTAGATATAAACGCTACAGAGGACAGTACTACAAATGATATTATTTCAGACATTCTAACAAAGAATAGGTTTGATGTAATGTATAGAAAACAAGTTGAGCAAATGTCTGCAAATGGTACAGTAGGAGCTTATGTAACGGTATCAAATGCCGAGATTTATGAAGATGGTACATTCAGTGGAGGAGAAATCAGAATCAACTATTGTGATTCCATGAATATCCTCCCATTAACTGTTATAAATGATGAAATCGTTGAGGTAGCTTTCGTTGGAGTTAATTATGAGAAGTTGAAAAAAGTATATGTAATGGTTATGTTCTTAAAAGGGCAAGACGAAAGATATATTGCAGAAACACATTACTTTAAAGATACAGGCGAAGAAATAAAAGACCGTGCTCAGATTGTTCAATTAGATGTTGTAAAGCCGTTTGCGATTATGAGAAACGCAAAGGTAAACAACTTACAAATGCAAGGGTACGGCTTACCAAAGATTTGGAGCGCAATTGCTCCTTTGAAAACAATTGATTTAACAATGACAATGTGGAATAGAGATTTGTTGAAGTCAGATAAAATTGTTCTTGTAAATGAAGCATTAATGCAAAAAGACGAGAATGGAAAGATTAAAATGAATCCACAAATGAAAAAGATATTCGTTCAGTTAGGTAGAGACAAATTACCGGAAGAAAAAGCTTTATGGCAAGAATACAATCCAACAGTTAGAACGGCGGAAGTTGTTCAATCACTAGAAACGGCGTTAAGTATCTTATCAATGATGTTTGGTTTCGGTACAAAGAAATACACGTTTGAGAGTGGAAGAATCGTAACGGCAACAGAATATATTGGTGAGAATCAAGACGCTATGAAGGAAGTAAATTCGCAACGTAAAGAATCTACTGCATATATTCAAGATATTATTCAAGCAATAGCATACTTCTATGAATTGACACAAGGTAGAAAGCTTAATATCAATTCATTAGACATTGCAATTGATTATGACGATACATATATCGAGGATAAACAAAGCACGGCACAAGCGTTAAGAAATGACGCACTAACATTTGATATTCCAAGATTAAAGATTATGTATTTTATGAAGCAATATGGCTTCACTGAAGAAGAAGCAACAGAGTTACTGAATGAAGAAATTCAAGATGATGGAGAGGAGGATGAAGAAGAATAGCAACTACATATTTTCCGTTCGTCTCAAGAAATGGTGATAGATTAGTACTATATGACGCTTTTAGAAGGTTGTTCTCAAGTTATTTTACAAATGGTGTATTCATAGATGATTCTAGTTCTGACCATTTAAGAGTTGAGAAGGCTCAAGGTTTAATATTAACAGTTAAAGCAGGACGAGCAAATATAAATGGAGCATTCTATTGGCAGAAAGATGACGAAACCATCGCATTAGAAAAGAGTACTGCAACTAAAAGCTATAATATCATTCTTAGATTGAATGACAATGACGATTACAGAAATATTTCATTAGTAGTTAGTGATGCAAATAGTGAGATTACAAGAAACGATTCTATCTATGATTTGGTTCTTGCAACAGTTACAGTTGAAGGAAATGCAAGTGAAATTAAAGGTGTAAATATAACTGATACTAGATTAGACTCAAGCAGGTGTGGAGTTGTAACAAGTGCAATCAAGCAGATTGATACCACGCAATTCCTTAATCAGTTTGCACAAGCAATTGTAGAAACCAAGAAGGAAAACGCTCAAGCTATACAAGAGAATCAGAAATTATGGGATGATTGGTTCGCAGGTGTTAAGGATGTTCTTGGCGAAGGAGAAGGCGGAAAACTTCTCCTTATGATTCAAAACTTAGAAAAAGAACAAACAGAATTACTAAAGACGACAATTAACAATACAATCGATGCAATGTTTCCGGTTGGCTCAGTTTATATAACGGTAACCGATACAAACCCTTCAACTTTTCTAAAAGGAACATGGGAACAATTTGGTCAAGGCCGAACGTTGATTGGTGAAGGAACTGGTGATGATGGAACAGATACACAGACGTTTACTGCTAATTCAACTGGTGGTGAATATAAACATAAATTAACCGTCGAAGAAATGCCTAGCCATACCCATAAATTACAATTTAGAGGTGGACAAGGTGCTCAACCTAATGACCCATACGGCGATGATAGACCAATGCTTCAAGGTTCTAGTACTTATGGTAAGAATGTAGATAATACAGGTGGAAATGTTTCGCACAACAACATTCAACCTTATATCACAGTTTACTTTTGGAAAAGAACTGCTTAAAAGGAGGAAGATATATGCAAATTAAAGAAGTGGATTTAAAAAAGACTAATATGTTCAGTATTGGACAACAATTTAATAACGAAGTATTAGTTATTCATTTTATCAATTTGCCAAACCTAAAGAATAAATACATTTATTACAAGATTGATGACATTGAAGAAGAAATTCCACTAGTTAGTGATGTATTTATCGTATCAAGACCGTTAATGTTGCATAGTGGTGAAGTTAAAGCTCAGATTATTGCACGAAACCCTAACACATCAATGGTAGAATTAACACAGAACTTCATAATGCGAATCAAACCTAGCAATTATAGTGGTATAGGTGAAGATGAGAATTATCCTGATGACCCAAATATTAAGAATTATTATGTTAAGATTGACGGAAAAATTCAGTCAATGGATGAATTGATTGCTCTAGTACAATCTAAATTGGATAACGGAGAATTTGTAGGTGCACAAGGTCCGAAAGGTGAAAAAGGTGACCCGGGTGAAAAAGGTGAACCCGGTGATGTAACTGAAGAATTCAAAAATCTAGCTAATCAAATTGCACAGAACGCATCTGATGCTCAAGTTAGTGCTACAAATGCTCAAACTAGTGCATCAAACGCTCAGAAGGCCTTGGATGATACGAAAAAGTTTGCGAATCAAACAAAAACAGAATTGAATCAAATCAAAACTGATACAAGTGGGTTGAAAGATGAAGCTAATACAAGTGCCGTAAATGCGAAAGCTTCAGAAGATAAAGCAAAGGAATATGCAGACAATCTAAAAGAAAGTACAGATGCAATTTCTCAGAACACAAAAGCTATTTCTGAATTAGCAGACAAAAAGATTACTAAATTCTATGCTTCAAATCAAGGAGAAACGCATATAGCAGACTCTGATAAAGGAATCATTCAAGATTTGAAGATTTATGGTCAATCCAAACAAGATGGAGAACCAAGTCCAAGTAATCCTGTAGAAATAAAGAATGTTGTAAATCCAACAATCAAGGTTATTGGTAAGAACATACTTGAATTTGATGAAAGCTTCAATGGAAATCAATTCGGAATTAATATGATTTACGAAAAAGGCGGAATAAGAATAACCGGTACGGCTACAAGTAGTGGTAATGTTCGAATTATTAACCCGGACGTAAAAAATATCAAATGGAACAAAAACAAATATACAGTTTCTTTAAAGAGTGAAGAGGAAGCGGATTGTGAAATGTTTATCGCAGAAGCAAATAGTGCAAAATGGGAAATTGTTGCATCAGCAAGTATTAATCAAACTACTACATTTGAAAAAGCAATAGAGGTTGTTGGTGTATTCATTACTTTTTTAGAAGGAAAAACATATGATTTATTAGTATATCCTCAAGTTGAATACGGAACACAAGCAACTGAATATGAACCATACAAAGAGCAATCCGTAACTCTACCTATCACACTAAATGCGATTCCTGTATCTAGTGGTGGTAATGTAACGATTAACGGACAACAATACATCAGTGATTATATTGATGTTGAGCTTGGACAAATAGTTAGAAGAGTCGGTAGTA
>ERZ1034917.1767-NODE-1767-length-11995-cov-15.965662_pt1 | contig 11995 bp, 10 predicted proteins | sample MGYA00520605_ERZ1034917 | MGnify/ENA primary metagenome ERZ1034917 (study PRJEB33766, sample SAMN09781784) | gut metagenome | biome: gut microbiome | host: Homo sapiens | place: Madagascar | study: EMG produced TPA metagenomics assembly of the PRJNA485056 data... | reverse complement strand
GTACGGTGGTGTGAGAGGACGCCCGGCCAACTAATGACCGGGCTCCTACTCGATTTCGGTGAGGAAGGCGGTCAGGGGTTGCGGGAGGTACGGCCGATCAGGAGATCGCGGGTTTTGATGCGGCGGTGTTTCCGGCGCTTTTCCGGCTTTTGACGGCTCCGGAGATGTTGCCGGGGCGGAAAATCGGCGAAAGGGCTGATTAATCTGTCCAGAAGCAATATCAGGAAGCAGATGATGAGCAGCCCGCCGCTCAAGTCGGCGATCCAGCGGTACTGGAACTGTTGGGCGATAAAGCCGATGGGGAATTGCAGGATTGCAGTGGAAAAAGCGAACAGGCCGATCCGGGTTATTTTCTGATGTGGAGGATTACCCCAACGTAAAGTCTTGAATTTTTCCGGGAACAGGTAAGGATAACAGAAGAGATAGAGGCCTGTTGCGAAAAAAAGTGCGCACATGGCCCGGTCGAAAGGGGAAATCGCTGTTGTTCCGGGCATGGGCTGAATCACTCTCCTGTTTGCATCTTTGGAAATAGAATGCAGCAGGTTCCGTTTTTCAACCCGCCGCCCGGAAAAAAATTGGCTTACTCAGGGATAAGCTCTAAAAAAGGCTCAGCAGCGATTCGCGGCGGGACTCGAACAGCAGCCCGATGGAAATCGGCGCGTTGGTCCAGCCGGTGTAGATGCTGCCCGCGCCGCCTTCAAAGCAGTCGCCTCCGCCCCATTCGCGTTTGTCGAGGTCGTACATGCCGCGCCAGCAGCCGCGGAAGAACGGATCGGGCGTCCGGTCCTGAATCGATACCAGAAGCTCCGCCTGAAGGCGCCGCGCCTGTCGGACACGCGGATCGTCGGCAAGTTCATCGAGCATCTGCAGCGCGAGGAACGACCAGTTCAAGGTGTAGATGGTGTCCGCGAGGCGGCCGCCGGTCGGGGCCTCGTAGTGTTCGGCGGGCAGGTTGCCGGTCTCCGGGTCGAGCTTGGCCAGCAGCAGTTCGCCCGCCTGCCGCGCCAGTTCGAGGTCGGCGGCTTCGCCGAAAACCCGGTAGGCGGAGGCGGCGCCGAGGATCGCATAGGCGAATTCACTGGTGGTGAAATGTTCGAGATTCTCCCGGAGGTAGCCATGGTAACGGCGGATTTCCGCAGCGGCGGCGGGATCGGGGGAATCCTGTGCCGCGCGGGCGAGCGCCATCACCGCGAGCGATCCCCAGTGCGGCAGTTCGAGGCGGCCGCTCCATGCGCCGGCCGGATCGTGCCATTCGCCCGGAACGCGGCGATCTTCCGCCATGAAAGTGCGGCGCATCGCCGGTACAAGCTCGCCGGCCAGCTGCCGCGCCCACTTTTTCAGGTCGTACCGGGCGTCGAGCGCCGGATCGAGCTTCGCCAGCGCCAGCTGGATGAAAATGCACCATGCGTCGTCGTCAAACCAGACGGTCGGACGCCACTGAATATGGGACCACCGCCAGCCGCCCGCCGGAAAGCCCTCGTCGTAGCGGTTCAGCAGACCGCTGCGGAAGTACAGGAAATCGAGGATTTTCCCGGCGACGGCGTCGCACTCCGGATCATCCAGAACCTCTCCCGCCAGCTTATAGAGCAGGGCGGCTTCGAAGTTGCAGTCGGCGCGGCGCTGCTCGATCACCAGCCCCTGCGGCAGCGTGGTCCAGGCGGGGAAGGCGCGTTTCATCTTTTCGAGTGCTTCGCCCTCGGCGACGCTGAGCCGTTCGGCTACCCCCCAGCTTCCGTCCGGCGGCTCCATGACCCCGGACTCTTCAAACCATTGCAGATTCCGGCGCACCGCCTCCAGCAATTCGACTTTTTCCATAGAAAAACCTCCATTTTAGCTTAACTAAAACATTTTAACATACTATATTCCGGAGAAATGAAAATTCAAATAAAAAAGGAGCGATCCGGTAAAAATATTGCAATCAGCCGGAATTTGTGATATTTTATACACTCGGATCATACAGGAAAGGACGGGAGATGGCGGCGCGGATCAAATTGGCCGATATTGCGCGGGAAGCGGGGGTTTCGGTGACCACGGTGTCGTTCTATATCAACGGCAAGGCCCGGCAGTACAAGCTCTCCCGGCAGACCTGCGAACGGATTCAGGCGGCGATCGACCGCAATGATTTCGTGCCGAACATCTTCGCGCGTGCGCTGCAGTGCAACCGCACCTATCTGATCGGACTGCTGGTGCGGGGGCGGATCAACACCTCCTTCTGGAGCGACATCGTCGCCGGGCTGGAGGAAAAGCTGGCTCCGGCGGGCTTTCATCTGGTGCTCTCCAGCGCCCACACCGACGCGGCGGGCGAGCTGGAGGCGCTGCGCGAGATGCGCCGGATCGGGGTGGACGCCTATGTGGTTTCGCCCGCGCTCGACGAGCATGGAAACTGCGTGAATTTTGAAGAACTGCAAAAACTGAACGGCACCACGCCGGTGGTGGTCATGAACTCCCCGGCGGAGGGGCTGACCTGCGTCTACAACGACGAATCCGCCGGGGGCAGGGCGGCGGCGGAATACATCGCCTCGACCGGCGCGGAGCGGATCATGATCTTCGAGGATCACGTCGGCTGCAACTTCGGCCGGATCATCGCTTTCCGGGAGTTTTTCGCCGAGCGCGGCACGGTGGTCGAGGAGGTCGATTCGCCGGAGCCGGTGATCGCGGCGGCGAAACAGATGAAGGTCGGCGTATTCTGTTTTTCGGACTTTCTGGCGGCGTCGCTGTGCTGCCGGGCACTGGCGGAAGGGGTCAGGATCGGGGAGGAGCTGGCGGTGGTCGGCTACGACGACCTCGCTTTCCTGGATTTGCTCTCCCCGCGCCCTGCGACGGTGACCCAGTGCAAATACGAGCTCGGTGAAGCGATCGGCGAAGAACTGCTCCGGATTCTGGAACAGGGAGAGCCGGACACGGCGCGCAAAATCGTGTTCATTCCGAAGCTGCATCGCTGATGAACTGATCCTGCGGTAAAAAAAAATTTGCAAAAAATCGACTCAGTCTTGCAATGGCTGAGTCGATTCGCTATAATTATGGGTAAAGAGTTTGATTCAGCAGCTCCGGAGGAGGAGATTCAGCGATGTCCAAAGCAGTCAGAAGCCGTTCCAGACAGCTCTATCTTGAGCTGCGCGGCCAACTGGAGTCGATTCAGGGCGGTCGCCGGTTCTATTCTCAGCGCAAGATCATGGAGCAGTTCCGGGTGACGCGGCATGTGGCCGATCAGGCCCTGCGGCTGCTGGCCGAAGCCGGAATGATCGAAGTCCGGCCGAGAGAGGGGATTTTTGTGGTTCGCAACCAACAGCTTGACCGGTTCCGGGTGGTCTCCTTTCACTGCGACTGGCAGAGTGAGCAGGTACGCAATTTCGATCAGGCGGTCGAAAAGGTTCTCGGGGAGGAGCCGGACAGGTACGCTTTTTCGACGGTGCTCTATCCGTTTGACGGCAGGGACTGTATCGAGCGGCTGGAGGCGATCCGGGCCGACGCGGTGCTGTTCTATCCGCCATACGGTATGAAAAGGGAAGAGCTCAGGAGGCTGCTGGCTCTGCCGAAAACCATCGTCTTTTGCTGCAATACCCTGAGCTATGCCGGAGTGGATGCGGTCGACCTGCATCCGGAACTTATCGGCATGACGGCGGCGCACCACCTGATCCGGAATGGCCACCGCAGGCTCGCGCTGCTGCTTTCGGAGCCGATGTCGCTGGCGGAACACTGCCGGATCAGCAGCTTTCTGCATCTCGCCCGGCTGAACGGGCTTGAACCGGCGGTGATCGATTGCGGCGTCAGGAGCGGCGACTATTCGCCGACGCTGGCCCATGCCGCGCTGAGCGCCCATCTGGAGGAACACGGCGCGGATTTCACCGGAATCTTCGTTTCGAGCGACACCTCCGCCCTCGGCGCGCTCAAGGCGCTGAAGGATTACGGCCTGAACGTGCCGGAGGATGTCAGCGTGATCGGAAACGGCGGATTCGCGGCGGGAACGCTCTATACTCCGCCGCTCACCACGGTTTCGGAAAACTTCGCTGGATTTGCCGCCGCGGTCAAGGCCGGGGTCGAGGCGCTGTCGGCCGGAGGACGCTTCGGCCTGCGTTCCGCCCCGCCGTTGCTGATCGAGCGGCAGTCGGTCAGAAACATCAACCCCTGAAAGGTCTGTCAATGAAACGGAAATTCACTTTAATTGAACTGTTGGTGGTAATTGCGATTATCGCCGTTCTCGCCGCCATGCTGCTGCCCGTGCTGAACAAGGCGCGGGCCAGAGCGCGGTCGATCAGTTGCGTCAACAACCACAGGCAACTGCTTACGCTGGCCTGGATGTACCTCGGCGAGAATGACGGATTGCTGCTCTATTATTCCGTCAACGCACGCTGGTCGGCGGTACTGGCCGGGCGTTCCACGTTAAGCGGCAGCGCGCTGGACATCACCGGAAAGGACAAGCTCTTCTATTGCCCGGAGATTCCGATTCCCGAAAGCGGGGACATCTCCTGGAACACTTACGGCATCGCCAAGCCGGACAGCTCCAACCAGTCGGTTCCGCAGGCGCAGTACCTCTCGGCGGTGACCGGTTATCACTGCCTCAGGCTCAAGCAGGTGAAGTTTCCCGCTTCCTTTCCGCTGTTCGCCGACAGCGCCCGCAAGGATACCATGATGGGAAGCTGGGCGCTGTGCAACGACGCGGGGCGCGACGGCTTCTTTCCGGCGCACGGCGGCCGGGGAACGCTCGGTTTTTTTGACGGCCATGCCGCGCTGTCGACTCCGTACGACTATCGGGATGCGCTCCGGAAGGTGTGGGAGGACGATGCCCGCCGGGTCTACTACATCGCCGAAAACGGCCTGAATCTGGAGATCCGTTGAATGAAGAGGCGGATTGCGGCGGCGTTTCTGCTGGCGGCGGGAATCACGGCGGGGCTTCCGGCGGAGGAGGTCGTCGATTTTACCCGCGAGAAGCTCCCGGTCGTGCTGCACCGGCCGCAGGAGAAGGCGCAGGACTTCGCCTATGGCCGGCGGGGGCTTGAAATCAGTTGGGATTGTGCGAAAGCGCGGCATTTTGAATTTTTCATCAACCGGAAACTTCTTCTGCCGGAATTTATCCGCGCGGAAATCCGGGTGACGGCGGAGCTGCCTGCCGCCGGGGGATTGAAGAGTTTCAATTTGCGACTGGCCGACGCCGGCGGCGAGACCTTTCAGTTTTCCCGGAAAATCCCGGAAAATCTCAGCGGCAGGCAGGAGTTTGTCTATCGGGTCGACTGCGGAAATCCCGCGGCCGGAAGTTGGGGCGGTCCCGGCGACGGAGTGCTCGACTTCCCCGTCCGCCTGAACGGCTTTGCCGGGGATTTCGGAAAGCGGGAAGGCGCCGGACGGATCGGAATCGAACGGGTGTCGATCCGGGTCCTCGACAGCAACCGGCCGCTCACGCCGGAGCTGGAGACCGGGAATCCGATTCACGTGCTGACGCCGGGGGACGGCCGGACACCCGTGCTGAAGCTGGTCAACACCAGGGGAAGGACAGCTTCCGGGCGGCTGGAATATGCGCCGGGCAGGGCGGCGGCATGGCGGCTCGGGCCGGGCGAGGAGTTCCGGCTGGAACTGCCGCGCCCCGAAAAGTTCGGCGTCTCCCGCGTGGAGGTGCGCGTGATTGACGACGATCCGAAAGTGAGGCCGCTGGAACGGCGCTTGAGTTTTGCATATATGCCGCCGGCGGGACCGACGCCGGGCAGGGCGGAGGGATTTCTGTTCGGGGTGTGCAGCCATTCGCAGGGAAGTTCCGATGAAGAGTTGGAGCGCGAGGCGATGGCCGCCGCATGGTGTGGCGCGAAAGTCGTGCGCGAGGATATTCTCTGGGAACGGCTGGAGCCGGAGGAGGGGCGATTGGACTTCTCTTCTTACGACCGGCTGGTCGCCGCCCTGAAAAAGTACCATCTGGAGCCGCAGGCGATCTACTGCTATGTACCCGGCTGGGCGGTGGCGAAGGAGTGGAAGCCGGTTTCGGCGGCGCGGCGCGGCAAGGGGCGGCCCGATTACGGCCATTGGGCGAACTTCATCCGGGCCTTCGCGCAGCGTTACCGGGAGGAAATCCGCTATGTCGAAGTGTGGAACGAGCCGGACCTGATCGGCTTCGCTGATTTCTCCCAGCCGGAATACCTCGAACTGATGAAGATCGCCCACCGCGAAACCAAGGCCGCCGCGCCGGAGATGAACGTGCTCACCGGCGGCTATGCCTGCATGCCCGGTATGCACGGCGCAATGAGCGACCCGGAACACATGCCCAAAACGCTGCGCGGCGGCAGGGGCTTCTATGATATCCACGCCTTTCATGGCCACGGGCCGCTCGCGCACTACCGGCCGCAGATCGAACGGCTGATGAAACTGCGCAGGGAGCTTGGCGTGACCGCTCCGTGGTATGCCAACGAGACGGCGGAATCCTCCATCCATATCGGCGAGCGCCGGCAGGCCCGGACGCTGGTGCAGAAACTTCTTTACAGTTGGGCGCGCGGAGCGGTCGGCTACAACTGGTATGACTTGCGAAACGACGGGTACGACCCGCGCAACAACGAGCATAACTTCGGACTGGTCACCCGGGATTTTTACCCGAAGGAGGCGTATGCGGCGTACAATATGCTGGCCGGTGTCTTCCGGGGCGGCGAATACAGGAAGGACCTTTTCCTCGGCGACGGGCTGGACTGTTTTCTCTTCCGGGACGGCAGGGGGAATTTTCTGTTGCCACACTGGAACAACCGGCGGGACTCCGCAGTCCGGCTGGCGGTGATCGGCGATGTGACGGGGCGGTGCGAGCTGATCGATCTTTTTGGAAACCGTCGCAGGATGGCCGCCGCCGGGGGAGAGGCGGTCATCGAGGTCGGTGAAGAACCCGCGACGCTGCTGATCGGGGGACAGGAAAAGGAGCCGGTTCCGCGCGGCGAACTGATCCGGCGCGAGGGGGATGCCAGCCTGTTTCCCGGTGGAAGTTCGACCGTGAAATACCGGGTGACCAATGCGACGGCGAAGGCGCGGTTGTTCCGGCTGGACTTCTCCGCACCCGGCGGAGTGGCGCTGAAACGCTCCGGCTTCCGTTTCCGACTCGCTCCGGGCGGGGAGAGGACAGTCGAACTTGAATTGCGCGCGGAAAGCACGTTCCGCTCGCTCCACGGACAGTTGAAGCACCTGAATTTGCGGTTTGAAGCGGGCGGGCTTTGGAAAGGGGAGCTTGAGGAGCCGCTCTGGACGGTGGCGCGCCTGCGGGAAGGGGATTTTCCGCCGGTTCCGGATTTCGAGCTCAAGGACGCTTCCCGATTGACCATGCTCGCTCCGAATGATCCCGCCCGAAGCCATCTCTTCTGGAAGGGGCCGGAGGACCTCAGCGGCAAGGTATACCTTGCCCGGAACCGGGATTCCCTGAAACTGCGCGTGGAGGTGACCGACGACAGGCATTGCCAGCCCTTCTCCGGGGAGGAGTCGTGGAAAGGCGACAGCGTTCAACTCGCATTACGGATTCCCGGGCAAGCCGGTTCATGGGAGATCGGTTTCTTCCGACGCGGCGACGGAGGAAACGGGTGTTTTGTCTGGAATGCCCCCGCCGGCTTCGATGTCCGGCGCGTGACGGAACGGTTCCGGCTTGAAACCGGGCGCGATGAGGAAAGGAAACGGACCCTCTATGAAGCCGTGATTCCGTTTGCCGCCGTCGGCCTGACGGAGGAGGCGGCCGGGCGGGGCTTTCGTTTCAATTTGCTGATCAACGACAACGACGGCGAAATGCGCGAGAGCTTCATCGCGGTCGCCCCCGGGCTCGGCGACAGCAAGAACACGGACTTTTTCCCGGTGGTCAGCTTCTGAATGCCGATCCGGCACGATGACACATCGCTTGTCGTGCCGAATTGCTGAAAAAGCTGATCATTTTTAACTGATTTCAGGGGTGCGGTATTGTTTTTGCGATCGATTTATACTATAATATTGAAATGGGATCGGACACAGCAACTTCAGGAGAGGCGGGATGATTTGTGAACAATGCGGCACCGGGGTTCCGGCAGGGCCGGGATTCTGCCCGGAGTGCGGCTCCGCGGTGAAGGCGCCGGGACCGGAGGCGACGTTCAAATTCGCCTGCCCGCATTGCCGCCAGCGCATCCGGGTGCCGCGCAGCTGGGGCGGCAACCGCGGCCACTGTCCCGCCTGCCGCTGCAGTCTGGTGATTCCGGCCCCCGAGCCGGAACTGGCGCTGCACCCAGCGCCTCCGGCGGCCTGCGCCGTGCCTTTGCCGGAACCGGCGCTGCGTCCGATTCCGGCCGAAAGGCCGATCCAGCGGGATGTTTCGGCTGGAGAGAACGGGGAACCGGAGGCGGTTCCGCAGCCCCTGCCGCCGAAGAACCTGTCACCGCCATTGCCCGGCTATATGCGTTCGGAGAAAACTCCCGGAGTGTCGCTGGGAGTGTTGATTGCCGTGATCGCCGGCGGGGCGGGAGTGATTCTGGTTGCCGGCGCTTTCTGGTTCTTCCTGTTCCGGTGAACCGCGTTTCCGCCGGTCGGCCTGAATACGGCGTGGCGCTGCCATTCCTCTGTTGATTTTCCTGAAAAAAACGACCGGATTTCCGAAGTGGTTCTGTAAGATAACCGGAGTTGTTGCGGATAATGGTTGAGACGACGGTGCGGCTTGGCCGACCGGTTGTCGCGGAAGGAATGAATTCGGAGGTGCGGAATGAAGAATGCGGCAAGATTTTTTCTGATTTGCGGTGTGGTTGCGGCCGGGGTGGCGGCGATGGCGGAAGCCCGCCGCTATTATCTGTGCGGCAAATGCGCGGTTGCGGTCGGAAAGGAGAAAACCCCGGCCGTGTTTGCATGTTCCGGCGGCGGGCATCACCGCTGGACCGATCTGGGGAAAGCGGGAAATTCGGTCTATCTATGCCGGAAATGCACGGTTGCGGTAAAGACCGCGGCCCGGCCCAATCCGGCGGACTGTCCGGCTTCGGGGCATCACGACTGGACGCTGCTCGGCAAGACCGGACGGGACCGCCATCTGTGCCGGAAGTGTAAGATCAAGGTTGCGGTGAGCGGCCGTCCGTCGGTATTCAACTGCCCGGAAGGGGGCCACCATCAGTGGGACAAACTTTGAGGCCTCTTTCGGCAAAAAATGCTTTCATGCCGCTGGCAATCGGGAAAGCTGCCGTGTATATTGATGAAAGCGGCTCCGGGAAAAAGCGGCTTCTCTTGTGAAATGCTTCATTGTGGGATTGCCGCCAGCCGGTGCTGAAACCGTGAACTGTGATATCCTTTACAATTATCTCATGCTGTTTTTTGAAGAGTGATATGGAATATTTGCTTATCATCGCCGCATTGATTGTCGGCGGCGCAATCGGGGCGTGGACGGCTTCCCGGCGGTTTGCCGGAAAGGTGGAAGAGAACCGTCGCGAGGCTGAAACGGCGCGCGTCGCGCTGGCGGAGGCCGAGGCGGAAAAAAGGCTGATGCAGGAAGGCTTCCGGCGGGAACAGGAGCTGCTTGCCGGACAGCAGGAGCGGGCGCGGCAGGAACAGGAAAAGGCGTGGCAGACCCGTCTGGAACTGCTGAAGGAGGAGTTCAAATCCCTCTCCGACCGGATATTCGAGGAGAAGTCCGGCAAACTGCAGAGCGCCAATAAAGAGCAGCTGGAATCGCTGCTGAATCCGCTCAAGGAGAAGATGACGGAGTTCAAGACCGCCGTGGAGGAGTCGAAGGTCAAGGGCATCGAATTGAACACCGCGCTGAACACCCGGCTCTCCCGGATGATGGAGGAGACCCTGCGGATCGGCAGCGAAGCGAAAAATCTGGCCGACGCCCTGAAGGGCGGGCAGAAGACGCAGGGCGACTGGGGCGAGATGATTCTGGAGGATATCCTGAAACGTTCCGGCCTGAAGCCCGGCATCCATTACGAGTGTCAGGCGACGCTGCGCGATGACGACGGGCGGACGGTGGCCGATCCTGACCACGGCCGGATGCGTCCCGATGTGGTGATCCACTATCCCGACGGCAAGGATGTGATCGTCGACAGCAAGGTCAGCCTGGTCGCCTACCTCGACTATATGAACAGTCAGGATGAAGAGAGCCGCAAGACCGCACTGGCGCGCCATATCCGCAGCATCCGCACCCATATCGATGAACTGGCGAAAAAGAATTACAGCGCCCGCCTGAACCGGAGCGACCGGGAAACGGTCGACTTCGTAATCATGTTCATCCCGAACGAGGGACCGTACCAGCTGGCGATGATCTCGGAGCCGTCCTTGTGGGCGGAGGCGTTCAAGCTCAAGGTGATGCCGGTCAGTCCGTCCAACCTGATTGCGCTGCTCCAGCTGATCCACACCGCGTGGACCCGCGAGGACCAGAGCCGCAACCAACGGGAGATTCTGGATACGGCGGCACAGATGCTGGAGCGGATCTATGCGTTTTATGAGCAGTTCGACGAAGTCGGCCGTACTCTGGACAAGGCCCGCGATGTCTACGACGCGGCGGTCCGCCGCCTGAAACACGGCGAACGCAACCGCAGTGTGGTTCTCGCCGGGGAAAAACTGCGCAAGCTCGGCGTCAAGATGGCGAAAGCACGGCAGATCCCGGCCCGGCTGCGTCCGGAAGAGGAGACCGGGGAACTGCCCGTTCCGGCGGATGAGGAGCGGTAATCCGCCTTTAATCGGGATGGGACCACAGCCTTGCCGGCCATATTCCTGCGGCGGTTTTAAAAATATGTACATTTATCGGAAATACATTTACATACTCTCTTGCAAAAGTCGTTTTCCTGTAGTATAATAGTAGACGATAGTATCTTAGAGAGGAACTATGAACGCAGCCGCAAAATACAAAAACATTTACGATACCCTTGTCCGGGAACTGGAGGAGGGCGTCTTTCCGGTGGGCAGTTGCCTGCCGACCGAAAATGAGCTTGCGGAGCGTTTCGGCGTGTCGCGCCAGACGGTGCTGAAAGCGCTTGATCTCCTGAAAAACGAAGGATTCCTGACCGGAGTCCGCGGCAGGGGAACGTTTGTGATTCATTCCGGGGGGGCTCCGGCCAGACAGGAGGCGGGCCGCCAGCTGGCTTTCATCTGCTCTTATACGCGCGATTCCTTCGATCACGAGGTGTTTCTGGGCTTCGAGGCGGAAGCCGCTCGGAACAATTATGCAGTGGCGGTCGGGAACAGTGCCGGCGATGCGCTCCGCGAGGCGGAGCACCTGAAACGGCTGCACGGGCAGGGGACGGCGGGAGTCGCGCTGCTTCCGGTTCCGTCCGCCAATCATGACCTGATCTTCGAACTGCATCAGGAAGGCTGGCCGATCATCTGCCTCGACCATCATTATGGAATCGAAGGCATTCCCTATATCGGTTCGGATGACCGGAAGGCGGCTTATGAAGCGACGCTCCGGCTGATTGCGGAGGGACGGCGGCGGATCGGTTTCCTGACCGACACCTTCGATGCGCTGGAAACCAGTTTTTCCGTGCGGAAAAGATATGCCGGCTACCGGGAGGCGCTGCGTGAAAGCGGCATCGAATTCCGGATGGAACTGGTGCAGGAGCTGGGAGTGGTACTGGCCTCCTGCTCTCCGGCCGACGTGGGACTGGATATTTACGGCTACCAAGCGGCCCACAAGCTGCTGATGACGCCCGAACCGCCGGATGCGATCCTGCTGATGTGGGACGAACTGGCTCCCGGAGCATTGAACGCGATCCTGAATTCCCGGCTATCGGTTCCGGAGGATATCGAGTTGGTCGGTTTTGACGATGACAATTTCTGTACGCTGCTGAATCCTCCGTTGACGACGATCCGCCGTCCGGCACGCCGCATGGGAGAGCTTGCGGCACAGCAGTTGATCGGACTGATCGACGGAAGGGCCGCAGCGCCGGAAACCATCCTGCAGGATCAGTTGATCCGGCGCGGTTCCACCGGGCCGAGATTCTGAAGCGGGGATTTCGCTCCTTTCGGAGCGACCAAGGCGCTTCGCCCTTGGAACCCGACCGGCAAGGTGCCGGTGCCGAATACTTGAGATCCGGGAAAGGCGAAACGC
>ERZ1034917.1764-NODE-1764-length-12018-cov-4.431246_pt1 | contig 12018 bp, 9 predicted proteins | sample MGYA00520605_ERZ1034917 | MGnify/ENA primary metagenome ERZ1034917 (study PRJEB33766, sample SAMN09781784) | gut metagenome | biome: gut microbiome | host: Homo sapiens | place: Madagascar | study: EMG produced TPA metagenomics assembly of the PRJNA485056 data... | reverse complement strand
TTTTTGCTGCCGCCGCTGCCGTATTTTTTTTGAACAAATTTAATTTTTCGCTCATTTTGATTTCGGCTTTTCTGCTGCAGAATCTGTGTTCCGAGCAGCGCAGCCTTACAATAGTAACCGTTCGTGAAATCCTTAACCGAAAATCCGCATACGGCGAAGAAATGCGGGAATACCGTTCAAAGCCGCTGTGCGCCGCCGCGGGCGCGCCGGCAAGAGGTATCCTTAAGCATATTTCCTTCGACTGCGTACATATAGTTCATGTAACCGACAAAAGCGGCAAAATAACAGCCGTTTTAACCGAAACACAGGTTCTTGACGCGCTTTGCCGCGACGGAATACGTATTCGATACGGAGATATTGCGGCTTAGCACAGTGTTAACCGAAAGAGAAATTGAACACAATATGATTTAAACAGACAATACGTTCCGTATGACTTAAAGACGCTAATCCTCAGAACGTCTGAAATACGTCTTTGCCTCATCGCCGTAAAGCATCAGTGTCCGCAGCAGCTTTATCAGCTTTTGGTCGCTGTTTTTCGTAATCTGATTTGCCGCGTAATCGCATACACTGTACGAATCAATATCGCCGTAAGCGTAGCTGTCGCCGTTTCTGACGTAAAGCCGCGCGTAAATTCTGTCGTTCATCGCGCTTGAAACGATATTTTTGTATGAAAAAACTATATAGTCGCCGTTCACCTCATACTTTGTATTTTTGTACGATTCTGTACCGATAGTATGACTTTTGCAGGACTTGTATGCATTTTCCGTCCAAAACAGCATACCGTATTCAAGACCGTCCCCATCGCGGTAGCTTGTATAATAATTTATCGAAATATCGCCGTCAAGCGAGATTGTTTTACCTTTAATTTCCGAGTTGCATTTTACCGCGTCCTCGGATATTGTCTGCGCACCGCTTGTGTAAATTCTTGTATAGTCGGTTGCGCGTTCGCCCTCCGTCAGTATCGAGTTTGCGGGCGTTGCGTCCGAGCCGAAATACTCCTGTGCCGCAGCGCCGTAGTTCAGCATTTTGACAAGCAGCGGTTTCAGCTTTTCGTCATTCATCATATTTTGCGCATATTTAACAATACTGTAGCCGCTTTGCGGCTCATCGCCGTAGATATGCTTGCCATGGCTGTCGGTTGCGGCAATACGCGCATAAATCTCCGTATTCATATCCTTTGAGGCTATGTTTTCAAATTCAAATTTATACCCAAGCGAGGTTTTACCGGTAGTTTTGACAACGCGTTCTGCCGTTGACTCGGTATATTCCGCTTGCGGCGATGTCCAAAAAAGCATTCTTGCATTGTCCGCGTCTATGCCGTCAAGCCGTGCATAGAACACCAGCGACACGCTGCCCTTCAGGTCAAGCGCCCTTCCTTGAATTGCCACCGCAGCGCCCTCGGCAATCACAATTTTTTCACTGCCATCCGCGGTATGTAAAATAAATCCGTCCTTGTACAAAGCGTCATCCTTTAGGCTGTAACTTTTCCCCTCAAATACGCAAACCGTTATATTTCGCTCAACCGTTTTCGAGGTATAAGGGATTTCTGTCTTAAAACTGCCTATATCGATTGTTTCGTCATTTTCATAATAAAATCCGTATTCAAGCTGTTCCCGCGCAGTGTTCAGCGCGCGCAGCACATCCTCGGAAACTGTTTCGCTCTTTGACGCCGAAAAATAGACTTTTTTTCCGTTTTTAGACTTGTCCGCAAGCGCAAGAACAGCGCTTTTGTCAATTTCCGCCGCTACGCAATCGGTTTCAATCCGTATACCTGCCGCGCCGATTGCCGCAGCCGATTTTACAACCTCGGAAAGGTCTATCTTCGTATTGCTGTGGTATCGCGTCCGTGATTTTGCGCTTACCGTATAGCCGAGCCTTGGCTCGGTTACCTCAACCACCTCCGCAGCTCCTTCTTCGCCGTAAAAATACGCTTTGGCTGTTGGGATAACCCGCCTTATTTCGTAAATACCGTCCTTTTCCTCGCACTCATAGCCGTTTTCAAGCAAGCCGCTTACGTCCTCCGCAAAACGGCCGCCCGTTATGGTTATGCTATTACCGTCTTTAAGAATGATTTTTCCGTTAACCGTGCCGCCCTCAATATTCAAAGCGCTTGTTTCGTCCGCAAACACCGCGCCGTTTTCGCCGCTGTATTCCCTTCCGTCATCAAGCGTGCCGCTGTAGTCGATTCTTCCGCCGCGCATAAGCAGCTTTCCACCGTCGGTCAGCTTTACCGGGATTTCCGCCGTGTCTGGGAAAAGGCTTGCCTGCGACTGTGCCATAAACGTGCCGCCTTCTATGTTAAGCTCGCCGCCCTGTACAGAAACCGCAAACTGAACGCCGTTCACCGTACCGCCGCAGCTCTTGGAGCTGTCCTTAACCGTCAGACCGCCATCCTTTGGAACAGTGAATAAAGCCGCCGAGCTTTCACCATCGCCCGAGCTTTGCGTACAGAATTTTCCGTTTAAATCCAACGTAACATTTCCGCGTATGATAATCGTTCCCGCACCCTTGACGTTCGGTGCGAGCGTAAAGCCGTCATCAAGTGTAATATTCCCCGAGATTTCAATGCGCGAGTATTCCCGATTGAAATTTGCGTAGTTGACCGCCTCCTTCAGACTGCCGCGAAAAACAGGATTTTCTGTATTACCCGTAACAAACACCGCCGCCGCATTTGATTCTGTGCCGACTTCCGCAAACACCGCAATATTGAATAAAAGGATAAGGCATAAAACAAATGCCGATATTCTGAATCTCATTTTGTTTCTCCGTTCTGCCACCGTGGGTAGCAACAAAATTTATATAAAAGCGCTATATTCCGCTCAAACATTCATAAATAATGCTATTCTAATCACACGCACGCATAACAAGAACATACCCCGAATCAAAGGAAACGTGCGCCTCCGTTTCATCGTCAAAGCAATTACTGCTTGCCTGTACCATACCGCAGTCAAGCGTCAAGTTCTTCGCGGAATACCTGAGTCCGCTTATCGAAAACCCCGTAACCGCGCCGCCGTACGGAAAAAACGAAACGTAGTTTTTTCCGTTTTTATGCAAAGTAAAGCTCTTGTTTTCCATTGTTATCTCGTTTTTTTCGTTTACAAGATAGCCCTTTGCGCCGCGGTCAAGAATTTTTTTCAAAAGGCAAAAATGCGAAAATTCGTGGTCAAGCCTTCCGCCGATTCCGCCGGCAATTATAATTTCCTCCGCGCCGCGTTTCAGAGCCTCCTCAACCGCCAAGTCGGTATCGGTAAAATCCTTGCGCGCGGGGAAGGTCTTTATTTCCTTTGCTCGTACCACGTCAACACATCCCGAATCGCCGTCACCGAGCCACAAATCGGGAACAACCCCCATTTTTTCCGCGTGCCTGTAGCCGCCGTCCGCACATATTATATAAGAATTTTCTATATCGTACTCCGTCAGAAAATCATAGCTGTCCATTTTTGCGGAGCCGAAAATCAAGCATCTCACTCTGCCGCCGACCTCATTTCCGTGATGACCTTTTTGTAGTCTTCCGCCTTAAATACCGCAGACCCCGCCACCATTACGTTCGCGCCCGCGTCCGACGGCATTTTTATATTTGCGCCTGTCACGCCGCCGTCAACCTCAAGGTCGATAGCCTTGCTGCAACGCTCAATCACGGCTCTTGCAGCTCTGATTTTCTCGTTCATTTTTTCTATGTATGACTGTCCGCCGAATCCAGGCTCAACCGTCATTATAAGAACAAGATCAAATTTGTCAAAGCAGTCGGCGATACTCTCAAACGGCGTATTCGGTTTTACTGATATTCCTGCCTTTATGCCGAGACTGTGGATTTTTTCCGCCGCCGCCGACGGATTTTCAAGCGTTTCTGCGTGAACGGTTATCAAATCCGCTCCCGCTTTTGCAAAGCTTTCGATATATCTGAGCGGCTCCGAAATCATAAGATGAACGTCCAGAAACATCCCGGAAACCCGTCTTATCGCCTTTACGGTATCCGCCGAAAAGCTGAGATTCGGCACAAAATGTCCGTCCATAATATCTATATGCAGCCAGTCCGCACCCGCCGCTTCAACTGCTCTGACCTCCTCGCCGAGCCTTGTAATATCAGCCGCCAATATTGACGGCGCAATCTTAATTTCCTTCATTGCTTTTTAATCCTCTCTCTGTTTGCGTATAAGCATCCTATTTGCCGCGAGTATACGAATCTGACGGCAACAAATTTTACTTTTGTTCCCACGGCTTTATCGCCTTTGCTTCCTCAAAAAGCAGCTTATAGCTTTCGTGCCGCGATTTTGCAATTCTGCCGCCGTTCACCGCCGCCAAAACGGCACAACCCGGCTCCGCAATATGAACACAGTCGGGGAATCGGCACTGACCCTCGTACGCGGCAAACTCGCGGAACAGTCCCGCAATCTCTCCGCAGGGAATCGTACTTAAATCAAACGAGCTGAATCCGGGCGTGTCTATGATATACCCGCCGAACGGCAGCTCGGCAAGCTCCGAATGTCTTGTTGTGTGCTTTCCGCGCTCCACCTTTCGGCTTACCTCACCTGTCTCAAAATATTCCTCGCCAAGCAATTTGTTTAATAGACTTGACTTGCCTACGCCGGAGTTCCCCGCAAAAACGGTTATTTTATCTTTAAGAATTTTCCGCAGTCCGTCTATGTTTACATTTTCCTCCGCGCTTGTCACAACAACATGAAAACCCGCGTTCTCATAGGTTTCCGCGATTGAGCGGTCGTCATTCAGGTCGCTTTTATTAAAGCATATTACGGTATCCAGTCCCGCATACTCCGCGGACGCAATCAGCTTGTCCAAAACGTAGGTGTTGGGTCTTGGATTTTCGACCGCCGCAACAACAAGCAACTGCGATACGTTTGCCACTGCAGGACGTATCAGCGCATTTTTACGTTCGCATATGCTCTGTATTACGCCTTTTCCGCTGTTTTCGCCGTCAAGCTCGATTTCCGCAATATCGCCGACAAGCGGCGTAAGACTGTCGCGGCGGAATCTGCCGCGGGCGCGGCATTCGGCAATGCCGCACTCGCAGCGGACGTAATAAAATCCGCCTATTCCCTTTATAATCGTACCTTTATATTTCTCTGCCATATGTCAAGTATTCTCCCGCCGCTTTAATACAGATTAACCGTACTCTTTTGCTGCGATACACCGTCATAAAATATCTCAACCTCAACGCTGTCGCTCTTGCCTTCAAGCTTAACAACATCACTGCTGCCGCGTGTGAGCGACTTGCTGTAAACCGTTCTGCCGTTTACGTTTACCTGAACAAGCGCGCTGTCCTTATCCTTTGGTCCGTACAGGGTCAGCATTGTACTCTTTTTCTTTTCGGTTGTTGCGCTTGTGCCTGTGCCGGCGCCCTCCGCTCCCGTATGGCTATTGTTGTTGCCGCTTTCGCTGCCTGTGGTCGTGTTTCCGCTGCTTGCGGGCTTTTCATCTTTCTTGCCATCCTCGTTTCCGCTTGCGGGTTCCTCCGTCTTTTTGTCCTCCGGACCCTTGCTAACCTTAAAGGTAATTACATCGCCCTTCTTCACCTTGCTGCCCGCCTTAGGCGACTGGCTTATGATTGAACCGCTCGGTATCGTATCGTCATATTCATCGACAAATTCAGCCTCAAGTCCCAGCTTGTTCAGTTCTATCTCCGCTTTTCTGGTGTCGTTGTATCGGGTATAATTTTTTAGTGTTATGTCTGATGAGCCTTCGCTGATTGTAACCGTAATCACAATCTCGTCCGACTTCTTGACCTTGCTGCCCGCCTCCGGCTCCTGCGAGAGAATTGTACCTTCCTCCTTGTCGCTTTCGGCAACCGCGCCCTTGACTATGCTGAATCCCGAATCCTTGTACTTCTCGACCGCATCATCATAGAGCATACCCTCAAGCCGCGGAACGGACTCTTTGTCGCTGCTCCCGAAGATTCCGCCAAAGCCCATAAGCGACATAAACGCCGCTCCTATAAGGCAAATCAGCAGCACCGCGCAAATAATTGCAACGGCTACAACCTTCTTTTCCTTCTTCTTATCTATTTCGCCGCGCGAATTTCTACGTTTTGGAGTTTTTTTGTTCATTTCTTCCTCAACCTCCCTACCGTTGTGTTCGTGTTCCGTTTTGTGTTCCTCGTGCACGTGGCTTTCGCGGTCGTGCTTTTCTATTACCGCATCGTCCACCGCGTCCATTTTAATTGTACTTCCCGTTTCATATTCCTTTTTCGGCTCCTCCGCGTCATGTATTACATATGCGGGGTCGTCAAGAATATTTTTAATATCGGCTATCATCTCCGACGCGCTGCGATAACGTGCGGAAACCTCTTTTGCAATCGCCTTCAGTACCACCTTTTCAAGCGATAGCGGAATACTTATATTATGCTCCCTCGGCGGTACGGGTTTTTCCTGAATATGCTTTATCGCTATGGTTACCGGGCTTTCGTTGTCGAACGGAACAACTCCGGTCAGCATTTCGTAAAGCACTATACCGAGTGAATAAAGGTCGGAGCGTTCGTCCGTATAGCCGCCCCTTGCCTGCTCCGGCGAGATATAATGTACCGAGCCGATTGCGCTGTTATCACAGGTCATGGTTGACTGCACCGATGCGCGCGCAATGCCGAAATCGGTCACCTTTAAAACGCCATCGCTTGTCATTATTATGTTGTGCGGCTTTATATCGCGGTGTATAATGGAATTCTTATGCGCCTGTTCAAGTCCTCGGAGAATCTGTATAGCGTATTCCGCCGCCTCGCGCCACGGAAGGACGTGCTTTTTGTCAAGGTAGTCCTTCAGCGTTTCGCCCTCAACATACTCCATAACTATATAGTGCAGTCCGTCCTGATTTCCGACATCGTATATTGAAACTATGTTTGGATGCGTAAGGCTTGCCGCAGCCTGCGCCTCGACATTGAATCTGCGCACAAATTCCTCATCGTTCTGGAGGTCGGGTCTTAAAACCTTTATCGCCACAAACCTGTTAAGAAGTCTGCACCTCGCCTTATAGACAACCGCCATACCGCCGCTGCCGATTTCTTCAATTATTTCGTATCTGTTTGCCAAAACCTTTCCTACCAAGTTCATACCTCTGTCCCCTCCTCATTAAAACGTACCGCAATCACCGTTATATTGTCCACGCCGCCGTTTTCGTTTGCACGGCTTATAAGATTTTCAACCGCCTGTTTCATGCTTTCCGCCGAGTTCACAACGGCTTGAATTTCCTCCTCCGAAACCATTTCCGTAAGTCCGTCACTGCACAGAAGAATAACATCGCCGTCCTCCGCGTCATAGTCAAAGAAGTCCGCGTCAACGTATTCCTCCGTACCGAGTGCGCGCGTGATTATGTTCTTGTCCGGGTGTACCTTCGCATCCTCCCGCGTTATGCTGCCGCTCCTTATAAGCTGCTCCACAACCGAGTGGTCTATCGTCATGCGGCATATCTCCTTTTTGTTTACAAGATATGCGCGGCTGTCGCCGATGTTCGCTATACATATACGCCCGCCGCAGGAATACACGATTACCGTTGTGGTACCCATTCCCGCCTGCTCCGGATTTTTCAGCGACATTTCGTAAATCTTGGCATTGGCAAAATCGATTGCCTCGGCAATATTCGCCGTCACCGTGTCGATATCCGAATCCTTAGGAAGCTTGTTAAGCTCCCCGGAGATTATGTCAACAGCCATTCCGCTCGCGACCTCGCCCGCGTTATGACCGCCCATTCCGTCGGCAAGTATGCAAAAGCCGCTGTCTCCGCCGTCCTCAAATCCGCAGACTCTGCAGCTGTCCTCGTTAAGCTCCCTTCGCATCCCGATGTCCGTCTGTTCGTAAATTTCCGTAACCATACTACTATCCTTTCTGATTTCTGAGCTGTCCGCACGCCGCGTTGATGTCGCTTCCCATTTCACGTCTTACCGTTGCGACAATTCCGTGACGTTCAAGCCTTTGACGGAACGCGTCAACACGCTTTCTGTCGCTTCTGTCAAACCCCGTTTCCGAAACCCTGTTTACCGGTATAAGATTAACATGGCACAGCTTGCCTTTAAGCAGCTCCGCCAGTTTATCCGCATTCCCGACCATATCGTTTACTCCCGAAATAAGTGTGTATTCAAATGATACCCGCCTGCCGGTCTTTTCGGCATAATAGTCACAGGCATCCATCAATTTCTCAATATTATATTTTTTATTTATCGGCATAATCCGCGACCTTGTTTCGTCATCGGACGCGTGCAGCGAAACCGTAAGCGTTATCTGAAACCCCATATCCGCAAGGCGTTTTATATTGTCGGCAATGCCGCAGCTTGACAGAGTTATATGCCGCTGTCCGATGTTTATTCCGCTCGGAGCGGAAACGATTTCAAGGAACTTTGTCACATTGTCAAAATTATCGAGCGGCTCGCCTATGCCCATCATTACTATATTCGATATACGTTCTCCCAAATCCTTCCTTACGCACAAAACCTGCCCCAAAATTTCGCCGGGAGACAAATTCCGCTCCCGACCTTTAAGTGTAGACGCGCAAAACCGACACCCCATACGGCATCCGACCTGTGACGATACACAGATTGTATAGCCATGCTCGTATTTCATCAAAACCGACTCTATAAAATTACCGTCCCACAGCCTAAGCAGATACTTTCTTGTGCCGTCAAGCCTTGAAACATACTTTTCCTCAATTTTCGGACTGCCGATAAACGTATTCTCACACAGCTTTTCGCGCAGCGATTTTGACAGGTTTGTCATCTCGTCAAAATCCTCCGCGCCGCGGTGAATCCACTCAAAAATCTGTTTGCCGCGGAATTTCGGCTCTCCAAATTCGATCGCAAGCGCCGCCATTTCCTCCTGTGACAAATCCATGAGGTTTATCTTCATCTTTTGTATCCTTTCCCGTTCAAACCGCCGTAGTTCCGACCGATATCAGCTGTTTTTAGCCATGCGGCAGATATAAAATCCGCTTTCACCGTCGGCTCCCGTCAGTATCTGTTTTTCATACTCTATTTCAAAATTTGTGTTTTCTGTCAAAAAGCGTTGTATCTGTCCGCCGTTTTCCTCTGCAAGAATCGTACAGGTGCTGTAAACCAGTACGCCGCCCTTTTTGACATAACGTGCCGCATTATTAAGTATTTTTGCCTGAATTTCCGTAAGGCTTAAAATATCCTTCTCACGGCGGCTGTATTTTATGTCCGGCTTTTTGTGAATTACGCCGAGACCCGAACACGGCACATCTGCAAGAACTCTGTCCGCGCTTTCAAAAAGCGATGAATCGTACTCCGCGGAATCCGCCGTTTTTGTCTGTATAATGTCGATTCCCAGACGATTTGCAGACTTTGCGATAAGTTCCGTTTTGTGCTCGTATATATCGAATGAAAGAATCTTTCCGCAGTTTTCCATTCTCTCCGCCGCGGCGCAGCTTTTCCCGCCCGGTGCGGCGCACATATCGATTACCGTTTCGCCGCGTTTCGGGTCAAGAGCCTTTACCGCAAGCTGTGACGAAATATTTTGCAGCGAGTAAAGACCGTCATTATACGCCTTTGACCGCTTTATATCGATTCCGCCCTTTATTTTCAGGCAGTTTTCAAGTCCGCCGATTTTTTCGCAAACGATACCCTCGCCCGCGAGCAGCTCCGCAAGTGTATCGACATCTGTTTTCAGAGTGTTTACACGTATTGACGGCGGGTGCGGTCTGCGGTTTTCCGCATACAGTGCCTCGCATTTCTCCGCGCCGTACTGTCCGACAAGCCTTTTTGTTATCCATTCGGGATACGAATATTCAAGCGACAAATCCTTCACCACGTCACCTGTTTTGGGAAACTCAAAGCCGTCCGCCGCTCTTGCCGCACTGCGCAAAACTCCGTTGACAAATCCCGCTCCCGCCCTGTGTGAGTAGCGTTTTGCCAGTTTTACCGCTTCGTTGCAGGCTGCGGACTGCGGAATCCTGTCCATAAAATATATCTGGTATATCCCCATACGCAAAATGTTCAGAATCCACGGCGTCATTTTCTTGATTTTTACCTTTGAAAAACGCGATATAATATAATCCTCCGCCGTGCGTTCGGACACAACGCCGTATATAAGCTCGGTAATCAGCGCCCTGTCAGATACGGAAAACTTATCCGAATCCTGTGCGGCAGACAGAGCCGCATTTATATAAGCGCCGTCCGCATCGATACTGTATAGCGCCTTAAGCGCCGCTTCTCTTGCCGTCATTTACGGTTTATCTCCTGTTCATAATTCGTTATCGTTTCACTCTCTGTCTCTTTTAGTCGCGCCGTCTTCCAACGCCCGTTATGGCAAGCAGTCTTAAAAGGTTTGCGATAGCAACCACTGTTGCCGCAACATATGTCATAGCCGCCGCGCTCAATACCTTTTTGGACGCTTTCAGCTCATCACCGTCAAGCAGCATTGTTCCTTCGAGTGTTTTAAGCGCGCGCGATGACGCGTTAAACTCAACCGGCAGAGTTATAATCTGAAAAATAACCACCGCAAGAAACAGCAGAACGCCAAACACAGCCAATCTTTCAAAGCTCAGTATCACGCCGAGAATTGCCAGCGGCCACGCCGCATACGATGCAACCTGAACGACAGGAACAATCGCGTTTCTGAGCTTTATCGGCATATATCCCTCCGCATACTGGACGGCGTGCCCTACCTCATGTGCCGCAACGCCTATCGCCGCAACCGACGTGCTTGAATATGTCGAATCGGAAAGCCTTACCACATTTGACTTAGGGTCAAAATGATCGGTAAGATTACCGCTTACACGCTCGATAATAACATTTGTAAGTCCGTTCATATCAAGAATTTTTCTTGCAGCCTCCGCACCCGTCAGACCGCGGCGATTACCTATCGCGCGGTAGCGGTTAAAGGTACTGCTTACCTTCGCCTGTGCATACATCGCAAAAATCAGCGCAGGCATCACCAAAATAATATACGTCATATCAATTCCGTAAAAATAGCCCATTCCCATAGTTACTACTTCATCCTTTCTGAATCAAAGCCGAAAACCGCCGCACATATAACAGCCGCTTTTTAAATCCGCCCACGACCGCGCGCCGCCGAACGGATATTCCCAAGCCGCCGTTTTGCAGAAATTTTAAGCTTTTAAGTAAATTATGATAACACAACTCCGCTCCTGACCTCATGTCCGTTCAGGTAATCCCGAACGCTCATCGCCTTAGAGCCTTCAAACTGTACCTCTGTAAGGACAACTCCGGCGCCGTCGCCGCCCACAACCTCAATGCCGTCATTTGAAACATTCACTATCTCGCCCGGCTGACCCGCGCTGTGCAGAGCGCCTTTTTTCGCTCTGTATACCCGAAGCCGTGTTCCCTCATACAAAGTGTGCGCAACCGGCCACGAATTCATTCCGTGTATAAGATGTATTATATCCTCCGCAGGTTTGTTCCAGTCTATTTTTGCCTTCTCCTTGTTTATCATCGGCGCGTAGCACGAAAGACTGTCATCCTGTTTTTTCGGCTCTATTGTTCCGTTTTCTACTCCGCGTATTGTTTCAAGCATAAGCTCCGCGCCCATATACATAAGGCGGTCATGCAGCTCCGACGCTGTTTCGTATTCGCCGATTTCCGTTTCGCATTTAAGCAGCATATCTCCGGTATCAAGACCCTTTTCCATCATCATGGAGGTTATCCCGGTTTTCTTTTCGCCGTTTATAACCGCCCACTGTATAGGTCCCGCACCTCTGTATTTGGGGAGAAGTGAAGCGTGCATATTTATACAGCCGAATTTCGGATAATTCAGTATATACTCCGGAAGAATTTTTCCGTATGCTACGACTATAATCATTTCAGGGTCAAGCCTTTTCAGGTCGCTTTCAAAGGCTCTGTCCTTTAGCGTCTGCGGTTGAAAAACCTCGATTCCGTTTTCCAGTGCGAACTTCTTGACCGACGGCGGCGTCAGCTTGTGTCCTCGCCCCGCCGGCTTATCCGGCTGCGTTACCGCTCCGCAGAGCGTATGCTCGCTGTCCTTCAGCGCCTTAATGCACGGCACGGCAAATTCCGGCGTGCCCATAAAAAGTATTCTCATGTCG
>ERZ1034917.1763-NODE-1763-length-12022-cov-14.227542_pt1 | contig 12022 bp, 9 predicted proteins | sample MGYA00520605_ERZ1034917 | MGnify/ENA primary metagenome ERZ1034917 (study PRJEB33766, sample SAMN09781784) | gut metagenome | biome: gut microbiome | host: Homo sapiens | place: Madagascar | study: EMG produced TPA metagenomics assembly of the PRJNA485056 data... | reverse complement strand
CCGCAACATGCAAAGCGAACGGCATCTGCTTTCGCAAATGGCTCGAAGACGTTCTGCCGCGTTTGAATTCCACTCCGGCAGGACAGATTGATTCGCTGATCCCAGAGGCAAAGCAAAGTTGTCAATGAGCTCAGGCTCATTATTATGAAGAGAGAATGCCGTCTGGTGCTCAAACGCCAGATGGCATCACCTTTTCCTGTTCTAATCTTTTCAAAACTCTATCGCCGATATTTTCCTTTACCATGGGGCTCACTGGGCATACACTGCCGTGGCGCAATTGCATGGCAGTGGCCCAGAAGCATATGGAAAATATCGCCGAACATTTTCGGAGAGCGATGGGCATTGGCGTACGACAAGTTGGATTTGGTTGGAGCGGATTCCACTCCAAGATGATTCAACTTGCCTCCGCAGGTTTTCAAACCTCCGCAAATCTCTCGCAGACTGTTGGCTTGTGCTAATTGGCAGAAAATCATTGAAACAAAGTGCGCCCAACAATCAAACGTCTGTTTATGCTTGTCACCGTTGTGTTTCATGATAATTTTCTCGAATTCATGCTTGGGAACCAGATCCAGGATTTGACGAAACAGACTTATCGAGGTATTTTTCATTACGGAGCCCTCCTTTGGGTTTAGGCAACCGTAATATACTGTTACGGACAAAGTTTGGCTCCGCCTTTTTGGCTAATTGTTAGGACACGTCTGTACCCAAAGAACTAATTAAAAGTGAATTAATTATTTGTGACGAAGCCCAAGCATGCTCTTTTTCGTTTTTTACCAATAAAACTTGCACACGGCGTTTACTTGACTTTCACTGCGAATGGTATTACCTTTCCTTTGCATTTTGAACTCCTTTCCTTGAGGCTTTGTGGTTCTTTTATCAAAGCTACTCGACAAAGGAGTTCTTTTCTACTCCGACAATCGCTGGTCACCTATACATGGTATCTTGTCTGAAATTGGAATGCTTAACGGGAACCGAATAACGCAAATGATAATACACCCGTTTCCTGCCTTTTGCAACCTTCTTTGTACTGCTTCAGGAAACTTTTCCATTCACCTGGCGGAATCGGCTGTTTGCCGGGGAACTCCCCGTACGGCGTTTAAAGAATTTGGAAAAATAAAATTCACTGCTGAATCCCAGCGTTTTTGAAATCTTTTTTATACTCAAATTGGGCTGCTGCAAAAGCGTGATGGCATGAGAAGTCAGGAGATTCTGCAGATAATCTTTGGGGGATATGCCGAATACGCGGGAAAATTCACGCGAAAATGTTTCTGGGCGTATATCCATCATCGCCGCCAGTTCATTGACCGTTGTTGTTGCAGCAACATGCGTCTTCATATAATTGAGAACCTTTTCAAAGCGTTCACATTGCCAATTCTTCGCTGCGTTTTCCGGCCAATGCCGGTTGCAGTAATGCAGGCAGAACTCCTTGAGTCTGGAGAAACGCAACAATGGATTCTGGGTGCGAAAAGCAACTTTCAGCCGTTTTACCTCATCAGGCGCATATTCAAAAGTCCAATGTTTTTCATCCTGAAACAAGTCGATTCCCGGATATAGTTCCAGTCTGAAGTGAATGGCGATATAATGCAGATTCGGGTGAGTTTCATACATGATTTTCTGATTGCAGGGATTGAAGTACAACTGACCTTTTTTACGATCGTGCCATTCCTGGTTGACAATATCGTAAATAGGGCTGTTGTTCATACCGCCGTCATCCAATATTCCTACCAGCAGATTATAGGGAAGCTGATAGATGCGTCGAAAATCTACCTTTTCTTCAAAAACCGCAATGAACGACACGTCCCCCAAGGAGATATTTTGAATATCAAAATGGTTCTGCATCATAAACAGATATTCCTTTTTCATAAAAAGACATGTTCAAAGTCAGCTTTCTTTTGTATAATATACCACTGAGAAACTTGATTTCAAAGTGCAAGGAGGTATCGATTATGATTATGTATGAAAAGTTAAGAAAAGAACTCAGGGATTTTTTCGGGGATAATGGTGGTCGAGTCTGCGTCAACCCGGAGCGGCTTGCAACATTAGAAAAGTGCAGGAACTGGCTTGAGGAATTCGCAAGCGCTCATCCACAGGCATCCGCATATGAGTTACGTCGGAAAATTTATGAATGTGCGGTGATGTTCTTTCGTCCCCGGTTGTTTCCACACTCTCCATTTTTTGCTGATATCAGCGGCAATGGCGGCTGGCACTTTTCTGCACCGGGGCATTGGCTGCTCAAACACAATATATCGCGAATTCAGAATCAAGCTCCCGACATATGGAAAAAATTCAGCGAACAAGGAGGAGAATGCTTTTTTTTCTGTTGCGGTCCTTATTTTGACGAAATGCATAATTGTCCGCCGCTGTCCAATGTTCTGAAACATGGTTTCCGTTTTTATTATGAAAAAGCGCAGCAAACACTTGCCGCTTGCCGTTCAACGGAGGAAACCGAGTTTATCCGTACCGCAATCGCCGGTTTGGAAGCGGTTAAAACCATTCTGGAAAAAACAGCGGCGGCAGCTCAGATTTATCGTCAGCAAGCTGACGACCCGGAAATTCAGCAGAACATGGCCATGATCGCCGATACCGCCGGCCGAGTACCATGGAATCCTCCGCAGACCTTTTACGAAGGGCTTTGCACCATTTGGTTTGTCCGCGAAATAATGGGAGAGCTGGATGGCATGGCCACCAATACCCTGGGGCGGCCGGATGCCTGGCTTGAGACGCTCTATCAGGCCGATCTTGAAAATGGCCGGATAACGCCGGAAAGAGCGTATGATCTGATTTGTCGCTTTCTGCTTCTCGCCGATATGATGTACAGTCATGACACAAGCGTAATCGGATACGGGGATCATGAAAATGAATGCGTATTCACACTGGGCGGTTGCGATTCTGCCGGGAAGCCGGTTTTCAATGATCTTACCCGGATGTTCCTCAAGGCGCACCGCGAACTCGGCTGCATTTACCCCAAACCGCACTGCCGCTATTGCTCTGCATCGCCAGAGGAATATTTGAAGCTCATCTGTTCGGATATCCTCTCCGGGCGCGGGGTGTATTCTCTGATAAACGACGACAGCATCATTCCCGCTCTCGTCAAAGATGGCAAAAGTCTTGAAGACGCACGCAATTACTGCTGTACCGGCTGCTGGGATATTGTCGTGGACAGTTGCGAAGACAATGAAGGCGGCAACTATTTCAACCTTGCCCGTGTATTGGAGGCAACCATTTATGAGAGTGACCAAAGACTGCAGGAACTCGGCCTGAAGTACAAACGCATTGACGATGCCGCCACTTTTGAAGACGTGTACAGCAATCTGATGGAAAATGTGCTTCAGACGCTTCAGGGAATGATGAAAATGGAACAGCTGGGCGCCATCAGGAGCCAGGTGGCGCCTGCTCCACTGGATTCAGCCTGCTCCTCTGACTGTCTGGAGAAAAGGCTCGATTATACTGCCGGCGGCCAGCGCTACAATCCTCACGCCGTATCACTGTGTTTCTTTGCGAATTTTCTCGATTCCATGCTTGCAATTGACGATCTCTGCTTCCGGAGAAAACTTTGCTCTTTACAGGAACTTCTGAGTGCCGTGCGGAACAACTGGCGGAATGCCGATGAATTACGCCTGGCCGTACTCGCCGCGCCCCACTGGGGCGATGCGAAACCGGAAACCATCCGGCTGGCACAGCGTTTTTTCAATGAGGTTTACGAGCGGACGCGCGGCATTAAAAATTCACGGGGCGGAGATTACCAGCTCGGCTGCTGGGTCTATCGGGAATTCCGTTTCTGGGGAGAAAAGACGCGTGCGTTGCCGGATGGCCGTCATGACGGCGATGAACTTGCCCAAAGTCTCAACCCATCTCACTTCCGCAATCACAGTGACATTACAACGATGCTGCGCTGCCTGAGTTCTCTGGACTTCAGTAAAATGGCAGGAGACTCGGTAATCAACATCATGCTTGACAAAACTGGTCTGACTTCGGAAACAATGGAAGCCCTTGTCCGTTCCTGCGCGGCATTGAAACTGCAGTTGCTTCAACTCAACTGTTCCAGCCGACAGGAGCTTCTGGAGGCCCAGAAACATCCGGAAGCGTATCCGAATCTGATCGTCCGGCTCTGCGGATTTTCTGCAAAATTCACCTCTTTATCCAAAGAATGGCAAAACGAAGTGATCAACCGAAAGGATTTTTGAAATGAAAAATGGCATTTTAAGCAATCAACTGGAAATTCCTCCCATCATTATGGGAACCTATCCTCTCGTCGGAGAAGCGATGAACATTGCAGTCGAAGCTGCTCTGGCGGCGGGATACCGTGGGTTCGACACCGCGTACAACTATCAGAACGAAGAAAGCCTGGGCTGCGCACTCACTGAGTTTCTGCCAAAATATGGACTGGAGCGCCAAGACATCTTTTTGGAGACAAAAATCGGGGAAGATTTGTCTGGCGGCATTCCTGACGGCGGCTTGTTGACCCGGCATCAGGGACAGAAGAAAGATGTCACGGCCCTGGTGGATTTCTACATAGGCAGTTCCTGTCAGAAACTCCGTACAAATTATCTGGATCTGGTAATGCTCCACTGGCCGCATCCGGATTTCTTTGTCGAAATTTGGCGGGAACTGGAGCGCGTCTATCGACAAGGGAAAGTACGCGCAATCGGGGTTTCCAACTGCCGGGAATGGCATCTGCTTAAGCTGATCGAAAGCGGCGCGGAATATCTGCCGATGGTCAATCAGATCGAACACCATCCGCGCAATTCGCAACGAGGTATCGTTGAAGTCTGCAAGGAGCTCGGTATTCAGCTGGAGGCGTATTCGCCACTGATGTGTGCGCCACTAAATTCGAAAACACTTTTGCGTATTGCCGCCGTACACGATAAAAGCACGGCGCAGGTTATTTTACGTTGGAATATCCAACTTGGCATTATTCCATTGCCGAAATCAGGAAATCCGGAACGGATACATGAAAATATTGATATTTTCGATTTTGAATTGACTCCGGAAGAAATGACGTCCATCAATCTTTTAAATACAGACAGCGTTTATCTGGACCCGGAAACCTACTGTCCCGGCTTCAGCAGGTTCAGGCAACAGTAAGAAATGAGCAACAGAGATTGTACAATGAAGCGGCAATGCGGTCAGCAAAGCGATTCGAGCAGTTCCGGTGGAATTGTCTTTGATATTCAGAAATTCTCCATTCACGACGGCCCCGGCATACGGACCAACGTGTTTTTGAAAGGCTGCCCGCTGCATTGCCGTTGGTGTCATAATCCGGAATCCTGGCGGATGCTGCCGGAAATCCTGTTTTCGCAGGAAAAATGTTCCGGCTGCGGTCGCTGCGCAATGGTATGTCCGCAGGGATGTCATAGCATGGAAGGCAACAGGGGACACATCTTCCGAAGAAACAACTGCTGCAATTGCGGAGCTTGTGTTCGGGCATGTCCAACCGGGGCACTGGAGTTCTGCGGTCAAAGAATGACGCCGGAGGCGGTGCTGGAAGCCGTTTTGACGGATCGTGTATTTTATCAGAACTCCGGAGGAGGCATGACGCTCTCCGGAGGTGAACCGATGATGCAGTTTGACTTTCTGCATGCCCTGCTCAGGTTGGCACATAAAGCCGGACTGCACATTTGTCTGGAAACCTGCGGTTTTGCTGCATGGAAACAGTATGAAACGATTCTTCCTTTTGTCGATTTGTTTCTTTTTGACATCAAAACGATCGATCCCCGAAAACATCTGGAGTTTACCGGGCAGGATAATCGGCTGATTCTGGAGAATCTCCGCAAGTTGGACGACAACGGAGCAAAGATTCATTTGCGCTGCCCGCTGATTCCCGGCTTGAATGATTCGGCACAGGAACTTCGCGGCATAGGCCAATTGGCAGACTCGCTCTCACATCTCCAGTCTGTCGATATCGAGCCGTATCATCCACTGGGCGGCAGCAAGTTGCGGCAACTGGGCCTGCGGGATACGTTGGAGTTGCCGTTTACCCCGCCGGAGAAAGTTCAGGAATGGGTGAGACAAATTGCTTCAAACAGTTCATTCGGCAATATTCGGATTGCTTAATGTTCCTCAGAACATATAAAATCGCTTGGGGCAGAAGCCTGAAGCTAATTTATGATTACGAGCATAACAGACATATCGGATACTGCTCTGTCGCTGTGCAACATGAACGGTAATGGAATATCAGGTTATGGCTCATTTGCGTTTCATGCGTTTATTGATGGAAGTTCTCCTATATCATAAAAAAGCATTATTTTTCCAAAAAAAAACATGTTCATCAGCTGCTTTTTCTGGTAAAATATAAATAGTAGCACAGGGTAGCTAAATTAAAAAATTGTCCCTGTTGATTTTTTTGAAAGCATTGATATCACAGAAAGGAAAACTGAACTAAAAAATAGTTTTTTATCTATAGTTTGATAGTTATTTTTGCAATCAGTAAACAGGCAGGAAGAAAATGAAGAAAAATTTCACTCTTATTGAATTGCTCGTGGTAATCGCGATTATCGCGATTCTGGCTGGACTGCTGCTGCCGGCGCTGAGCAAAGCTCGTCAGGCAGCCCGCAAAACCACTTGTCTTTCCCAATTGAAACAGGTGATTGCGACAAATATTTTTTATGCCAATGATTTCAACAGTTTTATCTTCGTTGAAAACCCGAGGCCATGGGGATATCACGTCTATCCTTTTTTTATGACGAAAGGAGCAGGAAATGAATTGTCCGGTTATTCTCTGGCACGTAAAATTTTCATTTGTCCGGAAAAAAATGATCCGGCGGCCAATTTTACCGATCCCTGGGAAGGCAAGTTGAATCAGGCGGTATATGCAATGCCGCGCGACGTCTGGGCGCATACCGATTATTCCCCTCAATACGCCAGCACGGCCTTCTGGGAATCCAGTGGTTTTGTAGGTTATTCACTGGGTAAAATGCCCAAGCCGTCGATTACGGTTTTGTTTGCGGACAGCGCGGGAACTCTCAGTAATATCACCGCACCTGAAGGATATTTTTCGATGGGAATATTCAACCACTCCGCAATGGCCACTGCGATTTCTCTGATCCACAGCAATCAGGCGAATGCCGCATACGCCGACGGACACGCCGCATCTAAAACCAAGGAAGGTTTTCACGAAGAAAGCAATATCCAACGCTTTGTCAATGCTGGCCGCGGCGAAATCGTGCTGTCGAAAAATTATTGATAAATATTTGAGAATAAGGTTATTGCAATGCGAACTATTCATGCGGCCGTCGCAATTCTACTTTTAACTGTTACATTGAATTCCAATGCCTGGTGGGTGACTTATCAAAGTAATCAGGTCACTGCGACCAGAGAACAGGGCCAGGTTCGAATCGGGCGTAATACCCAAGCTCATTGGGGGTGGAAAGACAGCGAAAATATCGCCTTTTTGTTCATTCCTGACGGTTCCGACTCTCTTTATGCGGCGAAAGACAACGGTAAGCCCGGCAAGTTTACTTTGGAGTTCAATTTTAACCAGGCTTTGAAAAGCTTTGTATTTATTACCCCGGAGTGTCGCAAGGTCCGCCTCTCTGCCGGGGATGTGATATTTGGCTACAGCATCAACGATGCTCCGGCCGTTCATGAACTTGCGCGTATCACGCCCAATTCTCCGGGATATGCAGAAGGAGCAACCATCGCGCCAATTCGTTGTCCGGAAGTAAGTTTCACCGAGGCGCAGGATGTTCGCAAACTCACTCTGCATTTCCAACTCAACGGCGATGTCAATTATATGATGTTCGCCGGAGCAGATCAATCGGGAAGCCTGATTGACTATACTATTTACAACCGTCTTCCCGTGGAATTATTGCCGGATGCAGTACATGTTGGCAATACCTACTATATCGACTCGCCGCCACACCTGATCTTCCGGATACCAGTTCTGGGAGTAACGGTATTTGATGAAACCCGCAACCGCGAAGCCGGTGTTTGCCGTTTGGAAATCGCAAAAGATAAAACAATAGCCCGGCTGCCTGATGACCTGCGTCCGGGAGTCTATCGGCTTCGGAGTTGGAACCGCGTTGGAGTTTTGCCCGATCAAGAACGCCGAATTGCGTTGGTGCAGCGCCCGCGCGAACTTTCCGATGGTCAATTGCTCAATTCGCCGTTCGGCATGGTATATATTGATGACATAGGGAGCAGGAGGCAGGGGCCCTGGCTGGACTGTCCAATGATCGGTGAAATGGTCGGAATCCACCAAATCCGCGGAGGAGTTTGGTCCTGGTGCGCAGTGGCTCGTTCTCCCCAAAAATTTATGTGGGAAGATCCGAATTGGAGTCGTGCATGGGAAGCAACAGTAAAAGACTGGAAAAGCCACAAACTTGTACCGCGCCAGAATCTTTCGTGGACTCCGGAATGGGCCGTGGATCTGTCGCGCGTGCGTCCCGGCACCTGGAGCGGCCACTATCCGCCGAAAGACGAGTTTCTGCCTGACTACGAGGAGTTCTGCCGTGAAACTGTTCGTCGTTCAGTAGGTGCCCGCGAGTATGAAATCCGCAATGAACCGAATAATGAACCAAGCGGTATGTGGAAAGGGACCTTTGAAGAGTACGTTAAATTATGCAAAATTTCCGCCGATGCAGTTCACTCTGTTGATCCCAATGCAAAAATGATTTTGGGATCAACGGCCGACGCCGATATCGGTTATATTGCCCGCTGCTTTAAAGCCGGCCTCTCTCCGTATTATCAGATCATCGACATTCATCCATACCCGCACACCCGGCAGGCGCCGGAGTTGTTCCTGCTCAATAATATCAGAGATTTGCAAAAGCTGATTCGGCAATACAACGGCAATCAGGAGATTATTTTCAGTGAAATAGGCTGGCCGACCCAGCAGTTTGACACTTCCGCTTACGAACGGGTCAGCGAATTCGATCAAGCCTGCTTCTACAGCCGGACATTGCTGATCAGTTTGGCCGGAGGGGTCAAGCAGATCTATTTTTACACCGTTTCCGACCAAGGTACCGATCCGGCGAATGCGGAAGATAATTTCGGCATCGTCCGTAACGATTCGACTCCCAAATTGTCGCTGTCGGCTTTCAGCGGTACTGCGCGCCACCTGGAGGCGGCTCAGTTCCTCGGTTCTCTGTCGACTCCGATCTCCTACTTCGTCTGGGCATGGAAAAATCCCTGGCAGCCGCAGGAAACCCTGTTGACCGTCTGGGCTGACACCCAAGCGATCAGCGGAAGAGTGAGCCCGTTGGAACTGCCGGGAATACTCACTCAAGCCGAAGATCTGTGGGGTGGAGTTCCCAATAGCGACCGCGTTTGGGTCAAGGATGGCAAAATCCATGTGCAGCCCGGTGCCGACCCGCTTTTTCTCTACATAAAGAATTTCCCTGAAAATAAGTTGCAGCCGTTGCCGCAAACGCTCCGCCCCATTGTTTCTCCACGCAGAGCCATTGCGCATTATCAGGAAATGCTGCCGGAGGACAAGAAACAAATGGCGTATACCACCAATTATCCATTTGGAGCGCAGACCTTGGGTTATGCCGGAGTAAACTCTGGCGGTAAAATGATCGACCAGAAGACCATTCACAGTAAAACCTCATTCTCCGTCGGCTGGAATGATCGGGAGTTTCTGCTCAATGTCCGAATCAAGTCGGACAAACCATTCCGCAATAACCAAAGCGGCTGGAACGTATGGGCAGAAGATTCGGTTCGGCTCTTCATCAGCCCCGACGCGGTCACCCCCTATTTGACCGGAAAACATTATCAGATCGGTATTGCGCCGGAGACGACCGGTCACGGCCCTGCCGGTGCCTTCGTCATCAGTTACGGCAACCGCGTCCCGGTCGGAGAAGCGATTCCGGGAGCGCGGGTTGAGGCGAGAAACGTCGATGGCGGCTGGGTGATGAAAGCTGCAATTCCGTGGAGCGCTTTCGGGACGGTTCCCAAACCGGGGGACGTCTGGCGCTTTGATCTGATCTCTCCCAACGGGGTCTGGAACAGCCCCGGAGACGATAAGTGGCACAACGCCGGCAACTGGGGAGAACTGCAATTTTCCGAATGATTAAACTGTTTGGAGGAATTTTGATAATGTCCCGAATTTTGTGATGGGACATTATCAAAAAGATTGCTCACGGATGGAATCTTTTTCCGCTGCGACTCAAATGCTGCCAATGTTGCAGAATCAGCATTGCGGGAAGTCAATGTTGCCTGTTGTCTGGCAAAATCTGCGGCGGCTTTCAAGCGCATTGTTTCGATGGTTTTCTTTGTGGAGATGATCGTCTTCAATTCGGCACTGGCATCCTGCTTAAGCTGGAATTTTGAATGAGCTTGTTTCGCGGTATTCAGAAGTTTCAGAGAATACGATTCATCCTGCTGTTGTCCAACGACTTTTGCTGACACTGTTTTCGAGGCAACATCTGCAGCTGTGACCGTCATCACCGCAAGGAACACTGGCAATAAGATCTTTTTATTCATTCACAGTCTCTATTTTCTTTTATTTTTTATGTACGTTTTTAATTTCTCTGTTTTACTCCGGATAAGCAAGATTATAAATCGTTGGTTTTGAACCATTGTGTTTAAAAACTTTTTGCATACTCTTTTCCTTGTATGGCTTCCAATAGGTTTCAGAATTTTTTTTGAGCTGAACAGGTTTTACCTTAAATGGAGTCTCAAGATCAATTTTTACACCTTTAGATTCTAAAAAGTCGATAATCTTTAATAGATATGGGTATAAATAGTAATTAGGATCTCTTTGCTGATATTCTCCGGCAATAATTTCAGCGACTGTATATTGTTGTAGCGGGACAGTGTAATCATAACCGTGTTCTAAAAGGAAAAATGCAATATCATAATACAGATGCCCTATTGCATGCATAAATAAACCATTCCCCATATAATCCTGATGGTTGATATCAGCTCCGGCTTCATATAAAAGTTTGACTTTTTCTAAGGAATGGTAGGATATTGCATCATATAGTAAAGTACAATATCCCGTATCTTGATAGTTGGGATTTCCACCATACGTTAATGCCAATTTTAAATAATCAACATCTTTATGGCGAACTGCGAGATTCATAACAGATTTACCATATTGCATTTTTGTACGAATATTGGGATTTCCTCCTTTTTTGAGTACCATCTCAAATCGTTTCTTACTATTCAAAGAAAAAGCCCACCAAAGAGGTGTCATTCCCTCTTTCCCGATCGCATTGATGTCTACTCCTTGTTGTAAAAGCTCATCAACTACTTGTTCATCATTGCGAGAGATCGCTTTACAGAGTTCAATAATATTACTATCTTTATAGTAAAACTCAGGAGTTTTCCCTGTAGAGGAACTCGGCGCACACGAAATAAGACAGTACACGAGAATAATTAAAATCATAGAATGTACATAAGGTGATTTTTCCCCCATGATTAACTCCTACGCATTACCTTTTCCCCCATTCTTTTTTTATTTCAGAAAGGTAAAAAAAGGCTAATTTACTGTTTAGCGTTCAAAACGCTATCTATGGAATGCAAATCCACGCTTCCCAACACTATCGGATACGAGACACTCGGTTCCAACGCAATCAACCGTCCAATAGAATCCGGCATAAGAATTCCCAAATATCCACGATTCTGAAGAGAATTCAAAATCTCTCCTTTAACGACATATCGCGTAATGAGGTCATCTGCACGGTTCCAATTTGCTCCTCCTCCGCTCCGTTCGGCAGTCGTTCGATGCAAACCTGCCGGATTGAATGTTACAGCATTTTTTCCTGTAGCAAGAGAAGCCGCACAGGCTAAACCTCCTCCAAGAGAATGACCAGTGAGCATGAACAAGCCTGAAACATTTCTATTGACAATACCTGCAATATTCACGGCACTGTTATATTGAGCTGTTTCAAACCCAGCTCCTTGCAAGATATTTGTCCACATATCATTGCTTAAACTATTGGAGCTAACAACTTGGTCTGTTCCACGGAATGCCAATGCATAAAAATTAAAGTTTCTCTTCTTATACAATGCAGAATAATATGTCATGTGTGGGAATAAATGGTTCTGTTTTTCTGTAAAAAACAGGTGACACTTT
>ERZ1034917.1762-NODE-1762-length-12025-cov-7.437928_pt1 | contig 12025 bp, 9 predicted proteins | sample MGYA00520605_ERZ1034917 | MGnify/ENA primary metagenome ERZ1034917 (study PRJEB33766, sample SAMN09781784) | gut metagenome | biome: gut microbiome | host: Homo sapiens | place: Madagascar | study: EMG produced TPA metagenomics assembly of the PRJNA485056 data... | reverse complement strand
CGGCAAGGGGATGCAGCCTGAGAGGGCTGCAATTTTTTTTATACAAATGGAAAATGTTGCCCTGGGGCGTGCAACAAGCTTGCAATTTGCGGCATCGGCAGGGGAGTAAGTGAAATAAAAAAGAAAGGAGGCGTGCGCATGGGCAGCAAAACGTTGTTTGCGGCGGCGGGGCGCGTCCGCGAGCGAATGCACCCCACATAGGGAGCCTGTGAGGGACGCCCACCTGCCGAAACCTTCGCATAACGGCTTGGCACCGGTTGAAGAAGCGGGAGATATATTATTAATAGGAGAAGGGCGACCGAGAGGGGAGCTGTACCTGCGGCTTCGGCGGAGGGCGCGAACAAAAGAATATGGACAAGAAGGAGGGGGAGAAAAATGACGGAAACCATTATCGTGGCGCTCATCACCGGCGGCCTGTCGCTGCTGGGGGTGATCGTCACCAGTAACAAGACCACCAAAGACGTGGAGGCCAAGCTGGAAAAGCAGCAGGCCGTCACCGACACCAAGCTGGAGGAGCTGACCCGCGAGGTGTGGGAGCACAACAACTTTGCCCGCCGCGTGCCGGTTCTGGAGGAGCAGGTGAAGGTGCTCAACCACCGGATCGCCGATCTGGAGAGCAGTCAGAATCATCATGCGTAAATAAAGAAAGGAGAAGCTTATGAAAATTTCCAATAAACTGTACGACATCCTCAAGTGGGTGGTCATCATCGTGCTGCCCGCCATAGCCACGCTGTATAAGGCGCTGTCCGCCGTGTGGGCGTGGCCGTATGCCAACGAGGTGGTCACCACCGTTACCGCCGTGGATACCTTCCTGGGCGCCGTGCTGTGCATCTCTGCGGCCACTTATAATAAGGAGGGCAATGGCAATGCCTAAGGTCTATCTGTCTCCCAGCAACCAGACGGAGAACCGCTACGCCTACGGCAGCACCAACGAGGCCGAGCAGTGCGGCCGCATCGCCGACGCCTGCCGCATCGCCCTTGAGCGCAGCGGCGTGACGGTGAAGCTGGGGCATATGCCCTCCATGCAGGAAAAGGTGCGGGCGTCCGACGCCTTCGGCGCCGAGCTGCATGTGCCCATCCACACCAACGCCTTTAACGGCAGCGTCATGGGCACCCGCATGTTCTGCTATAATGGTGCCGGACGGGGCATGGCGGCCTGCAAGGCCATTTTCGCCCGTGTGGCGCCCCTGTCCCCCGGCACCAGCGAGAGCATACAGGTGAACCCGAAGCTCTACGAGGTACGGGTGCCCAAGGCGCCCACGGCCTATATCGAGTGCGAGTTCCACGACACCGTGGAGGGCGCCAGATGGATCGTGGAAAACGCCGCCGCCATCGGCGAGGCCATCGCCCGCGGCATCTGCGACTGCTTCGGCGTGACCTTTGTGGAATCCGAGCCGCCCAAGCCCGCCCAGCCGGAGCAACCCGCGGAGCAGAAGCTCTATCGGGTGCAGGTGGGGGCGTTCGCCAGCCGCGCCAACGCCGAAAAAATGGTGCAGCGCCTGAAAGCGGCGGGCTTCGACGCCTTCATCCGGCAGGACGTATAAAGCGCATAAGAGAGCTTAGAGGCGGGGTGCAAAGCCCCGCCTTTTTCCGCATATCCTCCTTGCCTTTGCGGGGCTAAGATGCTATAATCCATTTGACAATAAGAGAAAGGGTGAATAATTTGAAATCCATCCGTGATATTTATAAGATAGGCACAGGCCCCTCCAGCTCCCACACCATGGGGCCTGCGCGGGCTGCGGTGCTGTTTCGCGGCGAGCATCCGGAGGCAGATAAGTTTCAGGCTGTGCTCTATGGCTCTCTGTCCAAGACCGGTCGGGGACACGGCACGGACCGCGCCATACGGGACGCGGTTGCCCCCGCTGCGGCGGAGGTGATCTTCTCGCAGGAGGATCCCAAGGACATGAAGCACCCCAACACCATGGATCTTGTCGCTTTCCATGGGACGGAGGAGCTGGGGCGCATCCGCGTGCAGAGCATCGGCGGCGGCGACATCGTCATCGAGGGACGGGAGCAGGAGCTGGAGAGCGAGGAGATCTATATGGAGAACTCCTTTGCCGAAATACTGCAGTTCTGCCAGTACCGCTATGTGGATCTGGTGGAGTATATCGAGATGAACGAGGGGCCGGATATTTGGGACTACCTCATCGGGGTGTGGCATGTGATGAAGCGCTCCGTGGAGGAGGGGCTTTCCCGCACCGGAGAGCTGCCCGGCGGCCTGCACATCCAGCGCAAGGCCAAGTATATGCACGACCACATCGTGGAGACCAAGCATCCCGAGCTGGTGGAGTGCCAGAAGGTCTGCTCCTATGCCTACGCCGTCAGCGAGCAGAACGCCGACAACGGCACCATCGTCACGGCGCCCACCTGCGGCTCCTGCGGCGTGCTGCCGGCGGTGCTGTACTATTTTGAGGGCAAGCGCGGCCTCTCCGAGCTGGACATCGCCCATGCGCTGGGCGTGGCGGGTCTGTTCGGGGAGCTGGCCAAGCGCAATGCATCCGTGTCCGGCGCCGAGTGCGGCTGTCAGGCGGAGGTGGGCGTGGCCTGCTCCATGGCCGCCGCTGCGGCCTGTCAGGCTTTCGGCTACAACATCCATCAGATCGAGTACGCCGCCGAGGTGTCCCTGGAGCACCATCTGGGTCTTACCTGCGACCCCATCTGCGGGCTGGTGCAGGTGCCCTGTATCGAGCGCAACGCCGTGGCCGCCATGCGCGCCATCAATTCGGCCAATATTGCCTACTTCCTCACCGGTACCCGCAACATCAGCTACGACATGGTGCTCAAGAGCATGTACTACACGGGGCTTGACATGAACAAGCGCTACCGTGAAACCGCCGAGGGCGGTTTGGCGCGCATCTATACCCGTCGGGGCAAGTGAGCAAGTGAATGGATCTTTTTGCAGGCGGTCGCAGCGGCCGCCTGTTTTTTTGTGAAAAAAGTGTTGAGATAGCCCCTGCATTCTTGACGCAGAGCGGGAAAAAGAGTACAATATAATGCATCAAAAAACGTGAGCCGCATTAAGCAGGAGGGTACGAACCATGGCCGATAGCAGAAACGCCAATAAGCCGAATAAACCGGATAAAAACGAGGTGTGGTCGTGGGTCGTCATCGCCCTGCTGTTCGCCTTTGCATGGCCTGTGGGGCTTATCGTGCTGCTGGCGAAGCTCTCTGACGGCAAGCGCAAGCGCTCAAGCAGCGGCGCACAGCCGACGATCATCACAGCGGAGACGGAGAATACAGGGAAAAGCGTCGCCGCCGCGGAGAAAACGAGCGGCTCTGCCGCAGGGCAGACGAAAAAAAACAAAAGCAATATCACCCGCCGCACGCCGAAGGTGTCCGACAGCGGTGCGAATGTTCTGCGCATCATCGGCATTATTGTGACCATCATAGGCGCCATTGCGCTGACCGGCTCGCTGAAGGAAAATCTGTTCTTTTTGCAGGACGGCCATTGGGCGTGGTTTTTGGAGGAGGTCTTCTTCCCCATGGGACTCACCGCCGGCGGCCTGGGTCTGCTGCTGGGGAGTCACTGGATGCGCCGCCGTCTGCGCCGCTACGCCAAGTATCAGACCATCGCCGGAAAGAAGGAAACGGTGTCCATCTCCCAGTTTGCCGCCGCAGCGGATGTTTCGCCCCGTCGGGTGGAAAATGATCTGGAGCAGATGGTGCAGAAGGGCTACTGGGGCAAGGAGGCCTATCTGGATCTGAGTCGGGGCGTCTTGGTGCGCACCTTTGAGGCGGCGGAGGATCTGGAAGAGCAGGCGCAGGCAAAGGCGCAGTCCGCTCCGGCGGAAACTGCGGAGGGCTACAGCGGCCAGCTCCGTGACATCCGCGGCGCCAATGACCGCATCGCCGACCCCGTTATCAGCGCCAAGATCGACCGGTTGGAGGAGCTGGCGGGCAAGATCTTCCGCATCGTGGAGGAGGAACCGGAAAAGAAGGCCAAAGCATCCACCTTCCTCAACTACTACCTACCCACCACCCAGAAGCTGCTGGACAGCTACGCCGATTTTGAGGAAGCCGGCGTCAGCGGCGAGAACGTGTCCCAGGCCAAGCAGCGCATTGCCGACACCATGGACAAGATCGTGGAGGGCTTTGAGCGGCAGCTTGACCAGCTCTATCAGTCCGACGCCATGGACGTGGACAGCGACATCCGTGTCATGGAGCAGATGCTCCGGCGGGATGGCGCCGGCGCGGCCGATGACTTCGGCATGGGCGCAGCGGTGCAGCAGGAGCAAACCGAGTGAATCACGCAGCGGCGGCAGCCCGTTTTCGGGTGGCCGTCGCTGCTGTGCATTTCTTGACGAAAGCGAAAAAATAGGGTAAAATACGCAGATATAAACGCTGCATCATTTCGACAGGATGCATCCGGTCGGGGTGGTAAAATCGAGTGGACAGGGAGGCGACAGCGGTGGACAGAGCAGCATTTTTCGGCGGCACATGGTGCGCTGCGGCGGACTATTTCGGCGCGCACCCCGCGGAAACGGGCTATCGCTTCCGCCTGTGGGCGCCCAACGCCCGCTCCGTGAGCCTGGCGGGGGATTTTTCTGCATGGCAGCTTATCCCCATGTCGTGGGAGGACGGCGTGTGGGAGTGCACCGTGGCGGAGGCCAAGGCGTATGACAGCTATAAATTCTGCCTCACGCAGGCGGACGGGCGGGTCGTCTGGAAGGCGGATCCCTATGCCTTCCACGCCGCCACCCGTCCCGGGACGGACAGCAAGCTGGCGCCGCTTTCCTACGACTGGCAGGATGATGCCTGGCAGCGCAGCCTCAAGAGAAAGCCGCTTTTGAAGCGGCCGCTGAATATTTACGAGGTGCACCTCGGCTCCTGGCGCCGCTACCCCGACGGCAGCCCCTTTGGCTACCGCAAGCTGGCCGACGAGCTGGCGGCCTATGTGTCCGACATGGGCTACACGGCGGTGGAGCTGATGCCCGTGACGGAGTACCCGCTGGACGCCTCCTGGGGCTACCAGTGCACCGGCTACTTCGCCCCCACCTCCCGCTACGGAACGCCGCAGGATCTGAAATATCTGGTGGACACGCTCCATCAGGCCGGCGTGGCGGTGTTTCTGGACTGGGTGCCGGCGCACTTCTGCAAGGACGAGCACGGGCTCATCCAGTTCGACGGCACGTGCCTGTATGAATACGGCGACTGCCTGAAATGGGAGCACGAGGGCTGGGGCACGCGGGTCTTTGACTATGGCCGCGGGGAGGTGCGCAGCTTCCTGCTGTCGTCGGCCATGTGGTGGCTGAAGGAGTATCACATGGACGGCCTGCGGGTGGACGCCGTGGCCTCCATGCTCTATCTGGACTACGGCCGCACCCAGTGGCGGCCCAATAGAAACGGCGGCAAGGAAAATCTGGAGGCCGTGTCGTTTTTGCAGCTTCTGAACCGCACCGTCCACACCCAAAAGCCCACCGCCCTGATGATCGCCGAGGAGTCCACCGCCTGGCCCCATGTGACAGGCGCCGAGGGGCTGGGCTTCGACCTGAAGTGGAACATGGGCTGGATGAACGACCTGTGCCACTATTTGAAAATGGATCCCTTCTTCCGGCGGGATCATCACAGGGACGTCACCTTTTCCATGATGTACGCCTTTTCCGAGCGGTTCGTGCTGCCCATCTCCCATGACGAGGTGGTGCACATGAAAGGCTCCCTGCGGGGCAAGATGCCCGGGGACGAGGGCATGCAGCTGGCCGGCGTAAAGAGCTTTTTGGCCTATATGCTGGCGCACCCGGGGGGCAAGCTGCTGTTTATGGGGGCGGAGCTTCCCCAGTGGAAGGAGTGGGACTTTGACGGGGAGCTGGACTGGGGCGTGCTGCAAGACCCCGCTGTGTCTGCAGCGCACGACTGCATTCGTGCGCTGAATTGTTTTTACAAAAAGCATCCGCCCCTGTGGGAAAACGACCTTGACTGGGACGGCTTTACCTGGCTGGTGGCCGATGACAATTATAACAATATTCTGGTGTTTCTCCGCCGCGACAGGCGGGGGCGTGAGCTGGTCTGCATCGTGAATTTTGCCCCCGTGGCGCACGAGGATTACCGCTTCGGCGTGCCGGAAAAGGCGGTTTATAAAGAAGTATTCAACACCGACGCGCCCCAGTGGGGCGGCAGCGGCGTAGTGAATGAAAGACCCATACCGGTGGAGAGCGTCCCGTCCCACGGCCGCGAGACCTCCATCAGCGTGCGCATCCCGCCTCTGGGTGCGGTGTACCTGCGGGGCGAGGGGATCTATAAGAAGGAGAAAGGAGCGGATCAACCGTGAAAAAAGAATGCATTGCCATGCTGCTGGCCGGCGGTCAGGGCAGCCGCCTCTATGTGCTCACCGGAGACATGGCCAAGCCCGCCGTCCCGTTCGGGGGGAAGTTCCGCATCATTGATTTCCCCCTCTCCAACTGTGCAAACTCCGGCATAGACACCGTGGGCGTGCTCACCCAGTACCGCCCTCTGGAGCTGAACAGCTACATCGGCAGCGGCCAGCCTTGGGAGCTTGACCGCATGAACGGCGGCGTGCATATCCTCCCCCCGTACCAGAGCAACAGCGGCGCGGGATGGTATAAGGGCACCGCCAACGCCATCTACCAGAACATCGGCTTCGTGGATCTGTACGATCCGGAGTATGTGGCGGTGCTGTCCGGCGACCACATTTATAAAATGGACTATTCCAAAATGCTCCGCCGCCATAAGGACACCGGCGCCGACTGCACCATCTCCGTCATGGAGGTGCCCTGGCACGAGGCCAGCCGCTTCGGCATCATGAATGTGGACGCCGAGGACGTCATCACGGACTTTGAGGAAAAGCCCGCAAAGCCCAGAAGCAATCTGGCCTCCATGGGCATTTACATCTTCACCTGGAAAAAGCTGCGGGCTTATCTCCTGCAGGATGAGGCGGATCCCGCGTCTGCCAACGATTTCGGCAAAAATGTCATTCCCGCCATGCTGAAGGCCGGAGAAAAGATGGTGGCCTACCGCTTCGAGGGCTACTGGAAGGATGTGGGCACTCTGGATTCCCTGTGGGACGCCAACATGGATATGCTCTCTCCCGGCTCGGGGCTGAACCTGCTGGATAAGAGCTGGCCCATCTACAGCCGCACCCCCTCCTGCCCGCCGGCCTTCTTTGCGGAAACGGCCGACGTGGGCAACAGCGCCGTGGCCAAGGGCTGTGACATTCGGGGCGAGGTGAAGAACACCGTCCTCAGTTATAACGCCGCCGTGGAGGAGGGGGCTGTGGTCACCTACTCCGTGCTCATGCCCGGCGCCGTGGTGAAAAAGGGCGCTCGGGTAGAATATGCCATTTTGGGCGAAAATAGTGTGGTGGGCGCAGGCGCTCATGTGGGCGCAGGGCCGGAAACCGCCGCCGACCCCGATCAATGGGGCGTGGCGGTGCTGGGGCCTTGCACAGAAGTGGCCGACGGGGAGACCGTCCCTGCCGGCGCCATGCTGGATAAATCACACGGACAGGAGGCGAAGGCATGAACGGAATGCACGGCATCATTTTTTCCTATGAAAAATCCAACGGCCTGCGGGAGCTGACGGAGCACCGTATCCACGGCTCCGTGCCCTTCGGCGGCTCGTACCGCATGGTGGACTTCATCCTCTCCGACATGGTCAACGCCGGCATCCGTGACGTGGGCGTCATCATGCACGGCCGGTGCCAGAGCATGATGGATCACCTGCGCAGCGGCAAGAGCTGGGATCTCTCCCGCAGCTTCGGCGGCCTCACGCTGCTGCCGGTGTTCGCCTATAACAACGCTCGGGGCGACGGCCGCTTTCGGGGCAAGCTGGAGGCGCTGGACGTGGTGAAGGAGTACCTGCACCATATCCGGCAGGACTATGTGGTTCTGGCGGACAGCGATGTGGCGCTGAACATCGACCTCAAGGCCGTGCTGCAGGCGCATCTCGACACCGGCGCGGACGTCACGGCGGTGTGCGCCCCCTCCACAGGCGACGGCCTCTACCTGAACATGGACGCCTCCGGCCGCGTGCAGGAGGTGGTGGAGGAGCAGCACAAGGGCTTCCGCTGCCTGCAGATCTTCCTGCTGCGCAAGGAGCTGCTTCTTGCGCTGGTGGAGCGGTTCGTCAGCCGCAATGAGTACAGCTTTCAGGAGTACGTCCTGCAGGGGCTTGCAAAGGAGCTGCACATCCACGGCTATGTCTTCGGCGGCTTCGCGGCGCACATCACCGATGTGGCCGGGTACTATGCCAGCAGCATGCAGCTGCTTGACCCCGCCGTGCGGCAGGATCTCTTCTGCCCCGACCGCCCCATTTATGCCAAGGAAAACGACGCCGCCTCCACCTATATGGATCCCCACGGGGGCTGCGTGAATTCGCTGGTGGATGACGGCTGCGACATTCAGGGCAGCGTCAGCGGCAGCATCATCAGCCGCGGCGTCCGCGTGGAAAAGGGCGCCGTGGTGGACGGGTGCATCCTCTTTAAGGACACGGTGGTGGGCAAGGACGCCGTGCTGCGCCATGTCATTGCGGATAAAAATGTAAAGGTCGGCTCCGGCGTGCATCTGGAGGGTACGGAAAAGTACCCCATGGTGCTCAGCAAGGGCGCGGAGGTATAAGAAATATTAAGAGGTATAAGATGAACATTCTCTATGTAACGGGGGAGGCCGCCCCCTTCTGCAAAACCGGCGGTCTGGCGGACGTATCCGGCAGCCTTCCGGTGGCTCTGGCGGCCAGAGGCCACCGCGTGGCGGTGATCCTGCCGCTGTATAACAGCATTTCCACCCGGTGGCGCGAAAAAATGGCCTTCCGCCGGTATATCTATGTGGATCTGGCGTGGCGCCATGAATACTGCGGCCTGTTTTCCCTTGAGCACCGCGGCGTCACCTGGTATTTTGTGGATAATGAGCATTATTTTGCCCGCGGCCGGCTCTATGGCGAGTGCGACGACGGGGAGCGCTTTGCCTTTTTCTCCCGTGCGGTGCTGGATCTGCTGCCCGTGCTGGACGATATGCCTGAGGTGATCCACTGCAACGACTGGCAGACGGCGCTGGTGCCCATCTACCGGCAGGATCTCATGGGGCGCTGGGACGCTCTGCGCGGTATCCGCACCGTGTTCACTATCCATAATGTGGAGTATCAGGGCAAGTTCGGTGCGGACACGGTGGAGGATCTGTTCGGCCTGGATCGCGGCTGGTATGAGGGCGGCACGCTGCAGATGGACGGCTGCGTGAACCTCATGAAGGGCGCCATGCTCTGCGCCGATGCCGTCACCACCGTCAGCCCCACCTATGCCCGCCAGCTCCGTCTGGGCGCCTATGCCGAGGGCATGGAGTCCGTGGTGCAGCTTTGCGGTGACAAGATCACCGGCATCGTAAACGGCATCGACACCGCTGTATTTGACCCCTCCTCCGACCCCGTGCTGGCGGCGCATTACAGCGTCGGGAACCTCCGCGGCAAGGCGGACTGCAAGCGGGCGCTGCAGCAGGAGCTGGGGCTGCAGGTGCAGAGCGACGTGCCCCTTATTTCCATCGTGACCCGTCTGGTGGGGCACAAGGGCATCGACCTCATCTGCGAAAGCCTGGACGCCATCATGCAGACCGGCTGCCAGTTCGTGATGCAGGGCAGCGGCGATAAGCAGTATGAAGATTTCTTCCGCTACGCGGAAAACCGCTATAAAGGCCGGCTGTGCGCCTACATCGGGTATAACGAAGATCTGGCGCACCGCATCTACGCCGGCAGCGACCTGTATCTCATGCCCTCCCGCTCGGAGCCTTGCGGCCTTTCCCAGATGATCGCCATGCGCTACGGCGCCGTGCCCATTGTCCGCCAGACCGGCGGCCTTGCGGACACGGTGCGCTCCTGCCAGGTGGGGCAGGAGGACGGCAACGGCTTTGTTTTTGCCAATTACAGCGCCTTCGATATGCAGTATGTCATCTCGCAGGCGGTGGAGCTGTACCGCAGCGATCTGCACGGCTTCCGCTGCGTGCAGGAGCGTGGCATGAAAGACGACTTCAGCTGGAATGCCAGCGCCGGCTCCTATGAAGCCCTTTATGAGCATATTACCGACACGACAAGGAGAACCAAATGACCAAGAACACACTGAAAGAAGCAATTTTGCAAAAGCTGCGCATCAACTGCGGCTGCACGCCCCAGCAGGCGGGGGACGGGGATATGCTCCGTGCCTGCGCCATGGTTCTGCGGGACATTATGGCCGAGCGGAACGTCACCACGCGGGAGGAAACGGACAAGGAGCAGCTCCGGCAGGTGCACTACCTGTCTCTGGAGTTCCTCATGGGGCGCAGCCTCATGAAAAACGCCTATAATCTCGGTCTTGTGGACGCGCTGACGCAGGCCGTGGAGGAGCTGGGCTTCAAGGCGGCCGACCTCTTCGAGCACGAGCCGGACGCCGGCCTCGGCAACGGCGGCCTTGGCCGTCTGGCCGCCTGCTATCTGGACAGCATGACCACGCTGGAGATCCCCGCCACGGGGTATTCCATCTGCTATGAGCTGGGTCTTTTCAAGCAGAAGATCGTGGAAGGCCAGCAGGTGGAGCTGCCGGACGACTGGCAGGATGTGGGCGGCGCGTGGCTGCTGCCCCGTCCGCAGGAGGCGGAGGAGGTGCACTTCGGCGGCACCGTCCGCACCAAGTGGGACGGCGGGCAGCTCATGGTGGTCCATGAGGACTATACCCGCGTGCTGGCCGTGCCCTGCGACATGGAGATCGCCGGCTATAAGACCGATCATGTCAACACCCTGCGTCTCTGGCAGGCGCGCAGCCCCAAGCCCGTGGATATGCAGCTTTTCAGCCGCGGCCAGTACCTGCAGGCCAGCGAGGAGCGCACCATGGCCGACGCCATCAGCAAGGTGCTCTACCCCGAGGATAATCACTACGAGGGCAAGTCCCTGCGCCTGAAGCAGCAGTATTTCTTCGTGTCTGCCACCATCCAGTCCATCACCCGCAAGCATCTGGAGGTGTACGGCACCCTGCGCAATTTCCATGAGAAAAATGTCATCCAGATCAACGACACCCACCCCACGCTGGTCATTCCGGAGCTGATGCGCATCCTTATGGACGACGCCGGCATGGGCTGGGACGAGGCGTGGAACATCACCAAAAACAGCGTGGCCTACACCAACCACACCGTGCTGGCCGAGGCGCTGGAGTGCTGGCCGCAGAGCCTGTTTGAAACGCTGCTGCCCCGCATCTGGCAGATCATTTCGGAGATCGCCCACCGCTGGCAGAAGCAGGTGGAGGACTTCTATCATGACCCCGTCAAAACCGAGAAGCTGGCCATCGTCTGGGACGGCGGCGTCCGCATGGCCAACCTCTGCATCGCCGGCGGCATGAGTGTCAACGGCGTGTCCGCCCTGCACACGGACATTTTGAAAAAAGACGTGTTCCGCGAGGCCTATGAGATGCATCCGGAGCAGTTCCACAACGTCACCAACGGCGTGGATCATCGCCGCTGGCTCAGCCAGGTGAATCACGGGCTTCACAGCCTTATCTGCGACCTCAACGGCGGCGACGGCTACCTCCTGCATCCCCAGGAGCTGAGCAAGCTGGACGCCTATGCAGACGACGCCTCCGTCCTCTCGCGTCTGGAGGAGATCAAGCGCGCCAATAAGCTCCGCTTTGCCCGCTGGGCGAAAAAGCAGCAGGGCGTCACGCTGAACACCGACGCCGTGTTCAACGTGCAGGTCAAGCGCCTGCATGAGTATAAGCGCCAGCTCCTCAACGTCATGCACATTCTCTACCTCTACCAGTGCCTGCAGGATGATCCCACTATGGACTTCCGCCCCCAGACCTTCCTCTTCGGCGCCAAGGCCGCCCCGGGCTACACCGTGGCCAAGCGCATCATCCGCCTCATCGGCTCCGTGGCGGATCAGATCAACCACGACCCCGTTTGCAAGGATAAGCTGCAAGTGGTGTTTCTGGAAAATTATCGGGTGTCCATGGCGGAGATGCTCATGCCCGCCAGCGAGGTGTCCCAGCAGATCTCCACTGCCGGCAAGGAGGCCAGCGGCACCGGCAACATGAAGTTCATGATGAACGGCGCCGTCACCATCGGCA
>ERZ1034917.1760-NODE-1760-length-12055-cov-79.200750_pt1 | contig 12055 bp, 23 predicted proteins | sample MGYA00520605_ERZ1034917 | MGnify/ENA primary metagenome ERZ1034917 (study PRJEB33766, sample SAMN09781784) | gut metagenome | biome: gut microbiome | host: Homo sapiens | place: Madagascar | study: EMG produced TPA metagenomics assembly of the PRJNA485056 data... | reverse complement strand
AATGAACATGGCATATCCCTATTTCAATCCCTATTATCCGCAGCCGATGCCGGATAACCTCATGCAGATGCGGCAGATGCAGCAGCCACAGATGCAGCCCATGCAGCAGCCTATGTCGCAGCCAGTGCAACAGAACCCCATCGCGCAGAGCGGCGTGCAGTGGGTAAGCGGCGAGCAGGAGGCAAGGGGTTATCTCATCGCGCCAAACTCCGCTGTGGCGCTGTGGGATTCTACCGCGCCGACTGTGTATCTCAAGCAGGCGGATGCAAGTGGAAAGCCGACGCTCAAGATTTATGACCTCGTAGAACGCACAGAAACGGCCCCTAACGCGCCACAAAAGCCGGGCGTGGAATTTGTCACCCGCGAGGAGTTCGACCGTCTGGCGGCGCTTGTGGGCGAAATAAAGGGTAAAAAGAAGCGCAAGGTAGAGGAGGACGAGGACGATGACTAATCCGTTCATGGCCGCGCTGGGCGGCGGGCAGATGCCGATGGGCAATTTTGCACAGATGGTGCAGCAGTTCAACCAGTTCAAAGCAAATTTCAAAGGCGACCCCAAAGCCGAGGTCGAAAAGCTCTTGCAGAGTGGTAGGCTAAACCAGCAGCAGCTCAATCAGCTACAGCAGATGGCGAAGCAGTTTCAAAGCCTGATGCAGTAATCATCAACATAAATCAACATCGTGGCCACGATTTGATGAATAAAAATTTTTCAAAGGAGTGATACTATGTCTCTTTCTGACGGCGGCGTTCAGGCTACTATGCCTGTTGCGCCCGTAAATTCCAGCAACGGCGGCGGCTTTGGCTGGGGCGGAGAAGGCAGCTGGTTTATTATTATCTTGTTCCTTTTCGCATTTCTCGGTTGGGGAAATGGCGGCTGGGGGAACAACGGCAACAGCGGCGGCGTGGTCGACGGCTATGTGCTGACCTCTGATTTTGCCAATGTCGAGCGCAAGATCGAGAGTGTAAATCAGGGCCTTTGCGACGGATTCTACCAGCAGGCGCAGCTTGTCAACGGCACCAACATGGCGATGGCAAACGGCTTTGCACAGGCCGAGCTTTCCCGCAGCAACCAGCAGGCGGCGCTGATGCAGCAGCTCAACGCCATGCAGATGCAGGCCGCAAATTGCTGCTGCGAAAACCGTGCAGCTATCGCCCAGGTGCGCTACGACATGGCGACGCAGGCGTGCGACACGCGCAACACCGTGCAGAACGTGACCCGCGACATTATCGACAACGCCAACAGCAACAGCCGCGCGATCCTCGACTTCCTGACGCAGAGCAAGCTGTCTGACCTCCAGACCGAGAATCAGAATCTGAAGCTGGCGGCATCTCAGGCCGCGCAGAACAACTATCTGATCTCGCAGCTGCGTCCGTGCCCTTCGCCTGCCTACATTACTTGTAACCCGTGGGCGGGCAGCGGTTACGGCGGCTGCGGCTGCAATCAGGGTTGTGGCTGCTGACAACTGCATAGCATAGCTTTTTCGTGACCTCACGAAAATGGTCGGCCCCGTGCCGATACTAACAACAACGCGGCGGGGCAATAGCCCTGCCGCTGTATTTTTATGAAAGGAATGATTTTATGGCTGAATTTACATCATCCGGGATTCAAACTGTCGCCACTGGACAGAACGTCCCTCTGATCTCCACGGCGGCTTGCGGAAAGCCGTGCATCGTACATCGCGAAGGAAGCGGGCTCGTTACGCTGCGCGGGCTTACGCAGCAATGCAAAGCGAAGTTCCGCGTATCCTTTGGCGCGAATATCGCCGTCCCTACAGGCGGAACAGTAGGTGCCATTACCGCTGCGCTTGCAATCAACGGCGAACCTCTGAGCAGCGCCACAGCGACCGTAACCCCTGCGGCTGTTGAGAACTATTTCAACATCTTCGTTTCCGCATTCGTGGAAGTCCCGCGCGGCTGCTGCCTGACTGTAGCGGCGAAGAACACCAGCGCGCAGGCGGTCAGTTTCGCAAATAGCAATATGATTGTCGAGCGCGTATCGTGAAAGGAGGATGCAATATGTACGATTTGAGAAACCTGCGTGAAATGCTCTGCAAAGAGCTTGACGAAATCGCCGACAAGCGCGAAATGTCTGCGGGCGACCTGGACGCGATCCAGAAGCTGACGAGCTCCATCAAAAACACCTATAAGATCGAAATGCTTGAGGATGGCGGTTATTCCCGCGACGGTGAGTGGGAAGCTGACATGCGCGGCACATATGGACGCGGAAGTTCATACCGTGGGCGCCGCCGCGACGCAATGGGCCGCTACAGCCGCACAGATGCCCGTGAGCATATGCACGCGCAGCTTGAAGATATGATGCGCGATGCGGACGACGACAAGACCCGCGAAGCGATCCGCCGCTGCATGGAGCAGATCGAGCGGGCATAAGGAGAGCGCAATATGTTGGATGCAGCCGAAATCCGGAAAGAGATTGCTCGCCTGGAATATGAGGAATCCGACTATAAGAATTACGCTAAGCTTGCGGATCTGTACGTGATCCGCAAGCAGATGCAGGAAGAGGAACGGGGCGACGGCGGTAAGTATGTGGGTTACTACTCCGGCGCTCCCGCCCCTGTGACCGCAGAACCGGCTACCGTGGGCGAGTACGGGGACAGTGAGTTTTTGCTTGCAGTAGCTGGGAAAGACCCGGCGAAGGCTTGGACGGTCGTCGACGAGCTTATGGACACTCTGGCGATGGTGAACAGCAAGGTATATAACTCCGTTATGCAAAAGGTACAGCGGATTTGAGACAACAAAATCGTGTTATCAATTTGTTAGTAACCTAGAACGCCTTTAACTGTTCCTAACTGATTAAAGTTTTGAACACGGAGATTTTATTATTTAGAATCGCCTAAAGACGATCAAAAATATTTGCTTTCTTCCGGAATGGCTGCTTCACACGCAGGAGGTCGACGGTTCGAGTCCGCCAGTCTCCACCAAAAAAGCCCTGAAATCTCAACGGTTTCAGGGCTTTTCCTTTTTCTATGATTTTTTGTTTGTTAGTAACGTGTCGGTAACGTCTACTGCTTCGACAAGCTGGTCAATATTGAAATGTTCATAGATGTTTGCTGTTGTGGAGTAGTCCGCGTGCCCGAGCATCTTTTGCAGAAGCTCTGGCCTAATATTATTTGCCACCGCCCAGCTTGCGAACGTGTGTCTTGTGGCGTGGGGCGTTTTCTTCGATATGCCGAGCCTTTCAAGGAGCGGATAATAATCCCGCCTGCGGAAATTTGCCATTATCTTCTGCCCGTCGTACCCGGTTATCAGAAGGTCACCGGATGCCCGTTTCTTGAACTCCGCGAAGTAGGCCCGCCCCTCGGAGCGGATTGGGATGATTCTGTTTCTGCCCGCTTCCGTCTTTTCCCCACCAATTACATAGGCTTCATAGACATTCTCTTTTTGGAGCGTAAACAGCTCGCCGATTCGCATTCCGGTGTAAATCAGCATGAGAACGATCTTTGCCGCCTGCGAACCGTCCTTTTTGAGTTTTTCTATATCTGCGTCCGTAAAGATTTCCTTTTCCTTTTTGGTCTGTTCCGGTAGCTTGACAAAAGATGCAAAGTTCGTCGTGATAAGCTCCTGCCGGATTGCCCATTGTGACATCTGCGTGATAAGCTGCTTGAGCTTCGAGAGCGCAGAGTGTGACCGCGCAGAACTCTGGTCTAGGACGCTCTGGAAGTCGGCGGTTCGCAGCTCCCGAAACTTCTTTTCGTGCAGCGGAGAAAACACGGCGCATGCCCGCGTATAGGATTCAGCGCCCTTATCCCCGATTTCCCGGAAGTGTTCCGTTTTCCATTCCTCATAGACCTGTGAAAACGTCCAGTTGTATATTTCTCCTATATCCCGCCCCTGTAGCCGTGACAGCGCTTCCAGGGCGGTTGTTTTTTTATCATAGTATCCGATGATGGTCTTATCCTTTGCGGCCACCCACGGGCGAGTACGCCGCCCTTGCAGCTTGTACACAGTCCCCGTCCCGTTCGCACGTTTCAGCGCTTTCCGCTTTTCTGCTTCCTGCTTCTTTCCGCACCAGCAGCAGTAGGGCGCGCCGTCTGGGATTTCTTTTTTACACTTGATGCACTCCATGTTTCCCTCCACGTTCTTTTCGGATTGCATAGAAAGTAATTGCCGAAGCCAGCGCTGAACCTACGATTAGGGCAATGAATACCCATGCGGCTACGGACAAATCTCCATCGCGAATGAGGCCTGCGCTCCGACTCTGCGCATCCGTCACAAGGCAGGCAATCAGAGAAAAGGAGAGCAGCATACAAAACAGGGCGAGAACGTAACACATTGTATGTGTAGACCTTATCTGTGCGCTCTGCGCTGCTGCAGTTGCCTCCAGCTTGGCGTTTTCAATCTCGACATGATGAATCTGCTCGGCCAGTTCTTCCGAGCCTTCTGCGGGCTGGACAAGCCCAAACAGTTCATCCAGCGACAGCCCGAGAACGCGGCACAGCGCGGCAGAATTGTACAGTTTTGGGTCTTGCTGCGTACCAGCGCAGAGCTTCGTTACAGCCGATCTGGAAACGCCGGATTCTTCGACAAGTCTGTCGATGGTGTAATGCTGATCTTCCTTCGCCCGCTTGATGTTCCACTGATATGCAGAAATATATGGGGCGAGTTCCTGAATTGCCGACATGATATACCTCCATTTTCACATATATTTCGCTGATTCTTCTGCTATGGGGATGGTTTTACCAATTTGAGGGTGGACATTTCTGCCGCTTTTGCTATGCTGGTTACAGGCGCGTGAGAAAGCCCCACCGCCGGGGGGAGCGACGGTGGGGCGATCTTAAACATTCCATTATACAAAATAGTCTGTCCCATAATTGCCGCTTACGAGGGTTACCGCACGAAGAAAATACAAGGTGTTCTTTGTGGAAGATTCCAAATTGAAATTCTTGAACAGACGTTCTAAAATATGGAGGTACACAAAATGCAGAGCATCAATATTCGCTTTGAAAACGGGAAAGTAAACATCATCGTAGACGGGGCACTGTTCAAAGACGTCCACAGTCTGAGCCTCGACTATATCAAGGGAGCGCCCATGCTCTTTGCCTGCGTCTCAGATGTAGGAGAGACACGAGAGCGCCGGAATCAATGCCCGCTGCCGAACTGAGTCACTTGATTGGCCACGAGTTACCGCAGTTCTGGCAAAGGCAGATCTTCTGGTTCTTCACGATCTCTTTTGCGGTGCCTGTGCTTTTCTTCCAGACAAGGTTTGAAAGGCCAAGCGTACACACAGCGGTTATGCCACGAGCAGCGTTGTTCATGTGACCGCCAAAGCCGACACCGGATTTTTTGGTTTTGCTGGATACCTGTTGCATGGCAATTGTTACATTTTCGCTTCCACAGTTAGGGCATGTCATAAATATAATCCTCTCTTTTTGTAAGATACAACAATTTTACCACCAGAGTTTTACAGTCTCAAGGTCAAAACTATACAAAAAGACGCGATAAAATTTGAAAGATTGAAGAAGGAGGGCGCAAAATGTTTTGCATTCAGGATAATATGTGCTATAATAAGGGTGAAGAAATTGCGCCCGCAGGAAATGGGTTTGAGTGCCTAAAGGAACTTACAACAGAAGAAAAACGAGAACTAATTAGAATGTGGAAGGAGCGAAACAATGTTTCTGAGCAGAGAAAAGTACGATAACATTATGTTGCAGCTGAGCAGAATCAGAACTGAAATTTCTACAAAAGATGAGTGCGGAGAAGCGTGCCGGATGTGCGAACACGCGATCGGCGCGACCAGCCCAAGCGGCGACATCGTGCTTGTCTGCGAAAAAAAGCTTAAAGCAGTTTGCAGCGACTTTAGCCCTCGGATCCTGACAGACATTTGTTCAGGAAATTCCAGAAATGTTCAGACGTAAGCAGCCCGAGCAGGAATGAGATTATTGCAATCACTAGGTCGTGGATGCGCCTAGTCCTTGCGGACTTCTTGCGCTGATCAATATACGCCAAGTAGTCCTTCCCGCGTTCTTCTATTCCAATTGCGCAGGACGCGCCAAACGATAACACAGGGACACCATCTTTGCTGGGGATTGGGTGCAGATTTGCAAGTCCAAAATGTTTCAGCCTATTTGCGGTCTGGAAAATATCATCCGTCGCAAATATTCTGCTATCTGCCAACGCTTTAAGCATTTTTCTTTCATCTTTGTTTAATTCGATTTCCGAAAACGGAAGGTTGCTTGCATCATCCATTCTGCTTTCTCCGGTTCTTTAGCATACGTGCCATTTCGAGCAAATCACGGCGCTCATTTTCATCCGCAGAATTCCAGATCTCACGGAGTTCTGCGGCTTCTTTATCTTCTCCACTCAGCGTCCCGCCCTCGGCGGGGCGCTCTTTTTTTATGCCTTTGCCCATCAGTTCTTCTACTGTTACGCCGAAGTAATCGGCGATTTTTTGCGCATTTACGTCAGAGGGTTTTGTCTTCCGCGCTTTCCAACAGCTTATTGTTGACTTGTCAATTTCGAGTTCTCGGCCAACGTATGCAGGGGTTTTGTTTACAGAAGCGCAAAGCGCAACAAAGTTGTCATAAAACACAATAATACACCTCTGGAATTGTTGAATACGACGAAAGTTGAATTAGTTTGCAAATAGCAGTTGACAGTTGAGAATGTTTGATGTATTATTGCCTTGTGGTTGAAAAAGTTTGCAACGGACAAGACCCAAGCAAATCAACGCTTGCGCCAATGCTAATGTGTTTCTCGCAAATTCATAGTAGCACAAACAGTAAACAATTTCAACAACAAATTTCAAAAGTTGACTGCGGCGAAAAGAAAAGCCGCCCGTGGTTCGTTCACGAGCGGGTTTCCCCAGAGTTGCTTACCAGAACGCGCTGCACAGGATGGCCGTATGCGTTACCTTGTATCCGTCCGAATTGATGAGTTCCTTCCATCGGCTCGGCAATGCCACCCTGACACAAAACGAACTTGCGCTTCTATGACGCGCCGCTCACTTTGGCAGTTCTGGCGCTGCCCCTTGCCCTAATGCATCACGCCGTTTCTTTGGTCTGGAACTGGCAAGTTCAAAAGTTTGGTCGTGACAACCACCTCCTGAATTTACCTAAAAGGGCTAATGGCAGTATAGCACGTCCGGGGCGTTGCAGTCAACAATTTTAACAGAATGGAGGTGTGTATATGCCTGAAAAATGGACAGGCGTACTGATCGGGAAAATGCACAATGCGCGTGTTTCATACGACGATCTTGCCACAGAGCTCGGCCTTACAAAAGGCTATCTGTCCATGATCCTGAACGGAGCAAGAAAGCCGCCGAACGCAAAGGCGCGGCTGAATGCCGCATTTGATGCCGTCGTAGAGCGGCGCAGCAGAGAAAAGGAGGACGCATGACAGAAATGAAAACGATCTCGGTTGCGCAGGCAACCGAACGCCTGAGAGCAGCGGGAATGAGGATGTCCCCGGAGACGCTCCGGGAGGGGCTTCTTCAAAGGGCATTCCCATTCGGGACAGCAGTCAAAACGGAAACGTCCGTGGCTTGCTGGGTGTTCCCGAGTGACCTCGAAGAATGGATTCAGAAACATCTTGTCTGACAGAAAATTGAGAGGAGAAGACATGAACACCAACTTGGCAGAGCGGCTTGGGTATGAGCCTGAGGAAACGACGAAGGAGCGCCGGGAACGGATCTATGCTGCATACGAACAGCGCAAGGCCATGCGCCGGATGGCGCGGTTCTGCTGCTCGTTCATCTGCGGCGCGGCATTCGTGCTGGCGATCCTCGCCGGATACGCGCGAATGACCGACGCGGCGGTTGTGACATCTGGCGTATGCCTGATCTGCGGCGCGACGGGTGTGTTTCTGTGATGGATGAGATCGGCAAAGCGGCACTGACCATGACGCCCTGCGAGATCTGCGCAATGCTCGACGAGAGGCGCTGTTACCGCCCGACCGAGGACGCTTATGGCTGCGGAATTTATGCCGAGATCATCTGCGCACAGTGGGACGCGACGTGCAAGCTCATCCGCGAGCGCACAGGCGAAAAGAAATGACCCCTGCCGCGCTGCAACGCGACAGAGGCCGAAAGAAAAACTATGTCGCCCTCATTATAGGGCAGAAAGGGAACTATGTCAAGTTTAACGGATTCCCGCGTCCGGCACGGTGCAAAGGCCTGCGTCGACGCGGTACGGGCTGACTACCCGAAGTTTAACAAGTGCCTGCTCAGTCAGTGCGAAGCGCCGGAGAAATACGGTGTGCAGCTCGTCCCGGACGCTGCGGCGGCGGTCAAGGCGCTGGACGCGCCCAAGAACCGCGCCGACCGGCGGAAGAAGACGAACCGGTATTACTTCCGCCTGACGGACGATCAGGCTAAGAAGCTGGACAGGCTTCTGAAAAAGCTGGGCTATTCCACGGTGCAGAGCTTTTGCGAGGCGATGATCAGGCAGGAGGCAAACCGGAATGGCGTATGACGGCGAAAATCTGTACTTGAGCATTCCGGAGCCAGAGTACGAGCCGGACGAGCCGGAGGACGAAGAGCGTTATTTATTCCCGCCGCTGTGGCTGGTGGGAAAGATGAAACAGGAGGTAGAGTAAATGCTCGATACAATCTCCACGGCGAAGATGAGCCGCGAAGAATGGCTGGAGGAACGCAGAAAGTCCATTGGCGGGAGTGATGCGGCGGCTGTTATCGGAATGAGCCGCTTTGCAAGCCCGTACACGGTATGGATGGATAAGACTGGGCGTCTTCCCGAAAAGGAAGACACAGAGGCTATGCGGATTGGCAGAGATCTCGAAGAGTATGTTGCGAAGCGTTTTGAGGAAGCGTCCGGAAAAAAGGTGCGTCGCTGCAACTACATCATTCGGAATCCCGCGTATCCGTGGGCGCACGCAGACATTGACAGGCGAATTTCCAGCGAAAATGCAGGGCTGGAATGTAAGACAACCTCGACGCTTGACATTCGGCAGTTCAACGGTGTGGATTTCCCGGAGAAATATTATTGCCAGTGCGTGCATTATCTGGCCGTCACCGGCCTTGACCGTTGGTATTTAGCGGTGCTCGTCTTCGGGCGCGGATTTTTTACATACACGCTGGAACGCGACGAGGCGGAAATCTCCGCGCTGATGGAGGCGGAGAAGCTTTTCTGGCGGTGCGTCGAGGAAGACACCCCGCCTGCACCGGACGGCTCGGAGGCGACGACGGACGCGATCAGCACGGTTTATGCCGATAGCAGCGGCGAACAGCTTGATTTGTTTGGACGCGAACAGCTGCTGTCTGAGTATATGCAGATCAAACGTCAGGCGGCGGCACTGGCGGAGCGCAGCCGAGAGATTGAAAACACGATCAAGCTCGATATGGGTACGGCAGAGCGGGCCGCCTGCAACGGCTACAACGTCTCTTGGAAGCAGCAAAACCGGCAGACGTTCCAGCCCAAGGCCTTTAAGGATGCATACCCGGATATCGATTTGACGCCGTTCTATAAAACGGTGCAGGCCCGGCCATTCAAAATTACAGAAATGAAACAGGAGGAAGAATCATGAACAAAATCCAGCAGGCAACCGCGCAGACGGCCATGAAGGCACAGAGCGGCGGAAATCCGACAATGCAGCAGTATATCAAGCAGATGGAGGGTGAGATCAAGAAAGCGCTTCCCTCCGTTATGACGCCGGAGCGTTTCACGCGGATCACGCTTTCCGCACTTTCCACGAATCCGAAGCTGGCACAGTGTACACCGCAATCTTTCCTCGGCGCAATGATGACTGCCGCGCAGCTTGGCCTGGAGCCGAACACGCCGCTCGGACAGGCATACTTGATTCCTTATTGGAACGGCAAGCAGAACCGCCTTGAATGTCAGTTCCAGCTTGGGTACAAAGGCATGATTGATCTGGCATACCGCTCCGGCGAGATCCAGACGATCCAAGCACAGGTCGGACACGCGAACGATACACTGATTGCCGAGTATGGCACAGAATGCAGCCTGAAATTTATCCCGAAGCTGAACGGAGATCGCGGCGACCCGGTGAACGTCTGGGCGATGTTCAAAACAAAGGACGGCGGCTACGGTTTCGAGATCATGACACTGGACGATGTTCGCGCCCATGCGCAGAAGTACAGCAAGGCATTCGGTTCCGGCCCGTGGCAGACCAACTTTGAAGAGATGGCAAAGAAGACCGTTCTGAAAAAGGTTCTGAAGTATGCCCCGATGAAGTCTGAATTTGTTCGGCAGATCGCGCAGGACAGCACAGTCAAGACGGAGATCAGCGACGATATGTTCAGCGTTCCAACTGTTGTCGCAGATGCGGAAATGGTCGACGATATGCCTGTTGATCAGACTACAGGTGAGGTAATGGAGGGCAACACAAATGTTGAATGAAGTAACGTTGATGGGCCGACTGACCCGTGACCCGGAGATCCGCATGACACAGAGCGGCACAACCGCAGCAAGCTTTGCACTGGCTTGCGAACGTGACTACGCGCCGCAGGGACAGGACAAAGTTACGGACTTTTTTGATATTGCCACGTTTGGCAAAACCGCTGATTTCGTCGGCCAGTATTTTGCCAAAGGGCAGCTCGTGGCAATCAAAGGCCGTCTGCAGCAGCGCGACTGGACAGACAAGCAGGGCAATAAACGCCGCACGACGGAGATCCTTGCAGATCGGTGCTATTTTGCCGAGAAGCGGCAGACGCCCGCAGCAGTACAGCCTGCGGATTTCTCGCAGCTCCCCAGCACAACGCCAGTTCCGTTTTCCGAACCGGATATGCCGCAGATGGAGATCGGCGACGAAAACGAGCTTCCGTTCTGAGGGCCGACGGATGGGAGATAAAAAGGAATACGTCAAGCTGTGGCTGAGTTACAGGAGCTATTTCGAGGCGTACAGTGCTGCTGAGGTGGGGCGCTTGGTGCTGGCTGCGATGGATTATCGCGAGTCGGGAGCAGAGCCAGAGTTCAGCGGGAGTGAACGTTTCATTTGGCCTGCGATTCGACGGGACATTGACGAATCCGTAGCGGCGCAAAAAGCCGTCTCCGCGTCCAGAAGCGAGGCAGGAAAGCAGGGCGGTCGGCCTGAATCCGAAAAAGCAAATGCTTTTGATGAAAGCAACGAAAAGCAAAAAAAGCAAATGCTTTCCGAGGAAAGCAAAAAAAGCTATGGACAAAGGAAAAGGACAAAGGAAAAGGACATGGACAGTATTCTTTCCCCCCTACCCCCCACGCTGCGCGAAGCAGTTGAAAAATGGGTGGCGTACAAGGGCGAACGACGGGAGGAGTATAAGCCTGTTGGCCTGCAAAGCCTTGTCACACAGATCACGAAAGCCGCAGAGGAATATGGCGAGGCTGCAATGATCGACGTGATAACCCGCTCTATGGCCGCAAATTACAAGGGGATCGTGTTTGACTGGCTGAAAGAGGCCAGCACACGCCCTGCGTCGCTTGGCCGCGCTGCAAAGCCCGGCTACGGCGTGCAGGGGCACCATGATGAGCTGAATCCGTTGGAACGCGCTGCCGTGGACAGGGTGATGGGGCCTATATCGAAGGGGGCCGCTCGGATGCAACATGGCGTACAGCACCACGGGGATGAGTTGGATACAATCCAGCAGGCGGCAATAGACCGAATGCTTGCGGAAAACGAGGAGGATAAAGCATGAGATTTGTTTGCGATTGCTGCCACGATCTGACGAACATCGAGGCAGACCGGATGGAGATCAAGGACGATGAGCGAACAGGATTACGAGCAGTTGACGTTATTTCCGGCGGATTCCCCTGCCAGCCCTTCTCCGTGGCTGGAAAGCAAAAGGGCAAAGGGGATGATCGATACCTCTGGCCGGAGATGCTCCGAGTTATCACCGAGCTGCGCCCGCGCTGCGTTGTCGGTGAGAACGTTCCTGGAATCATCAAGATTGCCGCCGGGCAAGTGATCAAGGATCTGGAGCGTGCTGGCTATCACGTCGTCGTGTTTAATTTTGAAGCTGCGGCTGTCGGAGCTTGGCACAGGAGATCGAGGGTGTTCTTCGTCGGCATCGCAGATGTGGCCTACGCCGACGGCCCGGGGCTGCAAGGGCGCAAACAGCCTGAAACACCTGACGCAGCCGAAGGCGCCGGGGAAC
>ERZ1034917.1749-NODE-1749-length-12113-cov-4.009786_pt1 | contig 12113 bp, 10 predicted proteins | sample MGYA00520605_ERZ1034917 | MGnify/ENA primary metagenome ERZ1034917 (study PRJEB33766, sample SAMN09781784) | gut metagenome | biome: gut microbiome | host: Homo sapiens | place: Madagascar | study: EMG produced TPA metagenomics assembly of the PRJNA485056 data... | reverse complement strand
AGCCGGGCGTGTTTTCTATCGTTAATCATTCATAAACGCCTTGTAACCCTTGTATGCCATATAAATATCGTATTTTCCCGCAACCTCGTTCGGCGAGTGCATACCGAGCAGTGCGACGCCCGAGTCAACAACGTCAATGTCAAGGTTTGCGACAAACTGAGCGATTGTTCCGCCGCCGCCGAGGTCAACCTTTCCAAGCTCGCCCGTTTGCCACAGAACGCCGTTTTCGTCAAATATTCTGCGTATTCTCGCCACAAGCTCCGCACTTGCGTCACTAGAGCCGCCCTTACCGCGTGAGCCTGTGTACTTTGTGATAAGAAGTCCGCAGTTTACAAATGCGCAGTTGTTCTTTTCGCAGGTTTCCGGGAAGTTGGAGTCAAACGCCGCGCCGACATCCGCCGACAGGCACGCCGAGTTCGACATACACTCGCGCAAAGTGAGGTCGGAGTAGTTGTCCTGTGCCATGCTGCACATTTTTGCAAGAGTGTTTTCAAAGTATCTTGACTTCATGCCGGTATTGCCCATGCTGCCAATCTCCTCCTTGTCGACAAGAAGGCAAATTGCGGTTTTCTTTGGTTGCTTTACGTCGATTAGCGCACGCAGAGCCGTGTATGCGCAAACCCTGTCGTCCTGACCGTAGCCGCAGACCATGCTCCTGTCAAGACCGAGATCGCGCGCCGCGAATGCCGGCACAAGCTCCAGCTCCGCGCTCATGAAATCCGCCTCGCAGATACCGTATTTTTCGTTAAGGAGCTTCATTACGCCGTACTTAATTTTTGACTTTTCCGCGTCACCGCACTCGATATTGCCGACAATTACGTTCAGTTTTTCGCCGTCAAATGCCTCGGAGAGCTTTTTGCCTGCGTACTGCTGTGCAAGGTGCGGAAGAAGGTCGGGAATACAAAAAATCGGGTCGCCCGCAGACTCGCCGACAGAGATATTTATCTGCGTTCCGTCGGTTCTTACCACAACGCCGTGCAGCGAGAGAGGTATGTTAAACCACTGGTACTTGCGTATTCCGCCGTAGTAGTGGGTCTTGAAATACGCCATGCCGCTGTCCTCATAGAGCGGATTCGGCTTTAAGTCAAGCCGCGGCGAATCGATATGCGCGCCGACAATATTTGTACCGTTTGTCAATGGTTCCGAACCGATTACAGCCGCCATTACGCCCTTGCCGCGGTTTACCGAATAAACGCGGTCACCCGGCTTTAAAAACTCCTTGCTTTCAAGGCGGACAAAGCCCTCCTGTTCCAAAAGCTCATACGCCAGACGGCAGAACTCACGCTCTGTCTTTGCCGTTGTTATCGCCTTTTTATAGTCCTCGCAGAACTCAAAAACCTTTTCCCGCGTTTTCTCATCCGCGCTGTCAAATCCGTTCTTTTTCTCGTACATAAACTCACTCATTCTCAAACACTCCTTTTATCGTTACTGCATTTTGTATAAATTTGTATATATCTCATAGGCTTTTAAAACCTTTTTGACATAGTTTTTAGTTTCTGCATACGGAATATCGGAAAGTCCGCCCTCGCCGTCGGCAAACAGCGAATTTCCGAGCCATTTGCGGACGTTGCCCGTTCCGCCGTTGTACGCGGTCACTGCAAGCTCTGTATCGCCGTATGTATCCATAAGCGTTTTTAAGTAATAACAGCCTGTGCGGATATTCTTCTCCGCGTCAAACATATCGTCAGGTATAACGTAGCCGAAGTCCGCCTTTCTGCTGCACTCCGAGGCGGTTGTGTCCATAAGCTGCATAAGTCCCTTTGCGCCGACATTTGACACCGCCTTCGGGTCAAAGCCGCTTTCCACCTTCATTATTGAGTACACCAGATATTTGTCGATTCCGTATTCCTCGGAATATTTTTCCACATAGGTCTGATATTTTACGGGATAAAGCTCGCGAAGTACGATTTTCTTTCCCTCTCCTGCGGTGAAGTAGAGCAGCGCCGCCGCAAACGCCAATAGTAAAACCGTCCTCAGACAGCCGTGTCGTTTCATTCTCAATTTATTTCATTCTCCATTTATTTACTTCGTTTGTACCGCCTGCATTATCCGCGCCGCAAGCTGCGCCGCGTCGGCATCAGCGCCGTTTTCCACGCACAAATCGGCAAGGCGGGCATATTCGCTGTCGGTCATCTGATTTTTCATCCGCGCAAGCGCCGCGTCACGGTCTATGCCGTCGCGCGCCATTATCCGCGCGAGCCGCGTTTCGCTGTCTGCGGTTACCGCGACGGTAAGGTCATAGCGTATCGGCGAGCCTTTTTCAAAAAGCAGCGGCACGTCAAGCACTATCACATCCGCGCGGCAGCCGTCAATCCGCCTTTGCAGCTCCGCATACACATACTTGTGTGTAATTTCGTTCAGTTTTTTCAGCTTTTCGCGGTTGGAGAAAACTATCCGACCGAGCTTTTTTCTGTCTATTCTGCCGCCGTCACAAATAATTCCGCTCCCGAACTCCCGCACAAGCTCGGCATACGCCGCGCCGCCGGGGTCGGAAACCTCATGCGCAATTTTGTCCGCGTCCGCCGTCTCCGCGCCGAGCCTTGCAAGCGCTGCGCAGACCGTACTCTTGCCCGCACCTGTGCCGCCGGTAATTCCAATTACCTTCATTATATCACTCTCTGTAAAGAATTTTTTGTTGTTTTATGCCGCGCCGCGCAAAAAAGCTTTGCCGCGCGTTTTTTTCCGTTTGTCGGCTTAACCGAAACGGAATAACTTTTTGAACTGTCACTCTGCAAAGCGACAGACACGCGTCATAACGGAGTGCGCCGCGCTTCCGCGCTATTTTGTGTCATACCACGTTTTGCCCGAATTCATATCCACCTTGAGCGGAACGCTGAGCTGCGCCGCGTTCTCCATTTCCTCCGAGAGGATTTTTTTAACCGCGTCAAGCTCGTTCGGCTCGGTTTCGACAATCAGCTCATCGTGAATCTGTAAAATCAGCTTGGATTTAAGTCCCTCTTTTTTCAGTCGGCTATACACATTCACCATCGCGATTTTTATAATATCAGCCGCGCTGCCCTGAACGGGCGCATTCATTGCGACCCTTTCGCCGAACGCCTGCGTTATCTTATTCGCCGCCCTAAGCTCCGGCAGATATCGTCTGCGGTTGAAAATCGTCGCGACATAGCCGTTTTCGCGTCCGAATCTGACAGTGTTTTCCATATATGCCTTTATCGCGGGGTAGGTCGCAAGGTAGTCCGCGATATACTGCTTTGCTTCCTTCATAGATATTTTCAAGTCCTGCGCAAGCGAAAATTCGCCTATGCCGTAGACAATTCCAAAGTTTACCGCCTTTGCGCTTGTGCGCATAAAGCCTGTCACCTCTTCCGGCGGGACATGGAACACCTGCGCCGCGGTTTGGGTATGAATATCCGCGCCGCTCAGAAAGGCGTTTCGCATATTCTCATCGCCCGCGATATGCGCAAGCACGCGCAGCTCAATCTGCGAATAGTCCGCGTCAACCAGTACGCGGTTTTCGCCCGCGGTAAACATACGCCGCATCTCTCTGCCGCGCTCTGTTCTGACGGGTATGTTCTGAAGGTTTGGCTCTGTGCTGCTTATTCTTCCCGTTGCAGTAACAGTCTGGTTGAAGTTTGAGTGTATACGCCCGGTTTTTGGACTGATAACCGCAAGAAGTCCGTCAACATAGGTCGAGCGCAGCTTTGTAAGGCTGCGGTATTCGAGTATGCAGCCGATTATCGGATGCTCGTTCTCCAGTTTCCGCAGTACATCGACATTTGTCGAGTACCCCGTTTTCGTTTTTTTGCCGTGCTTCAGTCCGAGCCGCTCAAACAAAATACTCCCAAGCTGCTTTGGCGAATTTATGTTGAATTTCTCGCCCGCAAGCTCATAAATTGAGTTTTCAAGCTCCGCAATACCGCCGCTGAGCCGCTTTCCGAACTCCTCCAGCGCGCCGCGGTCAACTGCCACTCCGGTGTACTGCATATCCGCAAGTACTTTCACAAGCGGCAGCTCTATATCATAGTAAAGCTTATGCTGTCCGTTTTCTTCAAGCTCCGCCGCAAATCCTTGCCACAGGGCATATATCGCGTAAATGTCCGCCGCGGCGCGGGAAAGCACGTCAGAATCCGCGCTCTCATTGTCAAAGCAGAGCGACAGCTGCCCGCTTTCGTCCTCGTTCACCGCTTTGGGCGGCAAAAGTCCGAGAAATTCAAGCGCAAGCGAGTCTATATCGTACGAGCTGCGGGTCGGCTCCAGTATGTACGCCGCAATCGCCGCGTCCGCACCTGCTCCCAGATATTCTATCCCCTTTTCCCTTAAAAAGAGTATGTCGTCCTTTGTATCAAATCCGATTTTTTTGCAGTCCGCATTTTCAAAAAACAGGCGCAATACCTCATCGTCCGCTTTGTCAACGTATAAAAAATTCTCTCCGTCCGCGGTGACCGCAAGCGCGTTTTCGCTGCGGTAAAGTCGATACACAAGGGATTCGGATTTGCTTATAAGCGCGCCAAGCTCCGAGCGGTCCGCGCGGCGGCACACTCCGTCAAAGCTGTGCTCCGCAGCACAGCTTTCGCCTTTTTCGGCGCTTGCACCGTTTTCCGCAGTTGAGCCGTTTGCGCTATTCGAGCCATTTTTGCCGTTCGTGCTGTTCGTGCTGTTCGTGCTGTTTGCGCCGTTTTTGCCGTTCGTGCCGTTCGTGCCGTTCGTGCTGTTTGCGCCGTTTTTGCCGCCCGAAATAAGCTCGGCTCTCTTTAAAAATGACTTAAAATTCAGTCGGATAAACAGATTTTTCAGCTCTGCGCCGCCTTGAAGCTGTGCGCGGCACGCTTCAAAATCAAAGTCCATAGGTACCTCGCGGTCAATTATCGCAAGAGTGCGGCTAAGGTATGCCGAGTCCTTGCCCTCGGTCAGCTTTTTCCTGACCGAAGGGGTGACCTCTATGCTTTCTATCTCATCATATATTCTGTCAAGGCTTTTATATTTTTCAATAAGGGAGAAAGCCGTTTTCTCGCCGATTCCCTTGACGCCGGGGATATTGTCCGAGGTATCGCCCATAAGCGCCTTTACGTCGATATACTCGGACGGAGTTACGCTGTATTTTTCAAAAACCTCGTCCGCGCCGTAGACCGTGGTGGCTGTGCTGCCCATTCTTGTTATTACAAGGTGGATTTTTACCGCGTCGGAGGCAAGCTGCAAATCGTCCTTGTCGCCGGTGAGGATATTGCACTCGATTTTGCTGTTCTCACACAGGCGGGAAACGGTACCGATTATGTCGTCCGCTTCATAGCCCGGCTTTTCAAGGCAGCAGACCCCCATTGCGGACAAAACCTCTTTCATCAGCGGCAGCTGAACAAGGAAATCCTCCGGCGCAGGTTTTCGCTGAGCTTTGTACGCGTCATACATTTTGTGACGGAACGTCTTTTCCTTGACGTCAAACGCCACGCATACATAGTCGTATCGCTGTTCGTCAAGGTTTTTGAAAAATATGTTAAGAAATCCGTAGACCGCGTTTGTTGGTGTTCCGTCGGGCGCGTTAAGCATACGGATTCCGTAGTACGCACGGTTCAGAATACTGTTGCCGTCAATGATGAGTAGTTTTTTTTGTAGCATTTTTAATCCCCTTTTTCGTAAAAAGCCGTTCTTACAGTGATTCCGTTCCTTCAAGTCCCGCCACATCGCAGGCGTTGTGACCATCCGCAGACTTGTCCTTATCCTTTTTAAGACTTCCCACGCCCTCGACCAGTTTGTCGATTGCCGAGGGAATAACGTCCATAAGTCTGTCATATATGTTTGTCTCGGAAGTGACCGGTAAAAGTCGAATCTGACCGCCGCCGACAACCATGAACGCAACCGGCGAAATGGAAACTCCGCCGCCCGCGCCGCCGCCGAACAGAGTATCGGCATCCTGTGCCTTGCCCTGCGGCGGAGCATAGTCCGAGCCGCCTACGCCAAAACCCAAGCCTACCTTTGAAATCGGTATAATTACCGTTCCGTCCGGAGTCTGAACCGGGTCGCCCACTATCGTGTTTACATCAATCATATCCCTTATGCTCTGCATTGCCGTGTACATAAGTCCCTGAATGGGATGCTGCTGTTCTGCCATTTTTCATCTGCTCCTTTTTGAAATATTTTATATTTGTTTCGCCGCAGCAGGGCGGTTCTGTATCACTGCCCCGCGCCTTGATTTTTGTTTCTCTGTTTCTTTATAATATCAAAAATGCCGCGCCCGGTTTCGCTTTTATATACCTTGTAGGCCTTATATGCCGCAATAATAATATGCGCAGGCCGCACGGCTATTATTCCTCCGAACTCCGTTTCAAGCCGTTTTCGGTTAAAATCCGGCTGAATGTTCAGCTTTGGGAACTCCACCGAAAAGAATCGGCACAAAAACGCATAAAGTCCGCCGACCATGCTCCAGAACGCGCCACAGAGCATTCCTGTATGCGCCGCGTTTCCCGTACCGTACACAATTGAAATTTGTATTTCGGAAAGCTCAATACGTCCGCGGAGCGATATTGCAAACGCGTCAGCAATGTTCTTGTACAGCCTGTAGCTGTTCTTTATTTGCCGCAGTCTTTCAAACAAACCCTCGGCGGTGTCGCCTTCATCCTCCGTGTTTTCAGCAGAGCTGCTGTCTGTATATTTGGCGGGGTTGCCGCCGTTTTTGTTTTTGTCGCTGTTGTTGTCTTTATCGTTTTTGTCGCTATTGCTATTGTCATTTTTATCAATGTTGCCGCTTTTGTCAGCGTCTTTGCCTGTTTGGGAGCCGCTCCGCGCGTCCGAAACATCATCTGATTTTCCGTGTTTCTTTTTTCTGCCGCCGCTTTTTTTTGATTGGTCAAACGTATATCTGAAAAAAAGATTTCGCAGCGTCACCTTCAGATTGCCGTTTTTGTATTCTATTATAATGCGGGTTTTTGCGCACAGTACGGCACAAACAAAAACCGTCAAAAATACAAGCGCTGCAAAAAATATTTTCATTTCGGTATTCTCCCCGTACGGCAAATATTATAACTCGCTGCTATCCGCGGTATTGCCGTTTTTCGCGCCGTCTGCCGCGCTCTCCGTAGCCTGTATGGTTTTCGCGCTGTCTGCCGCGGCTCTGTCCTCTGCGTCGGCACGTTCGTTTTCCTCAATCAGCCGTTCGAGCGTAAGCTCGCTGTCAGCGTTCGGAATCGCGTCCGAGCTGTTTTTCTCAAACTCCGGCAGCTCCGTCACGCTGCTTATTCCGAAGCAGCGCAAAAATTCCTCCGTAGTCCCGAAAAGCATCGGTCGCCCCGGCGCGTCAAGTCTGCCTGTTTCGTGTATCAGTCCGCGCTCAATCAGCTTGTTTACAAGGGTGTCACATGACACGCCGCGGATTTGCTCGATTACCGAGCGCGTAACCGGCTGCTTGTACGCGATGATTGACAATACCTCCATTGCCGCGTTGGAAAGCGTTTGGCTCCGCCGCGGCTCGACAAGCTTTGCAATATGCTCGCGGTACTCGTCACGCGTACACATCTGGTACGAATCCTCAAGCCGTATTATTTTAAGACCCCTGTTTTCTATATCATATTTTTCGGCAAGCGCACCCACAATCACGCGCGTGCTTTTTTTATCAATGTCCAGTATGTCCGATATTCTGTCAGTATCCACCGGGTCGCCCGCGGCGAAAAGCACCGCCTCGACTATCGCCTCTGTTTCGGTAAGTTTCATAATTCCTGTTTCCTTAACTCTTATTTACATTGCGGGCAGATGCGCCCGCTCCGTTTTTTCAAATTTTATATATTGGGCAGACTGTGCCGTCCGCAGTTTTTAACCTTATATCCAGAGCAGACCGTACCGTCCACCCGTTTTCAAATTCTATATGCCGGACAAATTCAAATGCCCGCCGTTTTTAATCTTATACGCGTAGCGAACCGTGCCGTCCGCCATATTTTACTCTATAAACGCAACAGACCCAAATACCCGCCGCTTTGTCAGTCCTCGATTTCCTCAAAGTCAAAGCCTGTATCGTCGGTAATTTTTCTGACCGAGTAATCGCCAAGTCTGTCTGATTCCTGTTCGACCGCGACCTTGTTCATCTTCACCATTTCAAGAAGGGCAAGGAAGGACGCAACCGCCTCCGCTTTTGATTTCACGTCACGGAATATATCGTGAAAAAACAGCTTTCCGCGTTCGATAAGTCCGTTCCAAATCCGCCGCACTCGCTCTCTGACCGATACCTTTTCGTGGCCGACAATGCCCGAAAACGAGCGTTTCGGCGGCGGCAACCGCTTTTCCAGTTTGTAAAATGACGCGTTGTATGCTTCAAGCAGCTTTTCCGGGGTCATCTCCGCAAAGCTATAGACCACCTTCGGCCGCTCAATCGCGTCCGGCAGCTTAAAAAACAGGCTGTCGCCCGCGTTCTCATGTTCGCGGAAAAATTCGATGCTTTCCTTTATCTGCCGGTATTCCACAAGCCTGCGCACAAGCTCCGCTCTCGGGTCGTCCTCCTCCTCGTTCTCGTCATCCTTAGGCAGCAGCATTTTTGACTTAATTTGAAGAAGGGTTGCCGCAAGCACAAGAAATTCGCTTGAAATTTCAAGGTCGGTTTCCTTCATCTCCGCCATTACCTGCATATACTGGTCGAGAATCTCGGTTATCGGTATATCGTAAATATTAACTTTATTCTTTTTTATCAGCGCAAGAAGGAGGTCAAGCGGTCCCTCAAACGCGTCAAGCTTAAATGAAAGCTGTTCCATGTTTCACCCTGTTTGCCTTATCACGATGTTTTTAAAGAAACGGTATCAAACCTATTATAAGGTTGAAAAACGTTTCTATTCCGCCTGTAAGCAGATATAAAAACCTGTCAAATATCGGCAGATTTATAAGTATGATAAGGATAATAAATCCGTACTGCTCATACTGCATAAGCCGAAAATACATCCGCGCCGGAAGAACTGCGTTCAGAATTTTTGAGCCGTCAAGTGGCGGCACCGGTATAAGGTTGAACACCGCAAGCGCAAGATTCATGCTCTCCAGTACGCTGAGCAGAATGTAGACAACCGTCACGACAATCGCCGCCACGCCCGACATATTGCCGTACACACGACCGATTATACGCATAAGCAGCAGCGACACAAACGCCATAATAAGGTTGCCCACAGGCCCTGCAAGCGCGGTAATCACCATGCCCTGCTTCATTTTTCCCGCTCTGAAATTGTTTGGGTTAATAGGAACGGGTCTTGCCCAGCCGAATCCGAAAAGGAACAGACAAACCGCGCCTATTGGGTCAATGTGGCTGAGCGGACTCATGTTCAGTCTGCCCATATTCTTTGCCGTATCGTCACCCATTTTATATGCGGCGTAGCCGTGCATATACTCATGGAACGAGAGCGAAAGGAACACGCAGAAAACCGTTATCAAAAGCTCCGCTATGCCCATCCAGCCGTTGCCAAACCATCTTTGTAATCTTGAAAACATATGCAAAATTCTCCTAATCCAAGCTGCCTGCGGGAGCTATCGCCGCCAAAAGCAGCCCATAATCAAAAACGCGCTTTACGACATAAATGCTGCCGCCGATTCGTCCTCCGAGCCGACCTTACGGACTGCTCAAAAGGCGGTTTATAATTCACTCTGCCGTGCGGCACAGATACTGCTGCTCAGCAAATAAATACACATTCTGTGCTGCTGCCGCGCCTGTCAGCGCCTCCCCGCGGCACTTATCACACACTACCGAATACCGCCGTTTTCCGCAGCGCACACGGCACTATCGCGGTTTACCCTGTCTTACATATCGTTACGCACAAGATCCTCGTACGTTTCGCGCCTTACAGCGAGCTTTGACCTGCCGTTTTTGGTCAGTATCACCGGCGGTCTTGGGATTCTGTTATAGTTGCTCGCCATTGAATAATTATATGCGCCTGTTGCCAGAACTGCAAGAAGGTCGCCGCTTTTTATCTCCGGCATGGGGATATTCTCTATAAGTACGTCCCCCGATTCGCAGCATTTGCCGACGATTGTAACCTTTTTCACAGGCATTGCACGCGGTCTTTCAACCAAAACCGCGTCATACTCCGAATTGTAGAGTATAAACCGCGGGTTGTCGCCCATTCCACCGTCAACCGACACATAGGTGCGAATGTTCGGTATCTCCTTAACCGCACCGACGCGGTAAACCGTAAGTCCCGCGGACGCAACTATCGACCGTCCCGGCTCAAGCAGCACAAACGGAACCTTTACGCCGCGGATTGCCGCCGTCCGCGAAATCACCGCGGAAACCGCCTTCATATACCGTTCATATTCGACCGGTCTGTCAGAGCTGATATATTTTATTCCAAATCCGCCGCCGAGGTCAAGCTCATCAAGCTCTATGCCGTACTTGTCCTTCATGTCGCCGATAAAATTCATCATTATTTCCGCCGCAGCCTCGAACGGCTCAAGCTCGAATATCTGCGAGCCTATGTGGCAATGCAGACCAACGGTTTTTACATATTTAAGGGAGTCGGCATATTTGATGATTTCCTCCGCTTCGCCCGTTTCAAGAGCAACGCCGAATTTGGAGTCAATCTGCCCGGTGCGCACAAAGCTGTGTGTATGCGCGTCAACGCCCGGCTTTATCCTGAACAGGATTTTTGTCACTCTTCCGTTTTCCTCGGAAAGCCGCTCCAGCATATCAAGCTCGGTACGGTTGTCCACGACTATCCTGCCCACGCCGGATTCAAGCGCGTATTTCAGCTCCGACTCCGACTTGTTGTTGCCGTGAAAGTATATCTTCTCGGCGGGAAAGCCCGCGCGCAGCGCTGTGTAAAGCTCACCGCCGCTCACAACATCGGCGCCCATGCCCTCTTCCTTCATTATTTTATACATCCGCATACACGAAAGAGCCTTGCTTGCATAAAGCACCATTCCGTTGCCGCCGTAATAGTCGCGGATTGCGCCTGTGTACCTTCTGCAGTTTTCGCGTATAGTGTTTTCGTCCATGATATACGCCGGAGTTCCGTATTCCTCCGCAAGAGCCTTTACGTCACAGCCTCCGATTTCAATGTTCCCTTTTTCGTTTACCTTTAAACAGTCCATTACAAATTCCATTTAAAACTACTCCTCTTACTTCCAAACGGCGCCTTTCTGCGTTTTATGTCATAAAAGCTATACCTCGTTTTATTGTACCACGTTATGCCGTTTTTGTCAAATTTATTTACTTTGAATTGCGATTGGCAGCAATCAAGCCCAAACAGGGTCTTCCGCACGCTTGACATTCGCCCTGTTTTTTGTTATACTGAATTTTGTATTCCCAAAAACCACCCCCGAAAAACGCTGCTTATGCGAACTTTCGGAGGTGGTTGCGTATACATAAAACGGTGCTGCCGATTTGTTTTCTTGTTTATATACGGCAATATCTGAAAAGCTAAATACAATACCTCATGCCGTTGCATTTTTATTCATCGTTTCAATACCCCGGCTGCATAAAAACAGCGCAGCAGTCATTTATACTGCTGCGCTATATAGTCTAATTTTTCCGTGTCAAACCGGATTTATTTTTTAGCTGATTTTTAATAGTACAACTTTCAGAGCTAAAAAGCAATCAATACTTAGGCGGACTGTATCTGTTCGTTCTGCGTTTTTTGCTTTTACTCTTTTTAAGCGCTTTGGCAAAGCCTACCGCAACAAGAACTATAAACGCAAGCGCGATACCCAGCACAAGGAATACAACTACCTTTACCGTTCTGAATCCCCAAAGCCACTCGCCGAATGACATAAGAAAGCCGAAAATATGCCTTTTTATTTTAACCGTTGAAACAAGCTTTACCTCGCCGATTTTTTTGCCGTCATACATGAACTCGGTTTTGCCGATTACCTGCCCCGGCATAATCGGAGCGTATACCTTGTCGGGTATATCCGTCTTGGTTTCAATCTTCGATTCGTCCGCGTCCTTCGGCAAAAGCACCTCCAGATTGCTCTCGGAGGACAGCAGAATGTGATCGGTACCGTCCGCCGCCTGCTTTACCTTTACCTCGCCGAAAATATCTTCCTTTTGTGCAAGACGCTTGATATTGAACTGTGTAATTCCGTATTGCAAAAGAGCCTTTGACTCGTTGTGCGACTGCGCAATATCGTTGGCGTTAAACACGACCGCAATCACCGACTTATCGCCGTCCGCCGCAGAGGACACAAGGCAGTAGCCCGCC
>ERZ1034917.1748-NODE-1748-length-12116-cov-4.723986_pt1 | contig 12116 bp, 15 predicted proteins | sample MGYA00520605_ERZ1034917 | MGnify/ENA primary metagenome ERZ1034917 (study PRJEB33766, sample SAMN09781784) | gut metagenome | biome: gut microbiome | host: Homo sapiens | place: Madagascar | study: EMG produced TPA metagenomics assembly of the PRJNA485056 data... | reverse complement strand
TTCATCCGTATCCAGCCAGATAAAAGCTGTCAGGTTCAATCCGAGTTTGCGGTGATCCAAACGAGCTTCATAGGATTTCACATATCCCCTGCGTTCCAGACGCCGAATCCGTTCTAAAATCGACGACGGAGCCATTCCAAGATTACGAGCAATATCAATATTCGATATTTTTGCGTTTTCTTGAATTATATTCATTATCTTGCGATCAACATTGTCCATTATTCGCTCCATTGTTATTTCTATAAAAATATATTCGTTTTCAAAAATTACAAATCAAAAGCGAAAAAAAGCCCGCGCAATTTTTTGCGCAGGCAAAACAATGTGTCCGATAAAGAAAAGATTTTATTCTACAGGCACAGCAACAGAAGCATTTTCGTTGGGCTCCGGCTCTGGTGGTACAGGAGTAGCTGCAGGATTGTTTTTCTCTGCATTCTCCGGCTCTGGAGCAACTCTTTCTCTTCGCTGATTCCGTTTGGGGGCATCGGCCTGGCCGGCTCTTTCCGCACGATCTCTCAATCTCTGTTTCAGAACTTCTACTTTGCCCGGCAAATCCTCGCCCTGCCGTCCTTTGCCCGGGGCAAATATTCCGGGCTTCATCTGCAATAGCTGAGGCATTTTCATTCTCTGTTGTCCTCTGCCCGGGGTGGAATTTCCAGACATTCTTGAAAATGGCTGAGGCTTGTCAAAAGAATTGCAGAAATCGCAATCCATCGGACACTCCCCTTCACTGCGTACCAATGCTTTGCGTAGAGCACGATTTTCAGCGCGAAGCATCTGATTTTCCCTGCGCAAACGCTGCAACTCCTTGCTGTTGTACTGGACTATTCTGTCAAGTTTTTTCATCATTTGCTCCTGATTCATCTGGATTTCCAGCAAAGGATCCATCGACTTACGCACTCTTTCTTTTTTGCCCTGCATGGCCATAAACTGCCTCGCTGGGACATCCTTTGCATTCGATTCCTGTCTCGCTGGAGGTGGCAACTCACGGTCGTCAACAGCTGCAACCTGGCCGGCTCCGGCGAAAAGAGAACCTGACATCAATAATCCCAATAATAAAAGTGATAATTTCATGATCTTTTCCTCCGATCTTTTGTGAATGATTCAGCCTCTATTAAAAGAGTACGCAGGAATTTTTAGCAATCGACAGCTAAAAAGAAAAAATCAGAGAAAATCTTCAAAAAAATCTTCTGCTGTTCCAGTGGCATCTACTCCGGCGTCATTAACTTCTAAAAGAATCCGCAGGGCAACCGGCTGTAAAGGATTGTCAACGAGGATTTGCTTTGCCAACGCCAAAGTCATTTCCTGATAAAGGTCAGCATCAGGATGTCCGGTAAAGCGAAGAAAATTTCCCGCCTGCATGGCCAGCAGTAACAGGGAAGGATCTTCAGCAGAAGAACAATGCCAGACGATTCTTTCCGCAGCCTGTTGTGCCTCCTGTAAATTTTCTGCCTTATATTGTGCTTCCGCCCATGCCCATAACGCCGACCAGTACCCCGGACTGTCTGAATCATATAGCTCCACTGCCGAAGCAAAAAGTTCCGAAGCCAGGACAGGGTTGCTCTGCAGCAAAATTTTCCCCTGCATCAACTTGCTGGACGCCAACTGTTCAGCCGTCATATTCTGAGAGCGCAGAAGAGAATCATAGTGCTGCGACAACGTCATCAGCAAATCCGATGCTGATGGTGTCCCCAGGAGTAATTCCCGAAATTGCTGGTCAGTCTCAAAAATCAGGAAAACCTGATCCAGAGCCTCCCGGGCAATCCGGGCATTTTCTTCTGCAGCCAAACGCAAGCGTGTTTCTTCCCAATACCCGCGAGCCAACGTCAGGATCAGTACCAACGCCAGAAAAATGGAAATCAGAATTCCTGTTGCGGCAACCGGTTGCCGTTTACACCACAGCCATGCTCGATGGAAAAAGGGACAAAGGCGGGCCTGAACCGGTTCGCCATTCAAAAAACGGTGCAAATCGGCGGCAAATCCTTCTACGCTGGCAAACCGATCGCGGGGATCCCGGGCGGTTGCTTTGGCAATGATTTTTGCCAGGTCCCGGGATCCGTGCCATGGGGGAAGTCCAAATTCACAAATCTTTTTAGTTAGTGTTGCTGGCGCTGAATCTCCAAAAGCCGCTTTGCCGGTCAGTAGTTCAAAAAGAACCACGCCAAGGGCATACTGATCACATTCATAAGAATCCCCCTGCCCGGTCAGCCGCTCTGGCGCCATATATCGTAACGTTCCCTCATGGTGAATTGACCGCGTGACATCGTCATCGAGCAAAGCAGCGAGCCCGAAATCACTCACATGGATATTGCCATTATTATCCAGGAGCAGATTACCGGGTTTGATATCACGATGGACAATATGATTCCGGTGCGCATAAGCCAATGCTTCCGCAGCCTGGCAAACCAATTCTGCGGCTCGGCGTTCCAATTCTTTTCCAGATGCGACAGAGGTACACCAGTCTATTGAAAGCGCTCTGCCGCCAATATTTTCCATCACATAATAGAAGTACCCGTTTTCAGAACCAGCTCCGTACACTTGGACAATATGAGGGTGGTGAAGTCCGGCAATTAAACGCGCCTCCGTAAAAAACCGTTCTCTCTGATGTGCGTCGACCGCGAGCTGAGGAGAAAGAATTTTAATCGCCACCCCGCGATTCAATGATTTCTGACTGGCAGCAAAGACCGTTCCCATCCCCCCGGTTCCGAGGCACTCCCCGAGGATAAATTCTCCCAGCTGCTGTGGCCATCCCATTGGCTTTGACGATTCATCAAGCTCCAATGCAATTTCCAACAGAACTCTCAACTCTTCTGCAAAATCCGGATATTCCGCAATGAATGCCTCTAAAGGCGGAGCACACCCTGCGCGATGCAATTCGGAAAAATGCTCAATTGCTTCTTCAATTGTATTGGGCTTCATTCTGCAAACTCCGTACAATCCTCCAACAACCGTCGCAATCGCTGCAATGCTCTCACATACCTTGCGCTGGCGCTGCCGCCATCCAGCCGCAGCATCGCTGCAACTTCAGCATTGCTCAATCCTTCAAAATGGCGCAATTCCAAAATTTCACGATCTTGATCTGAAAGTTTCAAGAGAAGAGCCCGCACCAATGCCTTTCTGTCGGCATCAGCCAATTGAGTCCTGGGAGAATGTGCTGAAGCGGGAAGGGAATTCCAGCGCGGCGACTCCGTATTTTCTCCTGCCGGGACATCAAACGCAATTTCCCGATGCCAATCCCGTCGTGCTGCTCCCAAATTTCGCCGTTCCAGATCTACTAACGTTTGAATCACAATGGTACGCAATTTAATGTAACTCGATATTTCAGGGTGTGCAACAAAAGCTTCCCGCTTGCGCAGCAGCGAAGCAAAAGCATCCTGAAGAACGTCATCAATACTCATGCGCCCGGTCAATTCTGCAGGGAATCTTGCAATAACCAGCCGCTTTAAGCGATCTCGATAGCGAATAAACTCCGCTTCGGGACTTATCGTCGAATTTTCCATACCGAATTGTGCCTCTTATCGAATTATATTTGTATCATTAAGATAACCGTAGAAAAACAAGTGTCAAGAACTGGAAAAAATGAAATCATCATGTATACTTTTTCCCCGGGAATTCTATAATCCACTTGGGAAAAAGGTTTTGAAAAAATGAAAATTTATTTATTGACAGACCTGGAAGGCCCGACGGGAGTCAACGGGCGTTCCGACGGAATCGGAAATGATATCATCAACGAGTCAGCCTCAGGGGAAGCTCTCGTCAACGAAGTCAATGCCTGCATTGAAGGGCTTCTTGCCGGAGGAGTTACTGAAGTCATGGTCGTTGACGGCCACGGCGGCAGCAATTCAATTGTTCACAAGCTCCTTCATCCCCGGGCGACCTTTCTTCAACTTGGCGGAATGGCGCCAGTCAATCTCCTTGACGCCTCATTTGACGCAGCGGTGCAAATCGGCGCTCACGCCATGCAGGGATCATCCGCCTACATGAATCATACCTTCAGCAGCCATTCTATCTGTGAAATGCGAATTAACGGCCGCCCGATCGGAGAAATCGGGGTCAGCGCTCTGATGGCTTCCTACTTTGGAGTACCGACCGTACTGGTCAGCGGGGATCGCAATGCCTGTGAAGAAGCAAAAAATGAGCTTGGTTCTTCAGTACGGACTGTGGAAACCAAAAAAGGCCTTTCCCGTTATACCGCCATCAACCGGCCAATAAAACAAGTCATCGAGGAATTAAAACAACAGGCAGAGCTTGCTGTTGCCGGCCTCAGTCGAATCAAACCGCTGATGGCGGGGCCGTATGTGATGGATTTGGAAGTCATGAGCCCGAATCAGGCTTTTGTCTACGAAATGCATGGGGCAGAACGTACCGGAGACCGTACCATCCGGATCACCAGTGACGACATCATTGACTTACTGGCGCAGTACCAGGGATGGGCAAAAGGTGTACATAACCGGAAATTCAATGTCACACCAGCAACGCGTGATCTTTACTGCTGACTTTCACGAATTTTGCGCATTATGCCCTGAATGAAAGCGCCTTTGGCGTCAGTATACGCGATTCTGTCGCCTTTACTGTCCCCAAAGGCGCTTTGCTTTACCACTTCATATTCATGCGCATCTTCAGGATGTGCACGAAGCCAATCCCGAAACAACAACCGCTCCCAGAGAGGGGAATCTGGCGCAACAATATGCAAATGAGCAATCCGCTTACCGGCATGATCACGGACAATCACCCAGCTATACCAGGGCTCACCGTCATCGCCGAATGTCGGGCGCCAGAAGACATCACAACCGTGTGGTTCAAATATCCGTACAATTCCCGGATGAGCAGCAATACTGTCGGGAACCTCGAGCAGAATATCAATAATCGGTTTTGCAGGAGGCCGGGAACTGCGGTTGAACCGAAGTGTTCTATCCTCCGAAAATATCCTTCGCCGGCAATAGAAATAATCCACTGTCGTAACTCCTTGAAACGTCCCGGATAATTTGGATTGCCGGGAGCAAGTTCAACTTTCTCTGCAACGACCCGCTGTATTTTTTCCTGCAATGATTCCATAAAGTCAACAGGGCTTCTTTTGATTAATTGCCCGGATAACCCGGCAGGGATTGCCAATCGCAAGAGAATTGGGCGGAATGTCTCCGGTCACAACGCTTCCCGCGCCAATGACACATCCGGATCCAATTTTTACTCCCGGCAACACAATCACCCCTCCCCCCAACCAGCAGCCATCGCCGATAGTGACTGGCAACGCATAAGTGCGGACAAAGTGCTCCCCGCTTTCAGGAACCCAGTCTGCAACCAGACGTTCCTCCAATTCTATCGGGTGTGTAGCGGTATAGATTTGTACATTAGAGGCGATCATCACATTGCTTCCGATTGAAATCTGATTGCAATCAATAAAGGTACAATTCATATTGATAGAAACATTATCACCCAGGCAAATATTGATTCCGTAATCACAGAGGAACGGTTGCCCGACGGAAACATTAGCGCCCATTCTTCCCAGAAGTTCACGCAGCAACACTGTCTTTTCCGATTTTTGTTCAAATTCGAGCGAATTATACCGCGTAAGCAGTTTACGGGTACGGCTTTTAAATTCCAGAAACACTTTGTCATGACAGTTGTACAGCTCCCCTGCCATGCACTTCTCAAGCTCAGTCTTCATAGGAACCTCCGTTGTAATCGATCGCAGTACAATATCTTATAACGTTCTTTGCCTTCTAAAAATTAAGCCCAATCATCTCCTATAACTCTCTTTACGGCATAATATGGCATCTTCCCCCAACAGATCAACCCGGAAACAAAAAAAAGAGTGTACTCCCTTTTTTGGGGAGTACACTCGAAAAAACAACTTACCGTTTACCGGATTACTTACCGGAAACAACGCCGTGGTCGCGGAACATACGAGTTACAGAGAACTCGCCGAGCTTGTGACCAACCATGTTTTCGGTAACGAATACCGAAACAAAGCTCTTGCCGTTATGGACTTCAAAGGTATGGCCGACAAAATCCGGAATAATCATGGAACGGCGAGACCAAGTTTTGATCGGTTCCTTTTTGCCGCTCTGATTCATTTTTTCGACCTTATCGAGAAGATGAGAATCCACGAACGGTCCTTTCTTAATCGATCTGCCCATTACTTCTTCCTCCGTTCAACGATGAACTTGTTAGAGAGCTTCTTCGGATGACGGGTACGCTTACCCTTGGCAAGCTGGCCCCACGGAGAAACCGGATGACCGCCGCCGGAAGAACGGCCTTCACCACCACCCATCGGATGATCGACCGGGTTCATGGCAACGCCACGAACATGTGGACGTTTGCCAAGATAACGTTTCTTACCAGCTTTACCGAGCTTGGTGTTCATGAAATCAGCATTTCCAACAACACCGACAGTAGCACGGCATTCGACGTTAATCATGCGGACTTCGCCGCTCGGCAACTTGATCTGCGCATAACGCTCTTCCTTACCACGGAGAGTGGCACTCTGACCGGCAGAACGGACAAGTTTGCCACCGCGGTTCGGCTGCATTTCGATATTATGCAAAACAGTACCGACCGGAATGTCTTTCAAACGGAGAGCATTCCCCGGCTTGATTTCAGCCTTGGGGCCGCTGGACACAACCTGACCGATCTTGATCCCTTCCGGAGCAAGAATGTAGGCTTTTTCGCCATCCGCATAAACGAGCAGAGCAATGTTGCAATTGCGGTTCGGATCGTATTCAATTGTGGTGACTTTCGCCGGGATGCCTTCCTTGGCGCGGGCGAAATCAACCATACGATAACGGCGCTTGTTGCCGGCACCGCGGAAACGGGTAGTGACACGACCATAGTTATTACGACCGCCGGAAGATTTCTTCCCTTTGACGAGACTCTTCACCGGAGTGGAAGAAGTAATCTCGGCAAAATCAGAAACCGTCATATTCCGTCGGCTGGCAGTGGTCGGATTAAAACTTTTAACAGCCATTATATTACCTCACTGACATTAAGCAATTTCGATAGTGCCTTCGGACAGAGTCACAACGGCTTTCTTCCAGTCGGGGCGACGGCCCGGTTTGACCGCGCGACCAGCACGCCTGGTCTTGCCAAGATAATTCATGACATTGACCGACTTGACCTTGACATTGAACAGTTGTTCAACAGCGCGGCCAATTTCGATTTTTTCTGCCTTCGGATTGACCTTGAAAACATACTTGCCAGCAGCTGCCAGCTCATTATTTTTCTCGGTAATCATCGGAGCGATGATGATATCATAGACGTCTTTCATATGAAATACTCCTTCGTCACTTAGCCCAGACGCGCAATAAAGGCATCCAAACCATCCTTGGTGAACAATACGGAGTCGAAACGCAACAGTTCGTAAACGTTGACGCTGACCGCCTTGCGAAGAACGACCTCTGCGAGGTTGCGGGTTGCGCAAACAACGCTGTCTTCATAATCTTCCGTAGCAAGCAGAACTGAACGGTCATCAAGATTCAAATTCTTGAAAATCGCAACAGCACTCTTGGTCTTGTGATCGGCGACTGCAAACTGGTCAACCACAATCACACTGCCATCGACGACGCGTTCGGAAAACGCACGCTTAAGCGCAAGCTGGGCAACTTTCTTATTGACCTTCTTGCTGAAATCACGGGGAGTAGGACCGAAAGCAACACCGCCGCCTGTCCAAACCGGATTGCGGCTGGAACCGGCACGGCCACGGCCGAGCCCCTTCTGACGGAACGGCTTGGCGCCGCCGCCACGCACTTTGCCGCGCGTCTTGGTACAAGCAGTACCGGCACGCAGGCCTGCCAGAAATGCAACCACACAGTCATGAACCGCCTGTTCGCCCTTTTCCAGCTCCAAAGCACCCTCCGGGAGTTCATAAGCGCCAATACGCGCCCCGGTGGAATCAAACATATCCAATGATTTAGTCATCTTTATCACCTTACTTCGCCGGTTTCTTGACCGCGTTCTTCAGCAGGAGAACGCCACCATTAGCACCCGGGACAGCACCGCGGACCAGAATCACATTGTCCTCGGGCATCACACGGACGATCTGAAGGTTCTGGATCGTACGGCGGCAATTGCCCATATGTCCGGGCATCTTTTTACCACGATCGACACGGCCGGGAAATTCGCACTGTCCGATAGAACCGGTACGACGAGTCCACGCACCACCGTGGCTGGCACGACCACCGCCGAAGCGGTAACGCTTGACAACGCCGGCGAAACCGCGTCCCTTGATGGTGCCGGTAACGTCGATGTAATCATTTGCTGCGAAAACATCAGCCTTGAGTTCACTGCCGAGTTCCAGATTCGCATCTTCTGCGGTGCGGAATTCACGGAGGCAAACCGGGCCGAATTCTTTGTAGTTGGCTTTAGCGCAATGTCCCAGAACCGCTTTCGTCATGTTCTTGGCTTTGCGCCGCCCAAAGCCGAGCTGAACAGCACTGTAGCCGTCACGGGCCTTGGTCTTGAGATCAACGACAACGCACGGACCTGCTTCGATTACAGTGACTGGAACAATCCGCCCCTGCTCATCGTAGATCTGCGTCATCCCGATTTTCTTACCGATTAAATTTTTCATTTTAACTCCTTTCGATACATACTCCCAATCGGTCGGGAGCATTGGTATCGTTGGGTGGTACTAAGGGGAGGTGTCCGCCCTCAGCCACCGATTTTCACGGAAATATCCACCCCAGCAGGCAAATTCAGTTTCTTCAGCTCATCGACTGTTTTTGCCGTAGGATTGATAATATCCATCATACGCTTGTGCGTTCTGATTTCAAACTGTTCCATCGATTTTTTGTCGACGTGGGGGGAACGGTTGACCGTAAAACGTTCGATCCGGGTCGGAAGCGGAATCGGACCGACAACCATAGAACCAGTGCGCTTGGCGGTATTCAAAATTTCCGCTACCGACTGATCCAGAATACGATGCTCATATGCCTGCAAACGGATTCTGATCTTCTGAGTCTTACCGTTAGACATGGTTATTTCTTCTCCATAACTTTATCTTGAATTGCTTTTGGTACCTTGGCAAAGTGCGCCGGCTCCATTGAGTAGGAAGCGCGGCCGCGAGTCAACGAACGGATCGCAGTTGCATAACCGAAAAGTTCGGCAAGCGGAATCTGCGCGTGAATCTTGGTAAATCCGTGCTGACTGGATGAATCCATCTCAACAATACTTCCGCGACGGGCAGTAACGTCACCAATGATTTCGCCCATGTTTTCATCCGGGGTGACAACTTCGACCTTCATAATCGGCTCAAGAAGAATCAAATCTGCCTTACGGGCAGCTTCTTTCAATCCCATGGAGCCGGCAACCTTAAAGGCCATTTCTGAAGAGTCAACCGGGTGGTAAGAACCGTCAACGATATCAACTTTAAAGTCAATCAACGGATATCCGGCGAGAATACCGGTCGCAGCAGCTTCACGAATACCGTTTTCAATCGGTTTGATATATTCTTTCGGAATGTTACCACCGACAACCTTATTCTCAATAACAATACCGGAACCTGACGGAAGTGGTTCGATATTGAGAATGCAATGGCCATACTGTCCGCGACCGCCGGACTGACGAACAAACTTGCTGTCTGCCGTAGCCGCCTTTGTGATCGCTTCACGATAAGCAACCTGCGGCGCGCCAGTAGCGCATTCAACCTTGAATTCACGGATCAAACGGTCAAGAATAATTTCCAAGTGCAACTCACCCATACCGGCGATGATGGTCTGACCGGTTTCTTCATCACTGCGCATGGTAAAGGTCGGGTCTTCTTCCGCAAGTGCGGCAAGCGCTTTGAACAATTTGTCGCGATCACCAGAAGACTTCGGTTCGACTGCCACAGAGATAACAGGTTCCGGGAATGTCATCGATTCCAGAACAATCGGATCTTCTTCAAGACAGATCGTATCCCCTGTAGTCACATTCTTGAGGCCGACCGCAGCGGCAATATCGCCGGAATAGATCACTTCACGTTCTTCACGGCTGTTAGCGTGCATCTGCAGCAGGCGCCCCAAGCGTTCACGCTTGGCAGTACGGGGATTATAAACTGTTGCTCCACGTTCTGCCATACCAGAGTAGACGCGGAAGAAGCTGAGCTTACCGACAAACGGGTCAGTCATAATCTTGAAGACAAGCGCGGCAAAGTGCTGCATATCTCCGCAATGGCGGGTAATCGGTTCGCCAGTATGTGGATCAGTCCCTTTGATATCCCAGATATCAACAGGGCTGGGCAGATAGGAAACAATGCAGTCCAACAGTGGCTGGACACCTTTGTTTTTGAAAGCGGAACCGCAGCAGACAGGAACAATTGAAGCGGATAATGTTGCGCGACGGACAGCAGCGACCAACTGTTCAGTAGTAGGAGTTTCTTCCGCCAGGAAAATTTCCATGATTTCCTCATCGCACTCTGCGAGGCATTCAATCATGTGATGGAAGTATTCCTCCCGGAGATCCTTCATATCGTCCGGAACTTCCGTCTCGCGCATAATGGCGCCATTTTCATCGCCATCAAAGTAAATCGCCTTGTTGTGAATCACATCGACAACACCGGCAAAATCAGCTTCCTTACCGATCGGCAGCATAAGCGGAACGGCAGTAGCATGCAATTTGAATTTCAACTCATTGACGAGGCCATAAAAATCAGCCCCGGTACGGTCCATCTTATTGCACATGGCAATAATCGGAACGCCATATTTTTTGGCCTGACGCCAAACGGTTTCACTCTGCGGCTGGACTTTTCCAACCGAACAAAATACAGCAACGGCACCGTCAAGGACGCGCAAAGAACGTTCAACTTCTGCAGTAAAGTCTACGTGTCCGGGAGTGTCGATCAGGTTAATACGGTGCCCCTTCCAGAAGCAGGTTGTCGCAGCGGAAGTAATGGTAATCCCACGTTCCTGTTCCTGCACCATCCAGTCCATGGTTGCAGTACCTTCATGGGTTTCACCGATCTTGTGGCTTACACCACAATAAAAAAGGATGCGCTCGGAAAGAGTCGTCTTACCGGCGTCGATATGCGCCATAATACCGATATTACGGGTTTTCCGCAGTGGAACCTGACGGCCGGGCGCTTCCTTAAAGACTCTGTCTTGATTATCACTCATAATTCCAATTACCATCTATAATGAGCAAAAGCCTTATTGGCCTGCGCCATTTTGTAAGTATCATCTTTCTTCTTCACAGAAGAGCCAGTTCCTTCAAAAGCATCGAGCAATTCTCCTGCAAGAGCTTCAACCATGGATTTGCCTTTGCGCCCACGGGAATAGGTAGTAATCCAACGCATTGCGAGTGCGACCTGGCGTTCATTACTGACTTCAACGGGAACCTGATAAGTAGCACCACCAACGCGGCGGCTTTTTACTTCAAGTTTCGGCTTGACATTCTCGAGAGCCTGATTGAACACTTCGATCGGTTCCATATCCGGCTTGCGTTCATGGATTAAATCCAGAGCCTTGTAGACGATATTCTGGGCTGTGGATTTTTTACCACGACTCATAATCGTGTTGATCAAACGCGTAATCAACTCACTGTTGTACTTGACGTCGGGAGTCAAATCCCGTTTCACTACACTGCGTCTTCTCATACTTTAACCTGTAATATCCTTAGTAAATTTGCTGTATTTAGTTGTCAACAAACCAACTGTCGGCTAAGCCAACAGCAAAAATCGCCGATCCAACAAATGATTATTTCTTACCCTTAGCAGCGGCGCCGCCTTTGGCAATCTTGACGCCATATTTGGAACGCCCTTGTTTACGATTTGCGACACCGAGGCTGTCGAGAGCACCGCGAACTACGTGATAACGAACACCAGGCAAGTCACGAACACGACCACCTTTAACCAGGACAACAGAGTGTTCCTGCAAATTGTGCCCTTCGCCGCCGATATAGGCAGTAACTTCCTGACCGTTCGTCAGACGAACACGGCAGATTTTACGCAAAGCGGAGTTCGGCTTCTTCGGGGTACGGGTCGTCACCTGCAAGCAGACACCACGACGCTGCGGGCAGGCACTCAAAGCACGGGACTTGCTTTTCTTAACCTTGGCCTGACGGCCAAAGCGAACCAGTTGGTTAATAGTTGGCATTTTCCTTCATCCGTTTTTTTATTACATCAATTGAAATTCAAATACATATTTAAG
>ERZ1034917.1744-NODE-1744-length-12136-cov-4.712524_pt1 | contig 12136 bp, 12 predicted proteins | sample MGYA00520605_ERZ1034917 | MGnify/ENA primary metagenome ERZ1034917 (study PRJEB33766, sample SAMN09781784) | gut metagenome | biome: gut microbiome | host: Homo sapiens | place: Madagascar | study: EMG produced TPA metagenomics assembly of the PRJNA485056 data... | reverse complement strand
AGCTGCGAAATAAGCGCAGCGGGCGATTGATTTTCGGCTTGCCGCCGAAAATCGGGGCAGGGCGCAGCTTATCTTTTATCTTCCGCAATCCTTAACTCAAAGCCACAGCTGTTCATGTCTTGCCCGCCATTCCTTGCAAAACTGCACCTATACTTGCCCAGGTCACACAAATCCGCATAAACCCTTTTCCGCTCTGCCTAAACCTTTTCCTCCGCCGCCCGCAGGGCGGCTTAACTCGTGAAAAACCAAGCCGCACATCGCGCGGTTTTTCACGATAGCTGCGAAATAAGCGCAGCGGGCGATTGATTTTCGGCTTGCCGCCGAAAATCGGAGCAGGGCGCAGCTTATTTCGCAGCCGCATCCGCCATCTCATCCAGTTTCTTATTTCTGAAATAGAGCGCAACGTCAATCGAAATCTCTATAAAGTTCAGAATGTAGAAGAAAAAGCTGAGGAAGAACATAAAGCCATCGCTTCCGTCCGCCAACTGAATGAATTTTCTTGCAATTCCGCACGCATAGCCGATGAGAAGGAATACCTCAAAGAAAAGGCTCTTTCCCTTTGCCGTACGCGAAATTATTGATTTTCTTATCGAAATAGGCCACGAAAGTCCGAAACAGAATATCGTAAGAGCCTCCAGTAAATCAGTTATAAACTGTATATCCATTACCAAAACCTGCTTTCATTAAAACTTAGTCTTCTTTTCTTCTGTAATCCGGCAGGAGCTTTGGCGATACCGTGTCTGTCTTGATTCCCGCCGCGTCGCGTTCCGCGTCAAATTTTGCGATATGGTCAAGGGTCAGCTTGCCGACCTTAACGTCCTTCGCGTGCTTTGCCGCGTTCTGTCCCGCGTTTCTTCCGAATACGATAACGTCAAGCAATGAGTTACCCATAAGACGGTTTTTGCCGTGTATTCCGCCGACTGCCTCGCCCGCAACATACAGATTCTCAACATTTGTGGACATACCGTCAACATTTATGTCAAGACCGCCGTTCTGGTAGTGCAGCGTCGGATAAACCAAAATAGGCTCCTTGCGGATGTCTATGCCGTAGCTGCCGAACATACGCATCATTGCAGGGATTCTCTTTTCTATCGTGCCTTCGCCGCCGATTTCCTCTATCATCGGAGTGTCGAGCCATACAGCCTTTCCGCTGCCTGTATCAACGCCCTCGTCACGGTCGGAACATTCCCTTATAATCGACGCCGCCGCAACATCACGCGTTTCCAGCGGGTGCATGAACACCTTGCCGTCACGGTTTACGAGTTTTGCGCCGAGCGAACGTACCTTCTCGGTAACAAGCGCACCGAAAATCTGCTGCGGGAATGCCGCGCCTGTCGGGTGATACTGGAGCGTTTCCGCATAGAGCAGCTTTGCGCCCACACGGTAGCCAAGTACAAGACCGTCAGCCGTTGCGCCGTAGTGGTTTGAAGTCGGGAAGCCCTGATAGTGCATACGACCCGCGCCGCCGGTCGCAATTATAACCGTTTTTGCGCGCGCAACCATAAGCTCGTGAGTTTCCATATTCATCAGTACCGCGCCCGACGCGTTGCCGTTTTCGTCAAGTATAAGCTCGATTGCCGAGGTAAAGTCAACAACCGGAATACCGCGGTTTAAAACCTCATCGCGGAGAGTACGCATGATTTCCGCGCCGGAGTAGTCCTTTGCCGCGTGCATACGCTTGCGCGAGGTACCGCCGCCGTGCGTTGTAATCATTGTACCGTTCTCGTCCTTATCGAACTCAACGCCCAGATTGTTAAGCCACTGAATAGCCTCCGGCGCATCGCAAACCAGCTTTGCAAGCAGCTCGCGCTTTGCCGCATAGTGACCGCCGCCGAAAGCGTCCACAAAGTGGATAGCCGGCGAATCGTTCGGCTTGTCGGCAGCCTGAATACCGCCCTCTGCCATCATGGTGTTTGCGTCGCCGATACGCAGCTTGGTAACAATCATGGTTTTTGCGCCCGCCTCATCGGCTTCGATAGCCGCGGACGCGCCCGCGCCGCCGCCGCCGATAATCAGCACGTCAACGTCATACTTTACGTCGCTTAAGTCAACGTCCGCCGCCGAGATACGGCTGTGAGCCTGGAGTATGTCGCAAAGCTCGTGCGGTACGTTCTCGCCCTTGTTCGGACCTATTTTAAGAGTTGAAAACTCGCTCTTTTTGTAGTCAGGATGATATGCCGCAAGCAAATCGTCCTTTTCCTTTGCGGTCATACGCGTCGGCTCGTAGGCGATATTGTCCTTTCTTGCCGCTTCAACCGCTTTAAGCGATTCCTGAAATTCCTTTGAATACATAGTCTGTCCCTCCCTACTTCTCTATTTCTCTGTTGTTGTAAAGCTCTTCGATTTCCTCAATCGGTTTCTGCATGAGCTGCTCGATAAGCTCTGTAAATGTGCCGTCCTTGATCTCCTTTACGCGGTTTTCAAGGTGTTCCGATTTGGGAGCAAGATACTTTCCGTTAAGACGTCTTGCAAGCATCGCAACCTGAGGATGCGAAATTCCCGCGGGACAGCGCGATGAACATACGCCGCACATTACGCAGTCGAACGATTCCTCCGCGCACTTGTCGAACTCGCCGCGCTGAGCGTACGCTATGTACTGCATTACGTTCAGGCTCTGAGTACAGCTCTTTGTGCAGGCATTGCAGCCGATACAGGAGTATATCTCCGGATAGAGCTGCATCATAATCTGTTCCGTGGGTTTTACCTTTTCTATATCGTATATCTGTTTTACAAGAGGGAAGAACGGAAGGGTTGCAACATACATATTGTCCTCTACCTTCGTCTGACACGCAAGGCAGGTTCTTAGCGTTCTGTCGCCCGCGATGCGGTAAATGGTAGCGCACGCGCCGCAGAAGCCGTTACGGCAGCCGCAGCCCCTGACGAGCTGATAACCCGCATATTCCATAGCGCGCATTATCGTCAGGTTATCCGGAACGCTGTACTTTTTTCCGAACAGATAAACATTAACCATATTTTCCATACTGATTCCTTAGCCTTTCTGCCCGCAGTATTGCTCTCGCAACCACGCATTCCTGCGCATTCCGCCGCGGGCGGACGGAAGTTTTGATACAGGGTCGAATATCCCGTAATTTAACATTTCGGCGGTGTGCGGCGTGCGGTACCTGTGAAAATCACTTTTCAAGCCTATACCGCACGGTCGGATTTTTCAAGTCCGCACCGCAGCGCCGTTTGCGGTTTAATACTCGTTCGGCAGCTCGTCAAGCTCGTCGCAGCGGAACACCGGTCCGTCCTTGCAGACATACTTTGCGCCGACATTGCAGCGGCCGCACTTGCCTATGCCGCACTTCATACGCAGCTCAAGCGTTGTGTAAACCTGCGTCTTGTCAAAGCCAAGCTCCTGAAGTCCCGCAAGCGTAAACTTTATCATAATCGGAGGTCCGCACAGGATTGCCGTCTTATCCGTAGAGAAGCCAAGCTCTTTTACATAGTTCGGAACAAAGCCCACATGACCGTCCCATTCCGGCTGTTCGCGGTCGATTGTAAGGTGTACCGTTACACCCTCGTCATTCGCCCACTCGTCGATTATTTCTTTGTAGTCAACCAAATCCTGCATACTGCGCGAGCCGTAAACAATATCAATTTTGCCGTAGCGGTCACGGTAATGTCTGCAGTAGTTGATTACCGAGCGCAGCGGAGCAAGTCCGATACCGCCCGCAATGAACAGCATATCCTGTCCGACAAACTCGGTGTCGACCGGGAACGGCTTTCCGTACGGGCCGCGGATTGTTATCTGCTGTCCGACCTCCATCGAATGGAGCCAATCCGTAACGCAGCCGCACTTTTTAATCGAAAACTCCATAAACTCCTCGTTTGTCGGCGATGACGTTATAGAGAACATTGCCTCGCCCACACCGGGGATAGAGAGCATTGCGCACTGTCCCGGCTTATGCTCAAACGCCTTTTTGCCGTCGGGAGTAACCACGCGGAAGGTCTTTACATCCGGCGTATCGATACGTATATCGGTGACTACGCCTATCGCGGGCATAAGCGCCTCTTTCATATCAGCCATTTTTGTGACCCCCTAACTTCTTCATTACTTTTACTATATTCATCTGAATCGGACATTTTGACAGGCATCTGCCGCAGCCGACGCATGAAAACAGTCCGTCATTGTTTGTCGGGTAGTAAACCAGCTTGTGCATGAATCTCTGGCGGAATCTTTCAAGCTGAGTAAGTCTCGGCTGTCCCGCCGACATCTTTGTGAAGTCGGAATACATACACGAATCCCAGCAGCGGAAACGCTTTACACCGTGACCCGTATTGAAGTCGCGGATGTCGTAGCACTGACAGGTCGGGCATACAAACGTACAGGTACCGCAACCCAGACACGACTGTGAAAGCTCGCTCCATGCGGGGTCGTTGAAAAATTCGTCCGTCTTGTCCGCTCCGAACGAGTCAGCCGAAAGCTCCGCAAGCGGCAGCTTTGCCAATCTCTCGCGGATTGTCTTTTTCTGCTCGTCAACCGCCGCGGTATCCGCCGCTTCCGTAACGCCTTCAAGCGCCGCAAGCAACTTTTCGCCCTTTTCGGTCTTTGCGTCCATGTACAGAGCGTCGTCCGTCTTATGGCAAACCACATCGCCCTCCGGCTCTGCCGCGTCAATACCGAACGTATGACAGAAGCAGGTTTCGTGCGGCTTTGTGCAGGCCATTGACATTATCACGCCGTGTTCACGGCGGTTTTTATAGTATGTGTCAATCGGCTCGGCAAGGAATACCCTGTCAAGCACCTCAAAACTCTTTACATCGCACGCGCGTACGCCGAAGACAACAAAATCCTCGCACTCGCTGCGCGTATCGATAATCTCTATGTTCTTGCCCTCAACCTTAAAGTCCATAAGGTTTTCGGTCTGCGGAAAGAAGAAATCCTTTGCGCTGCGCACCGTATTGAGAGCGTCGGAGAGCTTTTTGCCGTCCTCCCACTTCTCGAACTTCGCCCCCGCCTTGGCGTCAACCGGCAGATAGAGCGCGTCCTTTTCGGCTATCGCCGCAAACAGCGCGTCAAGTTTATCAAGTGAAATTTTACGCATCGTGATCACCTCTTTCTACCGCCTCGCCCGGCTCTATGTCATCAGTTGTATAGTTCACGATAGGCGCTCTGTTTCCTACCTCTGCGCCCGCCTGATACTCGCCGTAGAAGCTGTCTATATCCTTTATAAACTTGCGGTTAAGCAGGTGGAGCGGAATGTGCTGGGGACAAACCCTTGAACATTCGCCGCAGTCCGTACATCTGCCGACAACGTGAAACGCGCGGATGATGTGGAACATTTTTTCCTCAAACGAGTTAGCCGCCGCCTTGTTGTCAACGCCCGAGTTCGGATTGTCGAACACGCACTTTTCACAGGTACAGGCGGGACATACGTCACGGCACGCGTTGCAGCGTATGCAGCGCGAAAGCTCGCCCTGCCAGAAGCTGAACCTCTCGTCCGGAGTCATTTTCTCTATTTTCTCCACCTCGTCAAAGCGCGCGGAGTCGATAACCTCGCCGTCATCGCCCAAAAGCTCGTCATACGCAACGTGCTTTTTCGACTTGCAGTTTACGCATCTTTCGGCAAGGACGTCGTTTTTGTCTACCGTTATCTTTCCGTCATAAAGCGTGTCAAGAACGATTTTTTCGCCGCTGTCGTCCATAGAGGATATTCCCTCCGCACACGCCTTTATTTTGGAAATATCAGCCATGCCGCTGCACGGAACGCCTACCGCGTAAACCTTTTCGCGGTCAAAGCGGTGCTCGGTCAAAAGCTGGTTAAAGCTGTAAGTGTCGCACGGTTTGAGGAAAACCAAAACGCGGCTCTCGGTTTTTCCCGTTTCCTTTATGAGATATTTTGAAAAGTTTGCGCCGCAGAAGTCGCCCCATACGAAGTCCTTTTCAATACCTTCCGCGTCGGTAAAGACCGCGGGTGTTACGTCGTAGTCAAATTCTCCCGCCTTCCAGCCGAGAACACGGTCAACCGCACCGCTTTTCAGCATCTCGGCAGCCTTTGACACGAGAATTTCGCGTTTTATTTCTTGCATCGCAAATCCCCCAATCTCTTGTTCTCGCCGAGAGAGGCAACCTTCTCGACGAAGTCGTTCATTGTCGCGGCAAACTTTGCGCCCTCAGCCGCGCTGACCCACTCAACGCGGGTACGCTCACGCTCTATTCCCAAATAGTCAAGCATGGAGAACAGCAGTGCCATGCGGCGGCGCGTATAATAGTTGCCCGAGGTATAGTGACAGTCGCCGGGGTGACATCCGCAGAGGATAACGCCGTCCGCTCCGCGCTGGAACGCACGGAGAATGAACATCGGGTTAACCCTGCACGAACAGGGAACGCGGATAATCTTTACGTCTGCCGGGTAGTTAAGTCTGTTGTTTCCCGCAAGGTCGGCGCCGGCATACGAACACCAGTTGCAGCAAAACGCCACTATCAGCGGCTTGTATTCATTCATTTGCATATCGCATCTACCTCCGCCATAATTTGTTTGCTTGTGAAGCCGCGCAAATCCATCGCGCCGGACATACAAGCAACGGTACAAGCTCCGCAGCCCTGACATACCGCCTCGTTGACGGACGCCACGCGGCGAACCTTTGTAGTTCTGTCGGGCATTCTGAATTCCTTGTCTATATAGGTAATCGCGCCGTACGGACATACCTTTTCACAGGTCGAGCAGCCGTTACACATCATCTCGTCGGAGTGTGCCACGCACGGGTTGCCCGTCAGCTTATCCTTGCACAGAAGTCCGATAACCTTTGACGCAGCCGCGCCCGCCTGCGCAACAGTCTCCGGAATATCCTTCGGACCCTGGCACGCGCCCGACAGGAACACGCCCGCCGTCGGGCTTTCTACCGGTCTAAGCTTGGGGTGAGCCTCTGTAAAGAAGTCGTTTGTGTCCATACTTGCGGTAAGCATTGTCGCAAGCGGTCTTGCCGACTTATCGGGCTCGATTGCCGCTGCAAGGACTACTAAATCCGCGTCAATGTGCAGCTGCTTGTTGTCAAGCAGGTCTGACGCCTGTACCTTCAGCTTTCCGCCCTCCGGCACTACCTTACCGACCATACCCTTTATATAGTGTACGCCGTATTCCTCAACGGCACGGCGATAGAACTCGTCAAAGTTCTTACCCGGTGTACGAACGTCAATGTAGAATACATAAACGTCTGTGTCCGGATACTTGTCGCGGATAAGCATAGAGTGCTTTGCCGTATACATACAGCAAATTTTTGAGCAGTATTCCTTGCCCTTTTCCGCGCAGGATTCGCACCTTGATCCGACACACTGTACAAACACGATTGTGTGCGGATGCTCGCCGTCCGAGGGACGGAGCAGCGTGCCGCCTGTCGGGCCTGCCGCGTTCATAAGACGCTCCAGCTCCAAAGAGGTGATAACGTCCTTTGACTGCGAGTACGCAAACTCGTCAAACTTATCCATTGAAATCGGGTTGAAGCCTGTAGCCGCAACGATTGCGCCGTACTTCTCCTCGATAAACTCGTCCTTTGCCTTGTAGTCGATTGCGCCCGCGGTGCAGAATTTTGAGCATACGCCGCACTTGCCCGTCTTGAGCATTGTGCAGTAGTCGGGGTCAATCGTCGCAACCTTTGGGACAGCCTGTGCGAACGGAATATAAATCGCGCGGCGGTTGTCCATGCCGAGGTTAAACTCGTTCGGAACCTTTTTCTGCGGGCATTTCTCGGTACAAAGACCGCAGCCCGTACATATATCTTCCTTTACATATCTTGCTTTTTTCTTTATCGTTACGTCAAAATTGCCGACAAAGCCTTTTACGTCCGTTACCTCGGAATACGAGAAAATGCGTATATTCTCGTGCTGTGCGACCTCAACCATTTTCGGGGTGAGGATACACGCCGCGCAGTCGAGGGTCGGGAAGGTCTTGTCAAGCTGTGCCATTTTTCCGCCGATTGTCGGCTTTGTCTCCACGATGTCAACCGGGAATCCCGCGTCCGCGATGTCGAGGGCTGTCTGTATTCCCGCAATGCCGCCGCCGATAACAAGCGCGCGCTTTGTAACGGGACTTTCGCCCGGGGTGAGCGGCGCGTTGAGGTTTACCTTTGCTACCGCCGCCTTGGCAAGTATGATTGCCTTCTCCGTGCCTATCGGCATCTCCTTGTGTACCCATGAGCATTGCTCGCGGATGTTGGCTATCTCCACCATGTACGGATTCAAACCCGCGGCAGCCGCTGTTTTGCGGAAGGTTGCCTCGTGCATACGCGGCGAACATGAGCAGACTACTATTCCGGTCAGGTTGTTATCCTTGACCGCCTGCTTAATCATGTCCTGTCCCGCCTGGGAACACATATACTGGTAATCGGTGGAGAAAACAACGCCCGGCTCATTCTTTATTGCCTCTGCAACTGCTTTAACGTCTACCGTTCCGGCGATGTTCGTTCCGCAGTGACAGACAAAAACTCCAATTCTTTGCATGGTCCTGTTTCTCCCTTCTTATTTTGAATATTTGCGCATTGCGCTCATAAGCGCCTGCTGCGGCATCTCGTCGTCAATCAGCTCCGGGATGTCGTTCGGCGTCATGTGGTTTTTGTCCTTTTCGCGGATTACCGAAAGTCTTAGCGCCTCGACCAGTTTTGCCGGCTCAACGCCCCTCGGACAGCGGTCTACGCACGCAAAGCAGGACAGACACTTGTATATCGAATCCGACTTCATAAGCGCGTCAAGCTCGCCGTTTTCCACCATATATACAAACTGGTGAGGATGATATTCCATCTCGTCATACGAAGGACAGGTTCCCGAGCATTTGCCGCAGCGCATACACTTGCGCGGGTTTACTCCGCTCATTCTCAAAACCTGCTCCTTTTTAAGCTCGTTCTTACTCTGCATAAGTACCCTCCTTTACTCCAAGCGCCTCTGCAAGCAGCTCGGTAAAGTATACCACCGGCAGCGCACTGCCGTTCTTTACAAGGTTATACTTGCAAAGCGGACAAGCCGTAACTATTGTTTCTGCGCCGTTTGCCGCCGCGTTATCCGCAACCGCATTCGATTTCCTGCGCGCCGACTCCGCATCCTCAAGCGCGACATAGCCGCCGCAGCATTCGTTTCTCTTTGCATAGATGACCGGCTCCGCGCCGAGCGCGCGTATAAAGTCCTCCATAATCCGCGGATTCTCCGCGTCGTCCATGCGCATTACCTTGCCCGGACGAAGAAGCAGACATCCGTAGTACGCGGCGATTTTTCTGCCCGTAAGCGGATTCTTGACCGCCTCACGGATTTTGTCAAAGCCGACCATGTCGCGCAAAAGTTCAAGGTAGTGATATACCTCCGTCTCGCCGCGGTACTCTGTCGGCTCCTTATCCTGGGACATATAGCGGTTTACCTTGTCGGCAAAATCCGCGTCGGTCTGCATCGCATAGTTTGTCTGTTTTATTACATTGTGACAGGCTGAACATACCGTAACCAACGGCTGCTCCGCATCGCGCGCCGCACTGAGTGCGCGTACGCTCGGGAGCTTTGAGCCGATTTCGTCCTTCGCGCTTACGAAAACTCCGCCGCAGCATTGCCAGTCTTTTATCTCGCAAAGCTCAACGCCGAGGATTTCCGCACACTTGCGCGCATAAAAATCCAGCTCTTTAGCCTTTGTACGAAGGGTACAGCCCGGAAAATAGCTAACCTTCATTGTCATTGTCATTCCTTTCTGTGCCGAAGTCACAAATTTGCGTCAGGATAAAACCGCCGTGCCGAGCCGACGCATAACGCGTATATCCGCCGCCGCGAGCCGTCTTATCCCGACCCTGTTTTAAAAACTTCTTTATACCATCTGCTCCGGGTGGAAAACCTCGTCAAACTTCTCGGCTGTCAAAAAGCCCAGTTCAACGCACGCCTCTTTAAGCGAGACGTTATCCTTAAACGCTTTCTTTGCCGTTTTTGCAGCGTTCTCGTAGCCGATATACGGATTGAGCGCCGTAACGAGCATCAGCGAGTTGTGCAGATTGTGGTACATCTTCTCTTTGTTCGCCGTGATACCCACCGCGCAGTTGTTATTGAACGATACAATAGCCTCTGCAAGCAGGCGCGCCGACTGGAGGAAGTTGTAAGCCGCAACCGGCATAAATACGTTAAGCTCAAAATTGCCCTGTGACGCAGCCATGCCGACCGCAACATCGTTGCCCATTACCTGAACGGCAACCATTGTAACAGCCTCGCACTGGGTGGGGTTTACCTTACCCGGCATAATCGACGAGCCGGGCTCGTTCTCCGGGATATGGATTTCGCCCAGACCGTCGCGCGGGCCGGAAGCAAGCCAGCGTACATCGTTTGCAATCTTCATCATATCGCACGCGGTCGCCTTGATTGCGCCGTGAGCGAATACAAGCTCGTCCTTTGATGTGAGTGCGTGGAACTTGTTCTCCGCAGTCACAAACGGCTTGCCGGTAAGCTCGGCAACCTTTGCCGCAACCAGCTCGGAAAATCCCTTCGGCGCGTTAAGTCCCGTGCCGACAGCCGTGCCGCCCAGAGCCAGCTCATAAAGCGGCTTTACCGCCATGCGGAGCAGCTCCGCGTCTCTCTCAAGGCTCGCCCTCCAGCCGGAGATTTCCTGGCTGAACTTAATCGGAGTCGCGTCCTGAAGATGCGTACGTCCGGATTTTACTATGCCTTCGTTCTCTTGTTCAAGGCGTTTGAAGGTTTCAATCAGCATTTCAACCGCCGGGAGGAGCTTATCCTCCACCTGAACGACCGCGGAAATGTGCATTGCGGTCGGGAATGTGTCGTTTGAGGATTGGCTCATGTTTATATCGTCATTCGGGTGACAAAGCTTTTCGCCCGCAATCTGATTTGCGCGGTTTGCGATTACCTCGTTCGCATTCATGTTCGACTGCGTACCCGAGCCTGTCTGCCATACTACAAGCGGAAAATGTCCGTTCAGCTCGCCCGAGATAACCTCGTCGCACGCTGCCGAAATCGCATTCAGTTTTGCCGCGGTCATTTTCTCCGGCTTCAGCTCCGCATTCGCCATTGCCGCCGCTTTTTTAAGGATTCCGAACGCGTGGGTTATTTCCCTCGGCATTGTTTCGATGTCAACGCCTATTTTAAAGTTTTCATGGCTTCTCTGGGTCTGCGCCGCCCAAAGACGGTCGGCGGGAACCTTCATCTCGCCCATGGAATCATGTTCGATACGGTATTCCATTGTATTCATCCTTCCTTATATATCTAAGCTTTTTATAACTTCCTTAAGAGTATCGGCGCTGTGACGGAGCTTTGTAACCTCGTCGTCGGTCAGCGACACGTTTACCTTGCCGCGGACGCCGTTTCTGCCTATCATGTTAAGCGTACTCAGACATACGCCATCAATGCCGTACTCGCCGTGCATCATGGTTGAAACCGTCATTGTGGTATCGATACCGCTGAGTATGCACTTGCATATATGACAAACCGAAACCGAAACGGCATAGAAGGTCGCGCCCTTGCGCGCGATAACCGTACCGCCGGATTTTCTTACATACTGCTCGATTTCCTTGAAATCCAATTCGGGATGCGTGATTCCCGGTGTTGTGATAAGCTTTGGACATTCCGCAATCGGAATGTTTGAGATATTCGCAACCGACCACGGTATGAACGAAGAGTCGCCGTGTTCGCCGAAAACGTAGGCATGAACATTGCCCTGATTGATGTTATAGTATTCCGAAAGTCTTGCACGCAGACGCGCGGTATCAAGGATTGTACCCGAGCCGATTATCTGATTTTCGGGAATATCCGAGAATTTGTTGAATGTGTATGTAAGTATGTCAACCGGGTTACTTACGATTATGTATGCCGCCTCCGGTGCGTACTTTGTGATTTCCGGGATAATAGTCTTTGTGATGTTTACGTTTGTCTGTGCAAGCTCCAGTCTTGACTGACCGGGTTTTCTTGCAACGCCCGAGGTCAGGATTACAATATCCGAGCCCTCTGCGTCACGGTAGTCGCCCGCATAGATTGAACAGGCGCTGCAAAACGGAGTACCCTGTCTGATGTCAAGAGCCTCTCCCAGAGCCTTCTCGTTGTTGATGTCAATCATGACAATCTCCGAGGCAAGACCCATTACCGTCAGCGTGTAAGCTATTGTAGAGCCGACCGTGCCGGTTCCGATGATAGAAATTTTGTTCATAATACACCTCTCGCATTTATTTA
>ERZ1034917.1743-NODE-1743-length-12139-cov-24.169977_pt1 | contig 12139 bp, 21 predicted proteins | sample MGYA00520605_ERZ1034917 | MGnify/ENA primary metagenome ERZ1034917 (study PRJEB33766, sample SAMN09781784) | gut metagenome | biome: gut microbiome | host: Homo sapiens | place: Madagascar | study: EMG produced TPA metagenomics assembly of the PRJNA485056 data... | reverse complement strand
TTATCAGCTTGTCAGCCTTTTCATTATTGATGTAATACTTTTCATCTACATTATCTTCCAAATAGTCTTTTAACTTCTTTTCAAGTGGTATTGGTTGCGGAAAGCTGTATGAATAATTACCCAAGAATGAAAACATGAAGCATCTGTTTCTGTTCTGTGCAACTCCGTAATTCTTTGCGTTTAAATCATCCAAATAATTCGTATAACCTAAACTTTCAAGAAAATCTAACCACTTATTGAAATCATCAATATTTTTCTTGCCGTGTACCTGTGGTACATTTTCCATGAATAATATCTGTGGCAATTCTCCGTTGCTATCTCTAATTTCGGTTAGTATTCTCTCAACTTCCCACAGTAGCCCTGATCGTGTGCCACTGCCCTTAGACATTCCAGCTTGTTTCCCGGCAACAGATAGGTCCGTACACGGAAAAGAGTAAGTAAGTAAGTAAGTAAAGTTTTCTGTGTCGCAAATATTCAAATCTTCTGCGTGAACCTTAGTTATATCCATTGTAGGGAAATTTGTACCATGCACTGCGTTATAGCTCGCAATAGCATACTTATCAAACTCCACAACTCTGTAATGTTCAAACTTAGCACCTATTCTCTTTAAAGCCATTGCCTGACTTCCGTAGCCGGCAAAAAGTTCAATTAATCGAATAGGCTTTGTTATTTTGATTGGTTCTCTTATGTAATCAAATATAGACATCTGATTGTCACAAGAATATTTTTCAAAATCCATAAAATCTACCAAAAGGAAACCTAGGTTTTGTGTCCGGACAACCTTATTCCTTTCTTTGATTTTTAGTTAGTGCGTACCCATGCTCCCAAACTTATTTAATGGATAATCGTGTTTGTGATTTTGTACAAATATCTTAATAGAACACTTTTCATCTTCTCGTCTAAACTCGCATTCATTACAATTAAATGTTGGTTCTCCAGTCTGCTTTGTCATATAACAATCCATACACCAGTTTTTTGTAAAAATATCAAGTCCATGTACTGCTTCTGTTATGTTGTCAGCATTTCCTATTGTTAAACAAAAACTTTTCCCAACGTTCGACTTACATTCTGACTTCTCGGATTGTAATTTTTTGTTAAGGTTTTCGTTAATGTTTTTCAAGTTTTTATATTCAAACTCTAATTCTTCTAATCTTTTAATAAGTTCGTTGTATTTCTTATTGGTTAAAATCTTCATTCCGAATCTCCCTTTCCATTCCTATATTCTTCTATTGCTTTATCAACTCTATCTTTTCCCCAATCTGCACTACAATACCATTCAACAGCTTTGAAAACAGGACTTAACATTTCAAAGAGCGTTTCCACTCTTATTTTAGCTGATTTGATATATTCAACTAAACGCCTTGTATCTTTTGCCACATCTTCATATCCGTTTTGATTTAGATAATCAGCCATTTCTTCTAACAATTCAACGTTTCTGTACTGCATAAGGTCGTCAATATCTTCTGAATATAAATAGTTCCAACTTCCGCCACTCATTCGTTCTCACCCGCTTTCAATAAATCCATAAACTTCTCATACTGTTTCTGCGACACCTTATTATGCTTTTTATCCTCTCTAATCTCGATTTTAAGGTGTTTTTCTGCAATAGAGGATAATTCCCTTGCTAACACCTTTTTGCCTTGCTGTATGCCCTGCGTATATGTCTTAGGTTGCTTATATTGACCTGTTACCAACTTGCCTTGCCCTTGACTACCGGCTGTGACGTTGTACATCTGAAATCCCTTGTCAGCAAATTGTTTGATCGTAGCAACTTCCTTTTCATCTAATTCAGATTTAGGACAAGTCTTAAAATCCAACTTCCAACCATAAGGATTATCCTCGCTGTAAAATCCGTGTTTCTTTAGGCTTAATGCTATATGGTCGTATTCTCCAAGGTGTGCGGCGCATCTTTCACACAAATGTAATGCTTGCCCCACGTAACTCCTACGAATACCCGCTTCATCTGAACGATAAAATGCATATATTCCGCTTGTGTTTGGAATACTAGGGCAAATAGACTTAATACGATTTTCTCTAGCTGCTTTCTTTGCGTATATCTTCCTATAATTTGGTTTACTCACCAGAACCACCCCAATCTAATTTCTGACCACAATCAGAACAAAAAACATCTGTTCCATCACAATCACGACTTACATTCAAACCGCAAGTAGGGCATTCGCCGTCATCAAATCCATCAAATTTATGAATATGCCTTAATTGCACCTTTTTTGGCATCTGTTTTTCAAGTGCGTTTATTGCCATTTCGTTAGCATTGTAATCATCTTCCGTAAATTTATGCTCGCTATCCTTGTCTGTAATCTGCATAAACAATCGCATATTTTTCAGTTTTTCTACTGCTTCACTCTCTGTCATATTATTCCTCACTTTCTCCTGCTTCCGTATTATCTACCGCAAGTTCCAAAAATTCCTCAAATTCATCTATTGTAATATCCCAATTGTCGCACCAATCATATAATGACGTTCTCTGACATTCTTTTTTGATTGCATATGCTATTGTTTCTGCTGTTGATTTCTTCATATTATCTATCTCTCTTTCTAATTCAAGTTATAATCGGTCACTTTTTCAACTGTTCGGTTATTGCATCAATATAATCTTCGAGATAATTGCAAGCAGTTGTGTAATAACCTGTATTATCTAAGGCTAAGTCAATATTATATTCTGTGTAATGATTTTTTAATTCATTTCGCAAATCGTAAATAGCCTTATTATAAATAGCGTTTGCATAGTTTATAGTTTTTTCACAACTACCACTAACATCATCACACATATTACCTGCGATACAATTTTCACACTTTATCTGACATAATCTTAACCTTTCACGTATATTTTCCATATTATCCCTCGCTTTCTAATAACTCTGCCTTATCAAATTTGTTGCCTACGCACTCCAATTCATTCGAATAATCTAGATTTAACATCAAGTCATAATCAGTTACATTCACAACAATACCATCAACACAAATCGGCTCGCCTACTGAATTAGATGAAACTGCATTAACAATATCATTCTCCCAAATCAGCTTGCCGTTCTTGTCTTTCAAGCCTGTGCATTGGCATATTGTGGATGTGTCTACTTCAATAGCACATATCTCGGCCTCCCACATATTTTCTTCTAAATAATGAACTCTTAATATATTTTCATCATCCTTTATTAGAATTACTGTTTTCCCTTCAATTTCAAAAGGAACTCCTTGTACCCATTCTCCGTTGTCAACTCTCTTCGCCTTGAATAAATATCTATCTTCCATGTTCTCTCCTTTCAGTCGTACATTCCGAAGTACATTTCATCTCTGTCATAGCCTTCTCCAAAGATTCTCCAATTAACTCTGAATGCAACAAAAAATTTAATTATTGTAAAGCCTATAGCAAAATGGTGCCAATCCCAACTTTCATGATACTCTGCGCCGAAGTTTACTCTCCAGCGCTTGCATATCCCAAAGGCGAATGATACATGATGTTTCTTGCTCTTGAACACCACCGTTCCTGGTGTTGATTTAACTCTCTTCATATTCTCTCCTATTCTGCTTCTGATTGAAGCCACATCCTTTCCAACCGGAAACAACACTATGGCTACCCTTGCCGATGCCGCAACGCAAATTAAGTGTTGTTTTACGTCCGAATTTCTTCACCCATATTCAGACAACCGATTACTCTAATACTTAATATTCATGTTCCCATGTTCGTTAATCCAATCAATAGCTTGCCGGTATGTAATTCCGTTGTTTTTAATGATGTCTAACAACTTATACATTCCAGGATGCGTTTTTTTGAGTTTTACAAATCGTGCATCATCCGGTTTTTCCAAATGACAACCAAATCCACACATTACACATCCGGTTCTATTGCACCCGGTTGTCTTTAAAAGCGGTCGCTCCAGATCGAATATCCCGTAGTCAGATAAACTCATTTGATTTTCACATTGTTTCCTTGCGGACATATCAACAACCACATCACCGTAAACACTACATATCGGTAATTTATTCTCATAGATGTATAAAAGCACATCTTGCTCCGTCCAAAACGACATAGCGTTACTTGTAGGCTCTTTCATGTCAAATCCGTTGCAACCATTCTTAAGCCATTGTTGGGTTCTTAATCTGCTTTCATCTGCCATCTGACCTAAAATTGCTTTTCTGCCGGTTTGTTTTTCGTACCTATGTGCCGGTTCTTTCTTCATGACATTGCAGCATTTATTTGAAACATCAAAAGGTGCATCAAGAAGAAATTCGTATTTCTTGCAAGTGTATCTGTTTTTCTCTTGACCGTCTGCATATTCTCCTGTTCCTGTTAATTTGCGATAAAAAGATGCGTAACACCCCCCCCTCAAAAATTTCTTAGAATGTGAAACACATTCAGAAACTTCCTTGCTGATAAGAGGGAACCCATACTTTTCGCAAACTTCCATGAAAGAAATCTTAGGCTTTACAATATCCACATTGTCGAAAGACTTTACAAACTCTCTTAACTCGACATATTGTGTTGGCACATCTACGAACATTGCTTTCAAATTCGGGTACAATTTTCTAGCAATATCAAGTAACACCGTACTGTCTTTACCACCACTAAAACTGATGTAAACTCCATCTTCACCAAAACGATCAACCCATTCTTCAATTCTCCGTTGTGTCATTTTAATTTTTGCAGAAAGCGGAAGTGATTGCATCTGGTGTAAGTCGGTTATTGTATGCTTAGGCATCCTTATCACCCTTTCTGTTTTTCTTCTCAATCCTATCAATTCTACTGATACATGAGTTGACCATGAAAAATAATATACAAGTCTGTGCGTAATCAAAATCTTCGTGCAATACCGCAGCAATCGTTAAGCCTAAAAACAACATTGAAAAGGCATCATATTTATTCATCTACACCACCACCTTTTACTATCTTAATTGCATCATTTAGCTTTACATAGAAAGCCGGTAATTCGGTTATTCCTAATGAAAAACTATGCAATTCCAATTGATTCACAACTGTATCTACGTCATAGGCTGTCTGTTGCAAAATATTTTCTTCGCTATCATCAAATGCTTTTAAAAACATTTCAGCAATTTCTTTCTCGTATCTACCGCACATACCATTGCAATCAATATCCGCAATAACCCTTGAAAAGAAATCTTTGAATTTGTCAGCAATATAATCTCCTGTGAAATCTTTAGGTATGTCAATTACTACTTTCATCTTCTCCACCTCTCAATTCTTTCAGTTTTGATTCTGCTTCATCTTTTGTTAGAAACCATTCTTTGCCAAATCCTTCCCAAAGGACACCAAGAAACATCATATCTGCTTTGCGCTCTACTATTGTTTCACTATTTTTTATAAGATAAACTGTATCTCCCACCTTGCAAGGCAGTTTAATAAGTCTGCCCTGTTCTTCTAAGTCCTCATATTCAGCTAATTTTCCCGCAGCTGATACATAATCGTGTTCTTTTACACACACGCCAGATTCTCCATCCGGAACATTATCAATTCTTTCTGTCAATCTCTCCATTTTTCTCCTTTCTAAAACGGGCATTTGTTTGGGTTCCTTAGCAACCATTCATTACACGGCTCTGCAACGTCCACATTTGCGTTTTTAGCAACTTTTTTCATCTTCTCAATAAATAAGTCCTTATCTGCATTTTCACTCGATAAATGGCACATAATCACATTTTGCAAATCATTTGAATTGTTCGATTTTACGAACTCGCAAGCCGTGTCAATGCTTAAATGACCTCTGAATACATGGTTGGCTTTACTTTGGTTATCCACATTTACTAAATCTTTGTCATAGTTTGTGCCTAGTAAAATGTGATTGATTCCTTTGAATTTCCATTTAATCAGTTCTGTGTCTGTGATATAAAGCATTCTCCCCATCTCCGGGTGAGTAATCAGAAAGCCGTAACAAGGACATTCGCTACCATCTGCATTTGTGTGAGTCCATCTGCCATCTAATGTTGTTAGGTCAAATGCCTGTATTCTAAAATCTTCATTGCCAATTTTAATAGGTTCTTTGCTTATATATGGTGCAAATACAGGTATTCCCATATCGTTAAAATCATTTAATGACTTGCTGTGGTCTAGAGGTGGGTGTGACTTATAATCACACCCTTTATCCCCCTTATATTCCAATTCAAGCCTTTTTTAATATCCTTAATCGGTATTCCACAATCAAGGATAAGTGTTTCTCTGTTGTCGGAAGTTAATGTGTAACAGTTCCCCGACGATCCGGTTGCGATACACTTTAATTTCATACTCACACCTCAATTTCATCATCCTGTGGAAACTGAAAGAAAGCATTGTTGATAAAATCTACTTTTGACGGTTGATTTTCTGCTTGCACAATAACACCGCATTTCTTTAATCTTTCAAATTCCTTTTCCATATCTTCTGAAACATCAACATTCTGCATTACGATAGGCATACCGGTATATGTCTCTATCAACATTTTCATAGCCTTAACCGCCTTTTCTTCTGTTGAATATTTACCCATTACATATCTTTCATCACCAACTTTGGCAATAACACTTTCGTATTCAACATAAACAACTGCCATTTCATAAGGAATATCAACTCTCCCACTTTGGCTAATAATTCTCATAATCAACCCTCCTGCATGAACTCCGGCATTGTTACCTGTCCGTCATATTCTTCAACTACCTTACTTTCAACAACTACATCTTCCGGGAAGTCTACGGAGTTTGCATTTTCGGCAATTTCATTCTCTGCAATCTTCTGCTGATCTGTTTCAATCTCCATCCCGGATAAAAACATATTCTGTTGCGTCGGGTTCTCAAAATCTAACTCAATATGCTTACAAAGTCTGTGAAGAACGGTCTTTTTATACATCTCGCCTGTGAAATTCTTCCATGCAGGAGAATTGCTTGCCTTACTTGATTTTCTTGTGTTCTCCAAATCTGCAAGGCTCATTGTGTCATATGCCATTCCACCGTCCGTGTATAAGACAACGGCAAATGCACCGATTATCTTTCCGTCATTAAATGGCTTTGGCTTGAAATCAAAAGATTGCTCCCCGTCAATAATCTTTTCATCAAACAAGTCACCCTCATGTACCAGTTTTGCGTAAATATCCTTAATCGGTCTAATAGAGTATTTCTTTGCTAATTTCTTAGCACCCCTGTAATCTGTCTGATAGTTCAAGTCATTGCCATAAGGAACTAAATAGCATTCCTTTGAGTAAAAATCTAAACCAAGATATGCACCCTTAAGCAATCCAGATATAATTTTCTGCTGACCGTATTTTGCAATGTTCGGGTTTTCATTCACAAGTGCAAGTGCATTTTGAACAAATCTTGCCTTATTAAAATCTTTAGGGAGTGCACCCGAAACCCCATCCAGCTTATCCGAAAGAACAATACTAAAATTACTGTTATTTTCTTTCTTTTCTGCTACTTGTGTATTATCTGCCATAATTATTTTCCTCGCTTTCTTTTAATCAATCTTCCTTAACTTCCATCAATTCAAGAGTATATGGTGACCATCCTTTTTCTCTCTTTCGGTTTCCGTCCAAATTCCCAGTAAAGTAATCTTTCACATCTTCAATATCCTTAAGGGGTTCTCTAGTAGGAAACGAGCCGTCGCAGTGTATTCTCCCATCCTTAACCTTGTAAATATGACCTGTTTTGAACATGCCATCACCCTTAGTAAAAACAATCTTGCCGTTGTAAAGCTTTGGGGTTTCTTCTGAAACTTTTTGTGTAATCAGCACTAAGCTTTCTGCAAATGGAGATTTCCGATCAAAGTTATTTCCGGTTATTCCCGGCTTTCCGGAAATTATTTTATAGAACACTCTGTCCCTTTTTGTTTCGGTAATTTCAATTGTATTGCCTTTTTCTATACCGATACTCACTCTATATCGTTCACCAACTTTGAATTTATGCGGTTCTTTGGGATTATCCTCTTTAACACCATTTCCAAAAACAACATTAAAGGCAGTCTTGATTTCTTCGTCACTCATTGTGTAATTACCGGCATCGTCTTTTATCGTAAAATTAGTACCACGCCCGCAACGATACGTTTTGCCTTTTAATTTGCAATTACAACACGATCTACCGGCACAATAAGACTTTAACCTCTTTCGCATAACCTCAACAGTGATACTTTCTTTATTGCCGTTCATGAGACGATCAAATGCCAATTTTGCGCCAATATTGAAGTCAAACGTATCTTCCGGGCTACACTTTGCAATTGCTTTCTTGCCTGTTTGCTTATCAAGCGCAATAACCTCATTGCCTTTTCTGTAAATCACAATGGTTTCATTTCCGCAGCGCTCCAACCCTCTTTCATCAAATATATAGCCCCAAGCATCACGGCACCTGTAACCGATTTTGCCACTACGTGTTCTGTAAACGGAACTAATTGTAGTAATAGTATCTACATACCTTTCCATAAATTTGTACCATCCACCTGCATAATTCTTAATCTTTGAACCATCCAAAATTCTTACCTTATCTCCTGCTTTAAATTTGCTCATATTTACACCTCTACTTTCAATTCTTTGTTATCATTTACAAGTAACATAATCAACTGACTATCAACCATATCTGCAACCCTTGATTGATTTACAGTGTCTAAATTTTCTGTATCATCAAGCCAAATAGGGCAATTGATACCGCTGATTTTCTGAATAGACTTACAAATATCAATTCTTCCCAGAATACGGTTGCCCTTGTTTGACATGGTTGTAAGAATAGATTTACCGTCAACCATTGGAATACAAACCGACTTGTAATTACCATTCTTTGCGTTATCAAATAATTTCCATTGAACTAAAGAGAAATGGCTATTGATCTGATCTGTAAGAAGTTCATTCTTTGTCTTATCGAGTTCGTCTAACAGGTCAAGTATCTTCTCGCAATCTGTCTTTGATTGCTCCATATCCAACTTCTTTTTCTTTAATTCAGAAAGTCTTTCCTCGTCTGCTGCCGTATCAGATTTTGCAATCTCTCCCTCGCATTCCGATAACTGTTGTCGCAAATCATTCTCCTGTGCCTTTAATTCGACTCTAATATCGCCGGAAGATAATTTATTAGCATATTCTTCTTTCTCTGCAATCCTATCTTGTATAGCCTTATATTCTGCCGTATCTGAAATATCAACAAATGTTGGTTGACTATCTGCTTTCTTGTTCAATTCTTCAAGCCTCTGGTCTGCCTCATCTAACTGAATTTGCAGCTTGTCAAGTTCAACCTCTAATTCCTTAATACGTTTGATGCTCTTGTCAATTTGAGACTTGCAATCCATACCCTTAGCAGTAATATCATCAAGCCTGTTCTTCTTATTGCTTTCAAAATCATTTCTAAGGCTTGTAATCTTGCTTGTAGCAAGTTTTCTTCCACAGGTAGGGCAAATAGTTGTATCTTCGTCAAATTGCTCTGAATTGACCGTTTTCCACTCTTCTGCATAGGTGTTTCTTTTCCTATTAAGAACATCTACATTGTCCTTACAGGTAGCAATCTGCCGCTTTGCTTCTGAAATGTAAGTCTCTGTTGCTCTCTTAATATTCAACACATCCGTAATTGTTTTACGAATTTCTGCGTTTGCAGCAATCAATTCTTCGTTTGCCTTGTTCTGCAGCCCAGATAAGTCAAACTTTAACTTCATAATTTCATCCTGTACCTTGCTACATTCTTCCATCATGTGATCTGCGTTAGTCTGCTTGTCTGTATTCTCCTTAATTTGTTCTTTCAAGCTATTTCTAAGCAGTTCCAGATCAGAAACATCAACATCCGATTTTATCTGAATATCACGCTCTTTCTCCATTATCTGACCGTCAATAATAGGTAAATCTTTTGAAACCTTACTCTTTGTAGCTTTATTCATTGCAAGTAATTCTTCTGCTTTGTACTTCTCCAATAACGGAACTAGTTCTTTCAATTCTTTGTTAGAACTAGCAACTTGAACGTCTGTCACCTCTGAAACTAAAGAAAAGAGATAACTTCTCATGTCTGCCGGTTTCTGACTAAGGAAAGCATTTACAGATGTACACATCTTCCAAACATTCATATCAAGTTCAAAATATGCGTTGAAATCTTTTAATGTCTTAGGCACATCATTGATAAAATACTTGTTATCATCTTTGCACGATGTTCCATTTTTGCTATAAGTACGTTTTTGCACTTTCTTAGCAGTGATCTCTTTGCCATCCATATCAATCACAGCCGTAACAGATACGTCCACGTCATCAATTGTTTTTCCGTCTACCTCACGCCTAACGGTCTGATTATCTCGTAACTCATAATCGCAGTTAAAAAATAACCACATATACGCATTTGCGATAGTTGACTTTCCCGTACCATTCATTGCGGAAATTTTGGTAAAATCAGAAAAATCAATCTCTTTCAGCGCATAACACATGAAGTTTTCTAAAGTCAACTTCTTTAATTTAATCTCCATTTTTCTTCACCATCCTTATACTAGAACAAGAAATTTCGTATGCGGTACGTTCTTCACTTGTTCCATCTTCTAAAACCTTTGTATATTCTCTGCTCTGGAATCTTCCTCGGATATTAACAGTTGAGTACAGTTCAACAGTATCAAGCCATTTTGCAGTGCTGCCCCAACAGATACACGGAATATATGCCGTTCTTCCGTTCGGATAATTGATTGCTGCAACAAAATCACAAACCGTCTTTCCTAGTGGTGTTACTCTGCTTGGATTTTTCTTAACAATAGTGCAATCATATTTCACATTATTTGAGCCAAATTCAGCAAACGGAAGTTTTTCGACTTCTTCTGAACTATTGACATATACATACACAATTAGATGCGAGCCATTTTCATCATGCTTGTTTCTTGTGCATACTTCACCTTTCATGTTGTAAAACTTTCCATTTTCAATGCCTAGTGAACCATCAAACACAATTGGAACTTTATCAATAACGTTGCTAAATCTTTCCACGCTTACCATCCCGTTATAATAAAGTTTTCCTTTAACTTCATGAGAAAATTCTATATCTTTCACGAATCCGGATAATTCAATCATCTTCTGTTCCCCTTTCTTACAAAACAGTCAATGCTTTTCTTCTGACCGTTCTCTTTATTTATCAACCTCAGAAAAAAGTCTGTTTCCTCAATTACCGCCCACTGACTAGCAATCAAGCCATGTGAGGAAATAACTTCTTTCTGGCTTCTTGTAGGTTTCTTAGCCTGTTTCAATCGTTATCCCCCCTTTACAATCCTTACTCTCGCTCTTTGCACTCCAAAATTCATTGCTTGTTCGTGGTCTGCAAAGAAAATATCAATCCGGTTTCCTTTGATAGCACCACCACAATCTTCTGCAACGTATGTACCGAATCCGTCAATTTCAACGGTTGTTCCGTATGGTATATTGGTTGTATCTACTGCAACAGTTCTTCCAGGAGTTGCAATTGTTCCACTAGCCGTAATTCCGTCAGACTTACCACAACACTTTTCACAACTGCAATATGCGGTTAAAGTGTAATTTTGCCATTCATTTTCTACCCGGTCATAACTGAATACTAACGGATTATGTATTGCACCAGAAATCTTCCTGTTTTCTTCAATCTCTGTTGCATTTACAAGTGTGGAATTTTTCACGCTTGTAAAATCCGGTTCAGATGGTGAAATGCTGACAACTGCTAGAACAACCAAAACCAACAGGAATTTTCCAAACAATAGTAATTTATCTTTCATTAAACTACCTCCACAAATTCACCATCTAACAATTTATAAAATGTGTCTTCCTTAATACGCTCTCCATCTACACACTCTGTTTTTACGCATTTAGGGATATAAATTCTATATCCTCTTTCGTCCTCTTCTCCTGTGTCAACCCATTCAGCAAGAGTAATCCAACTGCCAACCTTTGCCTTTGCAATAGAATTATATCCGGCAGCCATAACAACAGAATTTTTACCTTTCGAGATAATCTTTGCGGAATCTCCACTACTGCCAATCTTTGCGTAATCTCCACTACTGCCAATCTTTGCGGAATAACCGGAACTTCCAATCTGTGCGGAATCACCGGAACTTCCAATCTTTGCGGAATCACCGGAACTTCCAATCTTTGCGGAATCACCGGAACTGCCAATCTTTGCGGAATCACCGGAACTTCCAATCTTTGCGGAATAACCGGAACTTCCAATCTTTGCGGAATAA
>ERZ1034917.1742-NODE-1742-length-12143-cov-5.228657_pt1 | contig 12143 bp, 8 predicted proteins | sample MGYA00520605_ERZ1034917 | MGnify/ENA primary metagenome ERZ1034917 (study PRJEB33766, sample SAMN09781784) | gut metagenome | biome: gut microbiome | host: Homo sapiens | place: Madagascar | study: EMG produced TPA metagenomics assembly of the PRJNA485056 data... | reverse complement strand
CCCACGTACATCATGCCGAGAATCGAGAACACGATCAGCACGACAATGGGGACGACCAGGTCGAACACGCGGCCATTCTCGGAGATGTTGAGCCCCTTGTACTCGTCGATCGCACCCGACGCCGCGTCGTCGATGTCGGCCTCCTCGGTGACGACCGAAGGCACGCCCGGATGGTCGGCATCGTATGCTTCCACATTCTTCTCCGAAAGACGGGTCGCGGACACCGCCGCAAGGGCGCTTCCCTCGCGCGGGATATCGTCGACGTCGTGCCCCTGGGCGCAGGCTTCCTCAGCCGCGCGCATCGAGCCGTAATCGAGCTTCGTGATCAGCATGAAGAACACGAAGAAGATCGTGAGCAGGGCGTAGAAGTTGTAGGGGATGGACTGCACGAACGTCGAGAAGCCGTCTTCTCCCAGATAGCCGCCCACGGCGACCGCCCAAGACGACACGGGCGCGATGATGCACACCGGGGCCGCAGTGGAGTCGATGATCCACGCCAGCTTCTCGCGGCTTACATGGAAGCGGTCGGTAATGGGGCGCATGACTGCGCCGACCGTCAGGCAGTTGAAGTAGTCATCCACGAAAATGAGGATGCCGAGGACCGCCGTCAAGATGGACGCCAAGCGCGCGTTCTTCACGTGCTTCGACACCCACTCGGCGTAGGCGCGCGAGCCGCCGGCGATCGCAATGACCACCGTGAGCGCGCCCAATAAGGCAAGGAAGAGCAACAGCGCTCCGTTTTCGGCAATTTGCGTCGCCATCATCTGCGGCACCATGGTGAACGCCGCAACGAGCTGGTCGACGCCAACTCCCGCGAGAGTGAACTGGTAGATCACCATACCCATTAAAACGCCGATGGTGAGCGACGAGTACACTTCCTTCGTGATGAGCGCGAGGCCGAGCGCCAAAAGCGGCGGCACGATCGACCAGACGCCCGTGCTGATAAGGTCGAAACCTTCCACAGGAATCCCTTCGTCGGGGCGGATACGTCGCTCGTTAGGGGTCGCCAGGGCAGGGCCGCAGCTTTTTCGCCTCGCCGCTGCGCGCGGGGCGTGTGGCGAGGTTGCTGCGGGGTCGCCGCGGGGCATCCGAAACGAGCGGTAACAGTATGCCGTGATTTTCGCGCTTCAAGGTGGAGGTATGCGTTTTTTTCGGAGAATGTAACAAGGTTTGCGTGCAATCTATACTTGCACGCATGGATACGAAAGCAGAAACAAGGCGCCTTGCCATCGCGAGGCGCAACGCCATCCCCGAAAGCGCGCGAAGGGTTCGCAGCGAGAAAGCCTGCGAGGAGCTTGAGCGGCGCTTCGCGGGGACGGTTGCGCCCGGGTCGCGCATCGCCGTGTACCATGCCCTGGGAAGCGAGGTCGACGTCGCGCCGTTCGTTGCGCGCGCGGGCGAACACGGGTGGGCATGCGCGTTTCCCGTGATGATGCGTGGCAGGGAAGGGGTCGCCGCACGCATGACGTTTTGGGACGTTCCCTCAGATGGCACACCACGGGCGTTTTTCGAGAAGCCGGCGCGCGTCGTGGCGCCCGACGATCCCTCGCTTGTTGGGTGCACGCGCGTGCTGCCGCGAAAGATCGATGCGGTCGTCGTGCCGATGGTTGCCTTCGACGCGCGGGGCATGCGGCTTGGCTACGGCGGAGGCAACTACGACCGCTTCCTGCGCAAAGTGCGTCGCGACGCCGTCGTGTGCGGCGTCGCCTTCGAGGAGCAGGAAATCGAAGCTGTGCCGACCGAGCCGCACGACCTCGCATTGCCGAAGATCATCGTCGCCTAGAGGGGCGCCGCGCATATGGCATGGCGCCCATCAGGGGAAACGCTGCCAGGTGCGCAGGGCACGGGACTCAGGGCTCACCCCGCGTCCCGCAGACGACGCCCAGGTTCCTACTTATTCAGCAGCGGCGGCGGGCGCGTCCTCCTCCTTCAACTCGCGAACGTACTCGCGATCGATGGCGCCCTCCGCGCTCGGCGGGTTCACGTTGAACGGCACCGGCCTCGTGACCAGGCTCACAAGCGGCACGATGACGAGCGAGAGCACCATCGCGAGGGCGCCGCAGTTGATGGGGCTCGCGATAAGCGGCGTGCCCACGAACCCGAGGATCATGTTGCCGGTCGTAAGGCCCACGCCCACGATGAAGCTCGCCCACACGGCGGCCTTCGACACGCGCCCCCAGTAGAGGCCCCATAGGAAGGGTCCTAAGAACGCGCCCGCGAGCGCGCCCCAGGAAATGCCCATGAGCTGCGCGATGAACGTGATCGACGAGTGGTACTGCACGAGCGCGAGCGCCGCCGAGACGAGAATGAACACCACGATGAGCAGGCGCATCGTGGAAAGCTGCTTCTTCTCGTTCATGTTCTTCACGACGTTGCCCTTGATCACGTCAAGCGTGAGGGTGGACGACGAGGTGAGCACGAGAGACGAAAGCGTGGACATGGACGCGGAAAGCACGAGCACGATCACGATGCCGATGAGGATGTCGGGCAACGTGGAGAGCATCGTGGGGATGATCGAGTCGTAGACGGGCTGGCCGTTCGCGCCCATCTCGACCTGGCCGGAGTACAGGCGGCCGAACCCGCCCAGAAAGTAGCTGCCGCCTGCGACCACGAAGGCGAACAGCGTCGAGATGATAGCGCCTTGCTTCACGGCGGGGCCGCTCTTGATGGCGTAGAACTTCTGCACCATCTGCGGAAGGCCCCACGTGCCGAGGCTCGTTAAGATGCACACGCCCAAAAGGTTCAGCGGGTCGGGGCCGAACATGCTCACGAACGGGCCCGACATGTCGGGGGCCAGCTCGGAGGACATCTGCGAGAGCTCGATAATCGCGGGCATGAAGCCGCCGTTGTTCGAGAGCACAGCGACGATCACCGCAACGATGCCGACCAGCATGACGATGCCCTGCAGAAAGTCGTTCATAACCGTGGCCATGTATCCGCCAAGAACAACGTATATGCAGGTCACAACCGCCATGCCAATGACGCACCATTCATAGGGCAAGCCGAACGCCATACCGAACAGACGCGACAGGCCGTTGTAGACGCTCGCCGTGTAGGGGATGAGGAAGACGAAGATGATGGCCGCGGCGGCGACGCGCAGCGCCTTCGAGTCATAGCGAAGGCCGAAGAACTCCGGCATCGTGGTGGCTCCAAGGCGATGCGTCATCTCGCGCGTGCGCGGGCCGAGCACCCACCAGGCCAAAAGGCTGCCGATCACCGCGTTGCAGATGCCTGCCCAAAACGCGGCGATGCCGTATTTCCAGCCGAATTGGCCGGCGTAGCCGACGAACACGACGGCCGAGAAGTAGCTAGTGCCGAAGGCGAATGCGCTCATCCAGGGGCCGACATTGCGCCCGCCGAGGACGAAGCCGTCGACGCTCACCGTGGAGCGTCGGCAGTAGATGCCCACGCCGACGGCCACGCCGATGAAGATGAGCACCATGCAAAGTTTTGCAATCATTGGTGGTTCCTAACGATTCTCTCAAGGGGTTTCACGTGAAACAGTTTCCCAAAACGCTGCGATGAGCTGGGAAACAGCGGAGGCGCACACGACGCGAGACCACATTAAGCCCAGGATGCGCGAAGAGCGCACGGCGGGTCAGGCCCCGTGTGCTAGAGATATCGATAGGAATAATAGTAATCGGAGGAAACGGCATGAGGAACCGGGCGCGCGGGCGCCTGAGCAATCGAGATATGTCCCTCAGCGAAAAGCATGCGGCTACTTTACCACAATAAAGCGCTTCGCATGCTGAGAAATTTCTTCCGCAAGGTGAAAAATCCCGGCCGCGGGCGGGAGGGCGACCCCCGTTCGCGGCCGAGCGTTTCAAACTCGCAAGTTTCCTTGCCGCCTTACCTTAGTAGCGGCTGTCGAAGATGCGCTTAGTCTTCTTCTCGCTGCGCGGAAGCTCGCCGATGGGCACGCCCTTCGCCTCGGGAGTGCAGCCGATCTTCGCCTTGAAGATGGCCTCGAGCTCGCGCTCGCACTTCTCGCGATCCTCGCCGGTGAGCGCGGTCTCGAACAGAAGCGTGATGACGTCGCGGCCGTTGATGGCCTCGATCATCATCTGGTACTCCGACGACGTGCCGTTCGTGAACTTGATGACTTCCTCGATCTGCGCGGGGAACATGTTGCAGCCCTTCACCTTCACCATGTCGTCGGTGCGGCCGACGATGGTGTCGATGCGAGGGTGATGCTCGCCGAACTTGCAGGTGCAGGCGCCGGGGATGATGCGCGACAGGTCGTGCGTGCGGTAGCGGATGAGCGGCGCGCCCTGCTTACGCAGCGTGGTGAGGACGATTTCGCCCACCTCGCCGTCGGGCAGCACCTTACCCGTCTTCGGGTCGACGATTTCCACGTATACGTAGTCTTCCCACACGTGCATGCCGTTGTGCGCCTCGCACGAAATGCCGATACCCGGGCCGTAAACCTCGGTCAGGCCGTAGATGTCGAAAATCTCGATGCCCATCTCGTTCGCAATGCGGTGGCGCATCTTGTCGCCCCAGCGTTCCGAGCCGATGACGCCCTTCTTCAGGTCGAGCTTATCGCGCAGGCCGCGCTTGGAAATTTCCTCGGCGAGCAGAAGCGCGTAGCTCGACGTGCCGGTGATGACCGTGGTGTGCAGATCCTGCATCATCTTGAGCTGCTTCTCGGTGTTGCCGGGGCCCATGGGAATTGCCATGGCTCCTAAGCGTTCGCATCCTAATTGAAAGCCGATGCCCGCCGTCCACAGGCCGTAACCTGGGGTTATCTGAATGCGGTCGAGGTTCGTGATGCCCGCGGTCTCGTAGCAGCGCGCGAACTGGATCGCCCAGTCGGTGACGTCCTGTGCGGTGTAGGGGATGATGACAGGCGTGCCCGTCGTGCCCGAAGAGCTGTGGATGCGCACGACTTCCTCATCGGGGACCGCCTGAAGGCCGAGCGGGTAGACGCGGCGCAGGTCGTCTTTCTCCGAGAAGGGCAGCTTCTCGAAGTCTTCCTGCGTGCGCACGTCGGCGACGTCGATGCCGGCGAACTTGTCCGCGTAGAAGGCGGAGCGGTCTTTGATGGTGGCGAGTTGGGCGGTGATGAGCCCCAGCTGCTCGTCGGTCATGTGCATGGCGAATCCTCTTCTCGTTCGGCACGGGTGCAAAATCGAGCGTGTGCTCGGGCACGTTCTCCCATTGTAAGCAAAGGCGATTCGAATACAAGCTGAGGGCGCCGAGAGGCGGGGCGGGCGCTATGACGCGGCGCGGGATATGCGTGCGCGGTCGAGCGCTTCGAGCATGTTCATCATCTCGGCGCGCGTGCATTTCCTCTTCGGATCGCCCGCCGCCGCCTTCGAGATAATTCCCAGGTCGTACGCCCAATCGAGTGCCACGGATGCTTCCTCTTTCTTGCTCGGACGTGAAGGGGTATCCCATTTGTAGGACTCATCCGCCAACGCGAGCGCGCGCGACGCCTCGCTTTTGGAATCGCCCGCGAGAAACGCGTAGCGCAACATGAGAAGGCATATTTCCTGCACGGTTATCTCGTTGTCGGGGCGGAAGTCGCCGCCCGTCGACAGCCCGTCCTCCTTCAGCCAGCGCACCGCGTCGGCACAGTAGGAGTCGGCGTCGACATCGCTCGCCGGGTCGTCGAACAGGTCGTAATACAAGGGCAGCATGCCCGGACGGCCCGCGTAGCGCCAGAAGAACTCCGCCGCCTCGCCACGCGTGATGTTGTCGCCCGGGCGAAATTCGTTGTTTTCGCCCTCGCCCACGTGCGCGACGTTGCGCGCGAGCGCCCATTCGATGGCGGCCGAATCGGCAGGGCTCGCCAGTACGTCGGTATAGACCTGGTCGACCGTGGCGTTCTGCACCAAAATGCGCACGGAGTGCTCCACGAAGGTGAAGGCGTAGTCGGTGTAAAGCTCGCCCGTCGACGTCGAGGGCTGATCGGACGCGCAACGGCTGTAGACCACATCGTAGGCGCGATTTCCGCCGAAGTTGATGAGGTTTCCCCAGGCAGTGCAGTTCGTCACGCGGAAGCCCTTCGAGCTGCGCGCGCCGACACCCTTCGTGCGGAAGAGGGACTGATGCTCGAAGAAGAACCCAAACTTGGTGTTGGAGGACGACTCGCAGTTCTCGATGACCATCGATTCGTCTTCGGAAAGCCCCACGCCAACACCGAAACCCGATGCACCGTCGGAGCTGGCCGTCGCGTTCTTCCCGCAGCCGACGGCGGAGCAGTCGCGCATCACGCAATCGATGGGGTAATCGGCGCCGAAGCCCGTGCCGTCGGTGTTGCGCACCTCGACGCGTTCCCATGTGCACCCGCGGAACAGCTTGAAAAAGAACCCTTTACCTGCGGCGTTGTACCCGCGAAGCGATCCTTGCGTGCTCTCGGCGTCGATGGTGAAGTCGAAAAACGAGGCATTGTCCAAATAGCGCCGCTCGCTGAACCCGTCGTAGTAGAACATGTCGATTCCGTGAGGCGCCTCACCGGTTATCGCATAGCGGCCGAGGGGCTTCAAAATCGTCGCATCCTTCCCGACGCCGCGCACTTCAACGTTGTCGCGCATCTCGATGACGTAGTTGCCCTCTTCGGATGTGCCTGTCCACGCGAAGTAAAAGGTGCCGGCGCCGAGATGAACCGCCCCGCCCTTGCGCGAGGCGTCGTCGATGGCCTGCTGAAGAAGCGCCGAGTTCTTCGCCGCAGCATCCCGGCCTTCCACCAAGGGGATGGCATCGGGGAATGCGATGGCATTTGCACCTGCGAGGTTTAGGTCCCTGCCTATTTTCGAGCACGCCGTCATAAGGCCCGCGGTTGCGGCGAGCGCACCCGTGCAGGCGAACGAGGCGACGAGCGCTCGACGTGAGAAGGGGCGCGCCATCGGCTACGCTCCGCTTTCCACCAGGTCGATTGCCGAGAGGTTCACATCCACGAAGCGCGGCTTCACGCATGCGCGGACCGCATCGCGCAAGTCGTCGAGCGAAAGGGGCAGATGTCCCGTTTTAAGGGCAGACGCGAGAAGCACCGTGTTGAGGGCTTTTCTGTTTCCCACCTGGGTTAATACGACTTCGTCGTCGACGGAGACGAAGCGCGTAGACGCGCCGGGTACCCCATTGAGCTCGCGCGAGAGCGCGGCGATGACTTCCTCGGCGCGATACGGCTCGGGCGAGAGCGCGGCGGTGATGGGCTGGATTGACGTCGTTGCGCTCACCACCACGCCGTCGGGCGCAAGGTAGGAAAGCACGCGCGCGGCCTCGGCGGGTTCGAAGGCGACGATCACGTCGGCGGTGCCCCGCGCGACGAGCGGCGCGACGACTTCCTCGCCGCCGTCGCCCATCCGAACATGGGAAACGACGCTGCCGCCGCGCTGCGCCATGCCGATGGTCTCGGCGGTACGCACCTGCCAGCCCTTCGCCTGCGCGGCCTGGGCGAGCATCTTCGCGGCAAGGACCGTTCCCTGCCCGCCGACGCCGGTCAGAAGCACGTTACGCATGGGGCGCCTCCTTCTTCGCCGCGCCTGAGGGCAGCTCGATCGCCTCGAAGGGACACACCTGCGTGCACAGCCCGCAGCCGTTGCAGAGCGACGCATCGACGAACGCCTGGCCGCGCCTACCGCTTTTGGGACCCGCTGCCGCTTGGTCGAACCCGATTCCAGGACAGCCGATTTCAGTGATGCACTTCTTGCAGCCCGTGCACCCGTCCCCATTTATGGACACGGGAGCCGCGGGTTTTATCAGCTGGACGCAGGGCGACTCGAAGATGATTGCCGAGGGCCCTTCGAAATCTATCGCGCGTTTCACCGCGGCGATCGAGCCATTCAAGTCGAGCGGGTTCGCATGCACGATGCATTCCACGCCGAGGGCCGAAAGCACGGCCTCGATGCTGATGGGCTTGCGATGCGGACCCATGAGCGTCACGCCCGTTCCGGGGTGCGGCTGCGAGCCCGTCATGGCCGTCGTCGCGTTGTCGAGCACGCACACGGTGATGTCGTGGCCGTTGTAAACCGCATTCGCGATGCCGGTGAGCCCGCTTGCGAAGAACGTGGAATCGCCGACGAAGGCGAGCTGCTTCTTTTCGGGCTCCACCACCGAGAAACCCTGCGCCATGGTGATTCCCGCGCCCATGCACAGGCACGTGTCGACCGCGTCAAGCGGCTTCGCGTTTCCGAGCGTGTAGCACCCGATGTCGCCGCAGAGCACGGCGGGGGTCTTCCCGAGCGCGCGCTTCACCGCATAGAAGCTGCCGCGATGCGGGCAGCCCGCGCACAGCACCGGCGGACGCACGGGCAGCGGGTCGTCGTAGGTGAGCGGCAGGCGCAGGGAGGCTTGCGCCACCTCCGGGATGCCGAAGAAGGCGGCGAGCCGAGTGAGCACATCGTCGACGTCGTTCTCACCGCGATCGCGCGCCTCGCCCGTCAGCTTGCCGTGTACGTCGAAGGAGGCATGCGTGCGGCCAGCACGCATGATGAGGCCGTCTTCGATCACGTGGTCGAGTTCCTCGAACACGATGACGTGCTTGAGGCCGCGCGCGAACTCGTCGGCCGCGTCGGCGGGGAAGGGGTAGGGGGTTCCCACCTGCCAGAAGCGGTAGGCGGGCATGGACACGCCCCGCTGCGCGCAAAGCTCCTCCAAGCGAGAAAGCGCCTCGCGTGCGTAAGCGGCGGAAACGCCGCCGGCGGCCACGCCGAACTCAGGGGCCGCGGCGAGCTCGGGGGCCGCGGCGGAGGTACCGCCTTCCGACTGCGGGTTAAAGCGGGAAAACGCCTCGTCAGCTGTGTAGTCCTTCGCGATGCTTGCAAGGCGCTCGTTGATTTCCCGGTGCGCTTCAAACGCGCGACGGGGGAAGATAACCCAACGCGGGTTGCGCTCGAAGCCCTCTTCGGGGAGGGGCAGCGCGTGGGTTTCATTCGCCACCTCGAAGAACGTCGACGCATGGCAGATGCGCGTCGTCGGACGCACGATGACGGGCGTTTCGTACTTCTCGGAAAGATCGAACGCGGCCTTCATCATGGCGAAACCCTGCTCGGGCGTGGCGGGGTCGAGCACGGGTACCTTCGAGAACGACCCGAAGCGGCGGGTGTCCTGCTCGGTTTGCGAGGAGATGGGGCCGGGATCGTCGGCCACGTAGAGCACGCAGCCGCCCTTGATTCCGACGTAGTTCAGGCTCATGAGCGCGTCGGAAGCGACATCGAGGCCAACCTGCTTGCAGGTGAAAAGCGTGCGCGCCCCGCAGTAGGACGCGCCCGCGAGCAGCTCGAGTGCCGCCTTCTCGTTCGTCGACCATTCCACGTGCACGCCGTGCGCCGAGCCCGCCGCATGCAGCTTCGCCACGGTTTCCACCAGCTCAGACGACGGAGTGCCCGGATACCCCGCAACGACGCGCACCCCAGCCTCAAGGGCCGCATGGGCGAACGCCTCGTTGCCCATCAACAATTTCTTCGACATGAAACCCGCCTGACTAAAACCATTCCGCCGACCTCGCGGTCGGCGGAATTCCCCCTATTTTTTGGCCGCCTTCTTGCGGTCGGTCGCGGAAAGCAGGCGCTTGCGCATGCGCACATTCAGCGGTGTGATTTCCACCAGCTCGTCGTCGGTGATGTACTCGAGCGCCTCTTCAAGGGTGAAGGTGCGCGGCGGCGTGAGCTGCACGGAGATGTCGGAAGTCGAGGAGCGCTGGTTGCCGAGGTTCTTCGTCTTCGACACGTTCACCACCATGTCGCCCGGGCGAGCGCTCTCGCCGACGACCATGCCCTCGTAGCACGCGTCGCCCGGAGCGACGAACAGCGTGCCGCGCTCCTGCAGCGTGCCGAGCGCGTATGCGACGGCCTTGTCGGTGCTCATGGAGATCATGGCGCCGTTCTTGCGGCCGCCGAGCTCGCCCGCGTAGGGGCCGTACTCCATAAACGTGTGGTAGAACACGCCTTCGCCGTGGGTGACGTTTAGGATGCGATTCTTAAGACCCATGATACCGCGGGTCGGAATCTTGAATTCAAGGTGCGTGACCTGGCCCGATGCGTCGAGAGAAACCATCGTGCCGCCAGCGACGCCGAAGATCTCGATGACCTTGCCCGAATATTCGTCGGGACATTCGACCACGGCCTGCTCGACGGGCTCCATCTTGTGCCCCTGCTCATCCTTCTTGAACAGCACGCGCGGGCGGCCGACCTGGAATTCAAAGCCCTCGCGACGCATCGTCTCCATCAGGACGGAAAGATGCAGGATACCGCGGCCGGAAACTTCGATGCCGGATTTGTCCTCGAGCTCCTCAATCTTCATGGTCACGTTGTTCTCGCGCTCGGTCATGAGACGCTCTTTGAGCTGACGTGCGCCGACAATGTCGCCTTCGCGGCCGACGAGCGGGGACGTGGACGGCTCGAACACGATGGAAAGCGTCGGCGGGTCGATCTCGATCGGATCGAGGGCGACGGGATTCTCGGGGTCGGTATACACGTCGCCGATGTCGGTGCGCTCGATGCCGACGACCGCGCCGATGTCGCCCGCTTCAACGACGTCGCACTCCTTACGACCGAGGTAGTCGAAGGTGAACAGCTGGCGGACCGTCGCCGTCGACTGCGCGCCGTCGTTCTTCACGACAAGGATGGTGTCGCCGGTGTGGATAGAGCCGGAGTACACGCGGCCGATGCCGATGCGGCCGACGTACTCGGAGTGGTCGATCGTCACGCACTGCATGGCGAGCGGACCGTCGGGGTCGACCACGGGCGCGGGCAAGTCCTCGATGATCATGTCGAGCAGCGGGTACATGTTGTCGTTGTCGTCGCTCGGGTCGAGACGTGCGAAGCCGTTCATGGCGCTTGCGTACACGACGTGCTCCATCGCGAACTCGAGCTGCTCGTCGGTGGCGCCGAGGTCGGCCATCAGGTCGAGGCAGTCGTTGTACGCCTTCTCGGGGTTCGCGCCCGGACGATCGATCTTATTCACGACGATCATGATGGAAAGGCCCGCCTGGATGGCGTGGCGCAGCACGAAGCGCGTCTGAGGCATGGGGCCCTCGAACGCGTCAACGAGCAGCAGCGTGCCGTCGGCCATCTTGAGCACGCGCTCGACCTCGCCACCGAAGTCGGCGTGGCCCGGCGTGTCGATGACGTTGATCTTCACGTCCTTGTACTCGATGGAGATGTTCTTCGCCAGAATGGTGATGCCGCGCTCGCGCTCCTGGTCGTTGGAGTCGAGCACGCGCTCCTCGATCTTCTGATTCTCGCGGAAAGCGTCAGTCGCGCGCAGAAGCTTGTCGACGAGCGTCGTCTTGCCATGGTCGACGTGAGCGATGATGGCAACGTTGCGGATGTTCTCTTGTTTCACCTGTGTTCCTTTTTCCTACGTTCTACCTGGTTGTTTGCGTCTTCTCTTCGAATGTTTCACGTGAAACGCCCGAAGGGAAGACGCGCTTTCGCCCTTAAGCTATCTCGTCAAGACGGGAGAGGAGCTCCTTTTTCTCGGCGGCGAGCTCATCGAGGTGGTCGTTTAGGATGCTCGCAGTTTTCTGCGCACTCACCACTTTCACGATGCCCCACACCGCGCACGCCACGCCGATGCTCGCGACGACCGCGAGCACGCCGAGTTTGCGCCCGAATGCAAGCGCCACCAAAGCGCCGATGCCCGCCATCGCAAGGCCGCTGCGGCGCTCGTCGAGCGCCACGTCGCGCTGCGTGAGCAGCTGCTTGCGCGCCGCGGAAATGCCGGCGAGCCGCGCGTTAATCTCCATCTCCTCGGGGGATGAGGCCTTCGCGGACGGTCGCGCCTGAGCCTTCCCGCTCGTCAGCACCTCGTATGCCTCTTGAAGGTTTTTGAACTGCTCGGTGGCCCGTTCTTGAAGCTTCTTGTTGGTGGCGAATCGATCCGGATGCAGAATCTGAGCCGTTTCGCGGTAAGCGGCCTTCACTTCCTCGGACGTAGCGTCCTCTGAAAGTCCCAGCAGGCGCAGCGCCTCGTTGCGGTTCATCTTCCTCCTTCAGTCATGACGCTTTATTGTACAACGCTCAACGTCGAGAACACGAAACTCCCGTGTAAGAAGCATATTTGCTCGGCCATCGCTCCGAAGGACCAGAGGACCTCACAAAATGGCCACCTGGGAGGGTCTAGGATTATCCCCTGGGGGGTCCCTCGGGTCCGGGAACACAGGCGGGGTTCGATCCCCTTCATCCTGCGATAAAAAA
>ERZ1034917.1741-NODE-1741-length-12143-cov-238.364907_pt1 | contig 12143 bp, 21 predicted proteins | sample MGYA00520605_ERZ1034917 | MGnify/ENA primary metagenome ERZ1034917 (study PRJEB33766, sample SAMN09781784) | gut metagenome | biome: gut microbiome | host: Homo sapiens | place: Madagascar | study: EMG produced TPA metagenomics assembly of the PRJNA485056 data... | reverse complement strand
GCGACCGGCGGCGCTTCGTGAGCCGGTATGAGATCGTGAGGAGGCAATGATGGAAGCGTTAGAATTTCTGAAAGAAAGAAAAAGGATGTGTCGTTCTTTTGGTAAATCGTGCAAGGGCTGCCCGTGTGAAAATGTTAGATGCGAAATTAACGCCCATGTGTCTGACGATGACTATAAGCGGGTCGTTGCTGCGGTTGAGCAGTGGGCAAAGGAGCACCCCAGCAAAACCCGCCAGAGCGTGTTTTTGGAGCAGCATCCCAAAGCAAGAATTGATAGTCGGAGTATACTTCGCGTCTGTCCCGCAGATGTCTATGGTGCTACGGTGTGCCCGAATAATGGTACACCTTGCCCCTCTTGCCGCTGCGAGTTCTGGATGCAGGAGGTAGAGTGATGAAAGGGATTGTAGTCACAGCAAAGTGCGAGATGCGGGTGCAGGAGTTTTCCAATCCTGCATACAAGAGCATCGGCGAGGTCGTGGAAGGGTGGATTGAGGTCGTTCGCCCTGCGCGACTGAAGCGTCCGTACTGCATGGTAGTTAACGAAGAAGGAGTGTTTCGTAACCTCCCGATGAACATCTTCGGCAGTTTCCTTTACGGGACGGACAATCACGGGGCCCCGATTTTAGGGGATATCGTGTTGCTCAAGGAAGGCATCAACAGCGATGGTGAGCGTGACCTATTAGGGCTCACCGAGCAAGATATCAAGTACCTGTGCGATATGGTATCTACCGTGAGTGGCGGAGAGATTAAGCTAAAACAGGAGGTAGAGTGATGGAACGACTGACGAAGCGCGACACCGATGGACAGGCAATGATGGACTGCCAGAAATGTGAAGCGGATTGGACGGGTAAGCATGGTAAGCCGATGGTCGACTGCACCGCGCTGTACTGCCGCAATCGCCTCAAGGATCGCCTTGCCGCCTACGAGGACACAGGGCTGACGCCGGAACGCTGTGCCGAATTTGCGCGAGCAGACGCGGAAGGACGGTACATCGTAATGCGTGATGCGGAGCAGGAGGGCGTCGCCCGCCTGCGCGAACTGGCCGAGGCCGACAAGGACGGTCGGTTGGTGGTGCTGCCGTGCAAGGTGGGCGATACGGTAATCGACCAGACCTTTGCAGAGAATCCGAGGCTAATGAAAAATACTCGCTTAGAAATTGCTTACGAGAGTAGATGCGGGATCATTTTTCACATGGGGTACGACATATTTGCTGACCTCGTGGAGCATGGACGGATTAAGCCGGTGAGCGAGGAGGCGGAGAGAGCATTGGAGGCGATGAAGGATGAGTAAGGCTGTCATGCTAAGCATCCGTCCCAAGTGGTGCGAGAAGATTGTTAGCGGCGAAAAGACCATCGAGGTCAGAAAGACGCGCCCAAAGCTGAAAACGCCGTTTAAGTGCTACATCTACTGCACAGTGGAAACGGCTGGGTATGATGCGCTCTGGGTTCTGGACGCTCCAACAAGAGAAAAATACTCGTTTATGGCGGTATCTGCTTACTTAAAGACCCCAAAAGGGGCAAATAAAGGAAACAGCAAGGTCATTGGCGAGTTTACCTGTGACCGGATTTATGAGCTTGCGCCTCTCAACCATGCACCGGATGACGTAGAAAAGCAAGCCTGCCTGACACGGGAAGAAATTGTGAACTACCTAAAGGGAACTGGCTACGGCTGGCATATCGTCGACCTGCGCATTTATGACCAGCCGCGGGAGTTGACGGAGTTCCGTCGGGCTTGTCCTAATGACTTATACTGTGAAGCTTGCGCCATGTACAGCAACAACAACGGTATCTGCAACAATGGGGCTTTGCCGCTTCGCCGCCCGCCCCAGAGCTGGTGCTATGTGGAGGCGATGAAGGATGACTGAGTTAAAACCCTGCCCGTTTTGCGGATGCGACATGAAAATCGAAGCTGTAACGATCGATTATATCGAAACTGCTTTGCTCGTTGGGAATCCTTGGCATAAGGATGGGTGCATGATTGGCGCGATGGCGTCGCCGAGAAGCAAAGACGTTGACAAGCTGGTCAGATTTTGGAACAGGAGGACTGACAATGGCTGAATATAAAATCTGCTTTAGCGTGGCTGGGAAGTTCGGCGCTCAAATCAGTTTTGAGGCAAAACCCGGTGTATCCTATGAGGACCTTGCGGCGTCTATTAACAAGGAAAAGCTGGTTCGGTTGATGTGCCTCGACACCTTGGGCTACTCCGCAAAGGACATTGAGGTTATCACTCCTGAACAGTACGAAGCGGAATTTGGAGGGGATGAAGATGGATGAATACATAAGCCGCAAGGCGGCAATCGCTTATATCCGTGAGCAATCGGAAGAATGCCAAAAAGCGTTTGAAGAGCTTGGCGGGGAAAGCGGAATCTACGCAGATGCCTATAACGATTTGGCGGAGGACTTTTACAGCATTCCCGCCGCCGACGTTGCGCCGGTGGTGCGTGGACATAAGGTTGACGACGGGGGGTTCTACGCCAGATGCTCTCAATGCGACGGGGTCCTGCCTCTTTGTGCCAACTATTGCCCAAACTGCGGCGCGAAGATGGACGGTGAGCCATGATCCGCATCATTATCGACATCGAAGACCACGGCGACAAGCTGGCGACCAAAGGAAAAGGGGCAGGCTCCGGCAATGATTGTGTTTTGCGCGTTTGAGCAGATGCAAACGGTGATCGAATACGGAAAGCGCTACGGGTTCATGAAAAGCTATCCGCTGTTTTTCTGTAAAAACTATTCCGCGCAGGTGCTGAAAGCCAACATGAAGATCGTTGGCGCGACGGAATTTGCGGTCGTCCTCTACCGGGACAAGCTGCCGAAATTCCGTAACGTTGGTTCGGATGGCGAGCGGCACATGGTATTTGATTGGTTCGCGTGGGAGAGGGACAAGCGCAGTCAATATTCAAAGGTGCATCCGACACAAAAGCCGGTAAACGTGCTGAAAAAGTTGATTTCCGTATTCACAGACGAGGGAGACGTTGTAATTGACCCATGCGCGGGAAGCGGCTCTACGCTTCGCGCAGCGTATGAGATGGGGCGAAATGCCTATGGGTTTGAGGTGGACAAGGGGTTTTACAAGGCAGCGAAAGAAAAGATGCTTGCTCCCTTGTTTGCAAAGCCTGAATTTGAGCAGATCGGAATGGGGGATGTGGTATGAACGCGTTTCCCGAGCGTTTGAAGCGCTTACGGGAGAGAAAAAGAATAAAGCAATATGTCTTATCTGAACTGTGCGGCCTTCACCGTGACGCGGTGAGGCGGTACGAGGCGGGGGAGGCTACGCCCACAACGGACGCATTGGAAAGCATCGCCGATAAATTCGGGGTGTCGGTCGATTATTTGCTCGGACGGACGGATAATCCGATGACCGTGGACGATTATCTAAAAAAATTTTGAAAATTCCCCTTTTAAGGGGAAAAATAAGAAAAACCTATGCAAAAATAGAGGCGTGATGGGGCGAGGCTCTTCACGCCTCTGCTTTTTCATCTGTTTCCTCCTCCCTTGATAGCCCGCCCTTCGGGGCGGGCAGTTGAGGGCAAAAATGGCAGGACTCCCCGCACCTCTTAACAATGTGGCCCAGGGGAGACATACGCAGATGTGGCGGAATAGGTAGACGCTGCAAGGGTATGTGACTTAAATAAGCGCAACGGAATGCTCACGTATTGGGGTTAAGTAGCTACCTCGGATCGCGCATAAAGCTTGTTGCGGACTGTTTAAGCATGTGAGGTGCAAATCCTCACCATCTGCACGAGAGGCCTGGTAGCTCCCGGATGATGTGAGAGTACGCAGAACGCCTCACAGAGAATGACAATGCCTGCTGAAAACTGCGCGCGGGGATGCGTCTCCCTTGCCGTGACTGATGAAAGCGCTTGAAATGCTTGCGGGGCCTCAGGCGGGCATGAGCGTGTGACAATCTAAGCGGGAACTGCACATACGCGGCGTGCAGAAGCAGAAGCGAAAGCAATGGCTATAGGCAACATTGCGGACGTGTGGCGGCTCGATACCGCCTCGCCGCTCCAAAAGAGGAGAGCCGCTGCCCTGAGAGTGCGGCACGTTGTAGCCCTTCGGGGCGGGTAAAGTCTGCTATGTAAGGCCAAGGGGTGGGGGCTGGTAGCAAAACGAAAGGGAGTGAGCGTATGGCTGGCGGAGCGCCAAGAAAATGGAAAAGCGTAAAGGCAATGCAGGAAGCTATTGACGCTTACTTTGAGAGCTGCAAAGGAACACCGCTTATGATTGACGGCGATGTTGCCACAGATAAATACGGAAGGCCGATTATTTTAGACGAAAAGCCGCCGACGGTAACAGGGCTGGCGCTGTCGCTGGGGTTTACCGGCCGGCAGGCGCTGATTGATTATCAAGCAAGGCCAGAGTTTGCGGACACGGTTACGCGCGCGAAGTCACGTTGCGAGGAATACGCCGAATCTAGGCTCTACGATAAAGACGGTGCGAACGGCGCGAAATTCTCGCTTGGCTGCAATTTCGGCTGGCGTGAAGTGAACGAGACAAAAATAAGCACGGATTCCGTCAAGGTGGTTATTGATGTCTGATATTCTCCTGTCAGAAAAAATCGGCTCGGCTTTTTACGATGTGGCTCACGATGTGTTCCATCATGGGCACACGCATTACGATTTCAGCGGTGGGCGCGGCTCGGGGAAATCGTCCACGGTATCAATTATCGTTCCGCTTCTGCTGGTTTCCAATCCTGGAACGCACGCGCTGGTGTTGCGTAAGGTGGCAAACACGATCCGCGATAGCGTATATGCGCAGTATATCTGGGCAATCGGCGAGCTGGGTATGGCGGCGTATTGGGAAGCCAAGGTTTCCCCGATGGAGCTGATCTACAAGCCGACAGGACAGAAGATCATGTTCCGGGGTGCTGATGACCCAATGAAGATCAAGTCTATCAAAGTGCCGTTTGGCTACATTGCCGTGACGCACTTCGAAGAGAAAGACCAGTTTGCCGGACGTGCGGAAATCCGAACCATTTTGCAGTCCACAATGCGCGGAGGCTCGGTGTTTTGGAATTTTGAGAGCTACAACCCACCGATTTCGCGTGACAACTGGGCAAATAAGGACAGCTTGGAGGAACGCGCCGACCGCCTGTGTCACAAATCAACGTATCTGCAAGCGCCGCCTGAATGGCTGGGTGAGCAGTTTTTAGCGGAGGCGGAACATCTCAAGGCCACGGACGAGCGTGCGTATCAGCACGAGTACCTCGGCATTCCGGTCGGAACGGGCGGCAATGTGTTTGAGAATTTGGAGCTGCGAGAAATCACCGACGAAGAAGTTTCGCAGTTTGACCGCATTTATAACGGCGTTGACTGGGGGTATTTCCCCGATCCGTGGGCGTTCAACCGTTGCTTTTACGATGCTGCAAGGCGCACGTTATATATTTTCGCGGAAATGACCGCAAACAAAAAGCGGAACAAGGAAACAGCCGATATGCTGATTGATTACGGGCTGACCAGCGAGGATCTCATCACCGCAGACGGCGCAGAGCCTAAGAGCGTCGCGGATTATCAAAAGTTCGGCTTACGATGCATTAGTGCAAGAAAAGGCCCGGGAAGCATTGAACGATCTATGCAGTGGTTGCAGGGCTTGTCGAGCATCGTAATTGACAAGGCAAAATGCCCCAAAACGGCAGAAGAATTTATTTCCTATGAGTATGAAAAGAACCGCGAGGGAGAGATCATCAGCGGCTATCCTGACGCAAACAACCACCATATTGATGCGTGCCGATATGCGACGGAATCGATATGGAGGATGCCGGGTCAAAAGGGCAAAAGCGATTATACCCCCATTTGGAACAGATAGGACGGTGAGTGGCTATCAACACATATAACGACCTTGTGGCGGTGGGCGACAACGAGCAGGCGCGCATTGAGTTTATCCGCAGCGCGATCAATGAGCACCGCGATAGCGCGGCGTATAAAACGGCGGTGGATGCGGAGGCGTACTATGACGGCTTGAATCCGACCATTAACCGCTATGAAAAGATCATCTATGATATGCAGGGGCGTAGCCACACGGATATGTGGACGGCAAACCATAAGCTGGCCAGCCGGTTCTTTGGTCTGGCGGTCGACCAGGAGGTTTCCTATCTTCTGGGTAATGGCGTGACTTTTGCGGAGAAGGAAACGCCAAACAAGCTATGCCCGGACTTCGATCAGGAAGTCATGGACGCGGCGCGTGAAGCGAAAATCGCAGGCGTGTCCTTCGGCTTCTGGGATTTGACGCATTTGCGCGTGTTCTCCCTGCTTGAGTTCGTTCCCCTCTACGATGAGGAGGACGGCGCGATGAAAGCCGGTATTCGGTTCTGGCAGGTGGCACAGGATAAACCGTTGAGAGCGACGCTGTACGAGATCGACGGCTTTACCGAGTATTTCCAGCCAAAAAACAAGAATATGGACGTCATGCAGCCGAAGCGCAGCTATAAGCTGATCGAGCGCAAGGCGGAGGTTGGCGAAACCGAAATCTATGACGGCGGGAATTATCCGAGTTTCCCTATCGTGCCGCTGAAAAACAATAAGCGTTGTCTCTCCGAGATCGTCGGCAAGCGCAACACCATCGACGCGCTCGACCTTGCGTCCTCGAACATGGTAAACAATGTGGATGAGGGCAATCTGATCTATTGGGTGCTGTCTAACTGCAACGGCATGGACGATCTGGATGATGCAAAGTTTGTGGAGCGCTTGAAAACTACCCATGTCGCCCACGCTAACGGCGATGATGGCGCAAAGGTGGAGAGCAAGACCATCGAGGCTCCCTATGAGGGCACCAGCAGCACCATTGATATGCTCAAGAAAAAGCTGTACGAAGATTTCCAGTGCTTTGACGCTGCGGCGGTATCCGCAGGAAACCAGACGGCGACCGCAATCAAGGCCAGCTATGTGCCGCTTGATTTGAAAACGGACAAGTTTGAATCCGAGGTAACGCGGTTTATTGTGGAAATCCTGCGTCTGGCAGGAATTGAGGACCAGCCGAGCTACACGCGCAACCAGATTATCAACAAGAGCGAGGAGACGCAGAACATCCTTTTGGGCGCGACGTATTACGATGACGAATACATCACAAAGAAGCTGCTGACCATCAACGGCGACATTGACCAGTACGAGGACATGGCGAAGCGCAAAGCGGCAGAAGAGATTGACCGGAGCTTTGCGGAACCGGTCGCGCCGGGGGTGAGCGGCGATGGCGACCAGTGACCTCGGCCACAAGCTGACCGACAAGGAGCTTGCAAAGCTGGAACGGCGCATTGCGAAGTTATACCGCGAGGCAGGGAAAGAACTGCAAGAAACTATTGACGCTTACTTTGAGCAGTTCAAGCAGCGCGACGAGGAAATGAAGGCGCTGATCGGCACCGTACAGAACGGTAAGGAATGGACGGAGGCCGACTATAAGCAATGGCGGCTCAATCAAATCGGGCGTGGGGAACGCTATCAGGCCATGCGTGACAAGGTGGCGCACCGCATGACCGACGCAAACGCCGTGGCGGTGTCCTACACCAACGATGCAACGCCGGGTATCTACTCCCTTAACCGCAATTATTCGGCTTATACCATCGAGCAGGTCACGGGCAACGTCGGCTTTGACCTGTGGGACGAGCAGACGGTAAAGCGGCTTATGGTAGAGCAGCCGGACTTAATGCCGTATTACCCGCCGAAACGAGCATTAAAGCGCGGAATAGACCTCGCGTATGGGAAGAAGCAGATCACGGCAAGCGTGACAAGCTCCATCTTGCAGGGAAAGAGCATCAAGCACATGGCGGACGACCTGCAAAAGCGGATCACCACCATGAGCCGAGACAGCGCGATACGAACGGCCAGAACTGCCGTGACCGGCGCGCAGAACGCCGGACGCATGGACAGCTATGCGGCGGCAGAGAAGATGGGGATCAAGCTCAAGAAACAATGGCTTGCGACGCTGGATAACAAAACGCGACACGCTCATGCCATGCTGGACGGTCAGACGGTAAACATTGACAAGCCGTTTAAGGTCGACGGCTATGAGATCATGTTCCCCGGCGATACTTCCGCACCCGGCTATCTCGTGTATAACTGCCGCTGCACGACGACTGCGGTAGTAGATGGCGTAGATACCTCAAATGGCTTGAAAAGAGACAAATACGGGCCATTGCCTGACATGACATTTGCACAATGGGAGCGGCAAAAACGCGGAGAGGGGTATTTGCAGAGATGAGCGTTACAATTCAAGACCACAGCGCGGAGGTTTCTGCTGAGATTAAGGCGGCGCTGCTGCGGGGGCTGGAAAAGTGCGGGTTGGTGGCAGAGGGATATGCAAAAAAGTTATGCCCTGTTGACACCGGCAACCTGCGGAACAGCATCACCCATGTGGTAGACGAACAGGAACCGGCGGCAATCATCGGAACGGATTCCGATTACGGTGCGTATGTGGAATTAGGCACCGGCATTTACGCCGAAGGCGGCGGCGGGCGCCCTACGCCGTGGGTGTATCAAGATGCCAAGGGCAATTGGCATTACACGCGCGGCAACAAGGCGCAGCCGTTTCTGAAACCCGCTGCCGCCGATCATGCAGGACAATATCGGGACATTCTGGAAAGCGAGCTGAAAAATGGATAACGAGACCATCAAGGCCATTGAAGCCATTATCAAGCGCGGCAACGATGCTGAAATACGCCGAAAAGGCGACGGGTACATTGTCTTAGAGGTCAAGAAAACAATCAAATATTTAACTCCCGCGTAATTGGGCGCGGGAAAGGGCAATAGGAGCCAACTTGTAAGGATTTCTTACAGGTTGGCTTTTTTTCTTTCAGGAGGGGACGCATGGCTAACAGCAAAGTCAACATTTTAGGCACGGATTACGAAATTGTCGTTAAAAAGTACGGCGACGATGAGGCGTTTGAGCGCAGGAGCATTGACGGATATTGCGACCACCTTTTGAAGCAAATCGTAATTTGCGACATGACAACTTATAAGGGGTGGGAAAACGAGCCAGTAGAAACGGCAAAAGAAGCTCAAAAGCAAACGCTACGGCATGAAATTGTACACGCATTTTTCAGCGAAAGCGGTCTTTCGGATAGCGGGCTTTCTTTTGAAGGGGCATGGTGCAAAAACGAGGAGCTTGTTGACTGGATCGCATGGCAAGGGCCGAAAATCCACAAGGCGTGGGAAATGGCAAACGCAATTTAGAACAGGTAAAACCCGCGAGGTACAGCGGTTTTATACAATCTATCGCCGCGACGGACTGCGGACAAGGGAAAGGAAGATAGAACAATGGCACTTACACGAAAACTTTTGAAGGGTATGGGGCTTACCGATGAGCAGGTTGACACCATCATCGAGGCGCATACCGACACCGTGGACGGCTTGAAAGCTGATGTCAGCAAGTATAAGGCGGACGCGGAGAAGCTGCCCAGCGTCCAGAAGCAGTTGGACGATCTCAAGGCAGCGGGTGACGGCGGCTACAAGGAGAAGTACGAGAAGGAACACTCGGCCTTTGAAGCCTTTAAGACCGACATCACGGCAAAGGAGAGCAAGGCGGCAAAGGAAAAGGCCGTCCGGGCTTACTTTGAGAGCAAAAACATCACCGGCGCGAATTTGGACCTTGCTATGCGCGGCTGCGGCGAGGAAATGGCCGCATTGGAGCTGGACGGCGAGAAGATCAAGGACACCAGGAGCCTTGATGCGCTCGTAGACGGCACCTACAAAGGGCTGGTCTCCACCACGCAGACAAAGGGCGCGAATCCCGCCACTCCCCCGGCGAATACCAGCGGCGGCGCAATGACCAAAGATCAGATCATGCAGATCAAGGACAGGTCGGAGCGCCGCGCGGCGATCGCTGCAAACATCAATCTTTTTGAAAATAAGAACGGAGGCTAATTATGGCTGCTGAAACCAATCTGATCAAGAAAAATGACCTCGCCCGCGTGCGCGAGATCGAATTTACCGAAATGTTCGGTTACTCCATCAAAAAGCTGATGGAGGCCCTGGGTGTGACCCGTAAGATCGCCAAGCAGGCGGGCACTGTGCTTAAGAGCTACAAGGCGACCGGCACGCTCGAGAGCGGCGTTGTGGCCGAGGGTGACACCATTCCTCTTTCCCACTACAAGACCGAGGCCGTGAACTACAAGGAGATCACGCTCAAGAAGTGGCGCAAGGCCACCTCTGCCGAAGCGATCACCGACCGCGGCTACGATCAGGCGGTGGAAATGACCACCGACGAAATGCTCAAGGACGTGCAGAAGGGCATCCGTAAGAGCTTCTTTGACTTCCTTTCGACCGGCACCGGCGCGGTGAGCGGCAAGAACTTCCAGACTGTCCTTGCGCAGGCGTGGGGCAATCTTCAGGTCCTTTTCGAGGACGACGAGATCGGCGCGGTCTACTTCATGAATCCGCTGGACGTTGCGGATTACCTGTCTACGGCCAACATCACCGTGCAGACCGCATTCGGCATGAGCTACGTCGAGAACTTCCTCGGCCTCGGAACGCTCATCATGAACGCCAGCGTCCCGAAGGGCAAGATCTACGCCACGGCGAAGGACAACATCGTTCTCTACTACATCCCCGTCAACGGCGCGGATCTGCAGGAGGTCTTCACCTTTACCACCGACGCGACCGGCTACATCGGCATCCATGAGGAGCCCGATTACACCAACATGACCGCATCGGACACCGTCATTAACGGCATGGAGCTGTTTGCCGAGCGCATTGACGGCGTGGTCGTTGGCACCATCGACACCGGCACGCTCGGCTCTTTGACGGTCACCTCTGCCGCAGGCTCCAAGAGCGGCGATACCAAACTGACCGTGTCTCCGGCAAAAGCTGCCGCGGGCAACAAGTATAAGTACACGTCCGGCGCCTCTGCCGCGACCGTCGCTTACGGCGACAATGTCGCCGGTTGGAACGATTGGGACGGCAAGAGCGACCTGACCATTGCGACCGGCCAGAAGGTGACCGTTGTTGAGTGCGACGGCAACTATCATGCGCTCAAGTCCGGCAGCGCTGACGTAACGGCAAAAACCTGATAGGAGGGCGGCGTAATGCTTGAACAGGTCTTACGGCACTTGAACAACTGGTTCCTTGTGGAGATCCACGAGGGCACGTTCACCGTGGAGAATGGCAGCATTACGCTGCCCTTTCTCCTGACCAATCAATATTTCCGCATCGTCGGCTCAGTGTTTAACGACGGCCTGCATCAATATCCGGCGGTCGATTTAACGGACGAGACGTTTACCGGCTCTGTGTGGGCGCTTGCCGTGCCGAAAGCCGTAATCGATCTTTCGGTTGAGATCGAGGCGTGGCAGGAGAAGAACGGAGAGGCCGTTGCAAGCCCGTATCAAAGCGAGAGTTTCGGGGGCTACTCCTACACCAAACGCAGCGCGGGAAGCGACAGCGGCACGTTAAACGGCTGGCAGGACGCTTTTAAAGGCCGGTTAAACGACTGGCGGAAGCTCAAGGGGGTGGAACCGTGAGTTTACTGGACGATTTCGCAAGCAAATGTGTGCTGATAGAAAAGACGCGAACGCCGGACGGCGCAGGCGGCTACATCGTCGCGTGGGCCGAGGGCGCGGAATTTCTCAACTATCAGGCGCTCGACACCTCGATGGAGGCCCGCAGAGCCGAAAAAGAGGGCGTGACCTCGGTGTATTCCGCGCTGGTCAACAAGACCGTTCCCATCGAGTACAACGACTATTTCCGCGACACGTCCACCGGCAACACCTACCGCGTGACCTCAAATCCGGAAGAACGGGCTGCGCCGCGGTCGGCAGGCCCGACGATCCGGGCGCTGAAATTCTTCACCGCGGAGCGAAAGGAGTTGCCGAAATGACAAAGGATAAGGCGCTCCATGCGTGGTTTTCTCAATTCCTCCCGGCCTATCCGACCTCCAACGTGCCGGATGACGCGGTGTTCCCGTGGCTGACCTATGAGCTTATCACCGGATCATGGGAAAGCGGCGAAATCGCGCTGACGGTCAACCTCTGGTATTACACCGAGAGCGAAGCGGTACCCAATGCAAAGGCGCAGGAGATCTCCGACGCCATCGGCATGGGCGGCGTGCTTGTGCCGTATGACGGCGGCGCGATGTGGATCAAGCGCGGCTCCCCGTGGTGCCAAAACATCGCGGACGAAAGCGATAAAAACATCAAGCGGCGGTATCTCAACATTACGG
>ERZ1034917.1740-NODE-1740-length-12158-cov-8.078823_pt1 | contig 12158 bp, 8 predicted proteins | sample MGYA00520605_ERZ1034917 | MGnify/ENA primary metagenome ERZ1034917 (study PRJEB33766, sample SAMN09781784) | gut metagenome | biome: gut microbiome | host: Homo sapiens | place: Madagascar | study: EMG produced TPA metagenomics assembly of the PRJNA485056 data... | reverse complement strand
CCGGCATCAAGGTCGTTGACCTGATCTGCCCCTACGCCAAGGGCGGCAAGATCGGTCTGTTCGGCGGTGCCGGTGTCGGCAAGACCGTTCTGATTCAGGAACTGATTTATAACATCGCCACGGCCCACAACGGCTATTCCGTCTTTACCGGCGTCGGTGAGCGCACCCGCGAGGGCAACGACCTGTACGGTGAAATGCGCGAGAGCGGCGTTCTGAACAAGACAGCGTTGGTCTACGGCCAGATGAACGAGCCGCCGGGAGCCCGTATGCGCGTCGCCCTGTCCGGTTTGACGATGGCGGAATACTTCCGCGACGTCAAGCACCAGGACGTGCTGCTCTTCATCGACAATATCTTCCGCTTCACCCAGGCCGGTTCCGAGGTTTCGGCGCTGCTGGGCCGTATGCCCTCTGCCGTCGGCTACCAGCCCACGCTGGCCACCGAGATGGGCGCCCTGCAGGAGCGTATTACCTCCACCCGCAAGGGCTCGATCACGTCAGTGCAGGCCGTCTATGTGCCCGCGGACGACTTGACCGACCCCGCGCCCGCCACGACCTTCACCCACCTGGACGCCACCACGGTTCTGAGCCGTGACATCGCCTCCCAGGGCATTTATCCGGCTGTCGACCCGCTGGACTCCACCTCCCGTATCCTCTCGCCCGAAGTTGTCGGCCAGGAGCACTACGAGGTCGCCCGCGCCGTGCAGCAGGTGCTGCAGCGCTACAAGGAGCTGCAGGACATTATTGCCATCATGGGTATGGACGAGCTGTCCGAGGAGGACAAGATCACGGTGGCCCGTGCCCGCAAGGTGCAGCGCTTCCTGTCCCAGTCCTTCCATGTTGCGGAGCAGTTCACCGGTATGCCCGGCCAGTATGTGCCGCTCAAGGAGACCCTGCGTGGCTTCAAGATGATTTTGAACGGCGAGTGCGACAGCATCCCTGAGAGCTGTTTCCTGTTCGCCGGTACGATTGATGATGTCCTGGCCAAGGCCAAGCAGCAGTAAGGCGGTGGGAGTATGGCAACTTTCCCGCTCAAGATCATGACGCCGGACGGCGTTGCGTTTGATGGCGCGGTCACGTCGGTATCCTGCCGCACCATCAACGGCCAGCTTCAGCTGCTGGCGCGGCATATCGACATCTGCACGGCGCTGGGCATGGGCGAGGCTCATATTAAGCTGGAGGACGGCACGGTCCGCCGCGCAGCCTGTATGGGCGGTATGCTGAGCATGCTTGGCGGCGAGTGCCATCTGCTGGCAACGACCTTTGAATGGGCCGATGCCATTGATGCCGAGCGCGCCGCCCGCAGCAAGGCCCGTGCCGAAGCACTGCTGGCCCAGAAGAATCTGGACAAGCGCGACATGCAGCTTGCCGAGGCCCGTTTAAGGCGTGCCTTGGTGCGCAGCAGCGTGGCCGCCCGCAAGGATATTTGAATCCGACTGCCCTCGCCGTTTGGCGGGGGCGTTTTATTTTTCGAACCCGCCGCAAAGCACTGTGGTCAGTGTCTCAAACGCCCCGCCGCGCTTGCCTTTTGCGCCCGCACACGGTATAATACAGATATGAATACTGCAATGATTTACATCCTTATTATGAATGTCATCGGCTTCTGCCTGATGGGGCTGGACAAGCACCGAGCCCGCACACGGCAGTGGCGCGTGCCGGAGAAGATCCTGTTTGGCGCGGCTCTGCTGGGCGGCAGTGCTGGTGCGTGGGCCGGTATGTACGTGTTCCATCACAAGACGCGCCACTGGTATTTTGTAGTGGGCATACCGCTGATCCTTGCGGCCCAGCTGGCGCTGGCTGTTTATTTTACGCGCTGAACCAGGCAGGGGAGGTGTCCCGCTGTGTCATTTTTTACCGCGCTGTTCTCCGGGCACAAAAAGTCTGCCGCTCTGCTGACGCCGCCTGACGGCATGCGGGAGACGGATATTGCGCTGGAAAGCAGTACCTGCACCGGAGAGACGGTCATCGGCTTTCGCAGCAAAGCGGACGGTCATCTGCTGAACGCCGTTGTCGTGCGCAGCCGTGCGGAGATTGAGACATTTTACAAAAGCTACGGCTTTGTGTACACAGGCAAATTTGATAAATAATCCACAAACCACTCTTGATATTTTATTAACTTTATGAAATATATTGCCTTGCCTTCTCTTTTCGCACATATATTGCACAGATTCCTGCCATTTCGCACGTTTTCTTTGCAAAGCGCAAAATGGGTGCTATAATAGCTGTGTAAGTGCTAAGCAGCTATGTGCTGCATAAATACTGGAGGAGTATCAGACTATGTCCATTTTCGAAAATTTTGAGAAGAAGCTGCAGGCTGAGCCGAAGTCCATCGTCTTTACCGAGGGTACCGACGCCCGTATTCTGTCCGCTGCAAGCCGTCTGCTGGCAGGCAAGACCCTGAAGGTCATCCTGCTGGGCGAGGTCGAAGCCGTCAAGAAGGCCGCTGCTGACGGCAGCTTTGACATCACCGGTGCCGAGATCATCGACCCTGCCAACTACGAGGGCTTTGATGAGATGGTCGCCAAGATGGTCGAGCTGCGCAAGGGCAAGATGACCGATGAGCAGTGCCGTGCCGCTCTGTCCAAGGGCAATTACTTCGGCACCATGCTGGTCAAGCAGGGCAAGGCAGACTGCCTGCTGGGCGGCGCAACCTACTCCACTGCTGACACCGTCCGCCCGGCTCTGCAGCTGATCAAGTGCAAGCCCGGCATCAAGTCTGTCAGCTCCTGCTTCATCCTGACCCGCGGCGAGGAGAGCATCGCCATGGGCGACTGTGCCATCAACATCGATCCCTCCGAGGACGAAATCGTCGAGTCCACCGTCGAGACCGCTCACACCGCAGAGATTTTCGGCATCGACCCCCGTGTTGCACTGCTGTCCTACTCCACCAAGGGTTCCGGCAAGGGCGAGACCGTCGACAAGATGCGCAACGCTACCGCCCGCGTTCAGGAGGCTCACCCCGAACTGAAGGTCGACGGTGAGCTGCAGTTTGATGCCGCCGTCGCCCCTGAGGTCGGCCAGCTGAAGGCTCCCGGCTCCAAGGTCGCCGGCTATGCCAACACCTTCATCTTCCCCAACATCAACGCCGGCAACATCGGCTACAAGATTGCCCAGCGCTTGGGCGGCTTTGAAGCCTACGGCCCCATTCTCCAGGGCCTGAACGCCCCCATCAACGACCTGTCCCGCGGCTGCAATGCCGAGGAGGTCTACAAGATGGCCCTGATCACCGCCGCGCTGATCTGAGTAAAAATCCCTACATAAAAAGCAACCGCCGCCCGCGATATACAAAACGGGCGGCATTTTTTTGTGTGGCAGGGGGCGCATATAGAATGCACCCCCTGCGGATATTGCAGTTTTCTTGTGATATAAACTAAATTTTCTGCGTGTAGGGGGCGATGCTTGCATCCGCACCTACAAAAAATGTCCGCTGCAATTTTAACGCAGCGGACATTTTTTATGAGTTACCAATCAATAGTGCAGCTTTTCCGCATCCAGCCCCTCCAGCACGGGCAGCATGGCGGCGGCCTCGGCGCGGGCGGCAATGGGGTCCATCATCAGGTAGTTGCCGCACTCGACGGCGGATGCGCCGGGAATTTTTCCCTCGTACTCCGCCATCCAGGCAAAGGCGCTGCGGGTCAGGTCAAGCGCCTCGGCGGGCGTCAGGCCGGTGGTCAGCAGGTAAAAGCCGGTCAAACAGCCCATGGGGCCGACATAGACAACGCCCCTGCTGTACTTGCTGTTGCGCGCATAGGTTGCGAACAGATGCTCCAGTGTGTGAGCCGCGGCGGGGGAAAGGTAGCTGCCCTTGTTGGGCTGCTTCATGCGGATGTCCCAGGTCAAAATCTCGCCGTCAGCACCGTCCTGGCGGGACAGGTACATACCCGGCAGCAGCCTGGTGTGGTCAACACAGAAACTCGCGATACGTTCCATCGTGGTCCGCCTCACTTCGCCATCGCCTGCACAACACCGCGGACGCAGTCCATGGAAATCGTCATGCCGTCCTTCAGCGTGCGGGTAGCATTGGTAGCACCAACGATAACGGCCTTATCCAGCGTCAGACCGACAATGGCGGAATGGCTGTTCGTACCGGCCTCCTCGGTGATGATACCGGCAGCCTCACGCATGAAAGGCAGCATGTCGTTGGTGGTGAAGGGTACGACCAAAATCTGGCCGGGTTTGAACTTCTTGGCAGCCTCGGTGGCGTTGCGGCACACGCAGACCTCACCCTTGGCGTTGTGGCTGCCGATGCCGACACCGGCCAGCAGGAAATCGCCGACCATGTGGACCTTGATCATGTTGGTGGTGCCGGAGATGCCGACGGGAACACCGGCGGTGACGACGACGAGGTCGCCGTCCTGCACAAGGCCCGCGCTCTTGGCCTTCGCAACCGACATACTGATGAGCTCATCCGTGGAGGTCGCGTAGTCCATCAGCAACGGGGTAACGCCGCGGTAGACGTTCAGCTGGCAGCGGGTAGTTTCATCAAGCACACAGGCGATAATTTGGGTGTCAGGACGGAAGCGGCTCAACAGGCGGGCGGTCTCACCGCTCTTGGAAGCCGTGATGATGGCGGAAGCGCCGATGTCTGTAGCGGTGGTGCAGGCGGCATGGCCGACGGCAGCGCTGATGTTCAGGCGGCTGTTGTCCGTACCGGAGTGGTGGACCAGACTGTCAAAGCTGGAGTCTGCCTCGGTGGTCTCGGCAATCGTAGCCATGGCCTTCAGCGCCTCGACGGGGTACTTGCCCGCGGCGGTTTCACCGGAGAGCATGACCGCGCCGGTGCCGTCGTAGATGGCGTTGGCCACGTCGGTGATCTCGGCACGGGTCGGGCGGGGGTTGACGATCATGGAATCCAGCATCTGGGTAGCGGTAATGCAAATCTTACCGGCGCTCATGGCGCGGTCGATCAGGTGCTTCTGGATGGCCGGGATCTCGGCAAAGTCGATCTCAACGCCCATATCGCCGCGGGCAACCATGATGCCGTCGGCCACGGTCAGAATCTCGTCGATGTTGTCGATGCCCTCCTGGTTCTCGATCTTCGCGATGATGCGGATCTTGGAGTTGTGCTCGTCCAGGATGTGGCGGATATCCATAATGTCCTGCGCGTTGCGGGCAAAGCTGGCGGAGATCAGGTCAAAGCCCTGCTCGACACCAAACAGAATATCGCTCGTGTCGCGCTGGCTCATATACGGCATGGACAGATGCACGCCGGGAACGTTGACGCCCTTCTTGGTCTTGATGATGCCGTCATTGCAGACCGTGCAGACAATGTCGGTGTCGCCGACCTCGTCAATGCGCAGCTCGATCAGACCGTCGTCCAGCATGATCCGGCCACCGGGCTTGACGTCGTGGGGCAGCTCCTTGTAAGTGACGGAGCAGATTTCGTTCGTGCCCTCTACGCTGCGGGAGGTCAGGGTGAACTTCTGGCCGGTGGTCAGCTTCTCCACACCGTTCTTGAACTCACCCAGACGAATCTCGGGACCCTTGGTGTCCAGCATACAGGCAATGGGCAGGTCCAGCTCCTTGGACAGTGCGCGTACCTTGTCATAGCGGCCCTTGTGCTCCTCGTAGTCGCCATGAGAAAAGTTGAAACGCGCGACGTTCATGCCGTTCTCCATCAGCTGGCGCAGAATGCCCGGCTTATCGGTGGACGGACCCATAGTACAGACGATTTTGGTTTTACGCATAAAGCTTATCCTCCGTTTTACATTTCTACCTATTTATATACTTTAGCAAACCTCAGCGGTATTATACTACAAGTCCGCCGTGGGAGACAAGAGGAAAACGGCTTTCGTCTGAAAAAAACCGCACAAAAATTGTTTCCTTTCTGCCCGTTAATTTTTACACAATTTCAGCTCGTTCCGTGCAAATTCTGCCACAGCCCGGGTACGGTCCGACTTACAGGCCACCGGCGTTCTTCTGTGCCCGGCGGGTCCGATTTGCAAGCATGGATTGCATGTTTACTTTTTGCGGTGTTTACGGTATAATAAGGCCATGAATAGTCCTTTACCACTTACTATACAGGAGAAGCATCATGGCAAAACGTGTATTTCTGATTGTGCTCGACAGCTTCGGCGTCGGCGCAGAGCCGGACGCGCCCCTTTTCGGCGATGTCGGCACCAACACACTGGGGGCCATTGCAGGGCATCCCAATTTCAGGGGTGATAACCTTGCCAGGCTCGGCATGTTCAATCTGGACGGCGTGACCTGCGGCACACCCGCAGCCGCCCCCATCGGCAGCTATGCCCGCCTGCGTGAAGCCAGTGCCGGCAAGGATACGACCATCGGCCACTGGGAAATCGCGGGTCTGCTGAGTGCCGAACCGCTGCCCACCTTCCCGGACGGTTTCCCGCAGGAGCTGCTGGATGCGTTCACCGCCAAAACCGGCTATAAGGTTCTGTGCAACAAGCCCTATTCCGGCACCGACGTCATCCGTGACTACGGCGAGGAGCACATGAAAACCGGCGCACTCATCGTCTACACCTCCGCCGACAGTGTGTTCCAGATCGCTGCGAACGAGGCCATCGTCCCTGTGGAAAAGCTGTACGAGATCTGCGCACAGGCGCGGGAGCTGCTGACCGGCAAATACGGCGTGGGCCGCGTCATTGCCCGCCCGTTCGTGGGCGACTGCGCCGCCAACTTCACCCGCACGCCGCGCCGCCATGACTACAGTCTGGTCCCGCCGCACGACACGATGCTCGACGCCATCCTGGCCGCAGGCAAGCAGACCATCGGTGTCGGCAAGATCCACGACATCTTTGCGGGCAAGGGCATCGGCGAAACCATCCGCACCTCCGGCAACACCGAGGGCCTGCAGGTCACGCTGGAGCTGGCGGACCGCGATTTTGAGGGTCTGGCCTTCGTCAACCTCGTCGACTTTGATATGCTCTACGGCCACCGCCGCAACATTGCGGGCTACGCCGCCGCCGCTGCCGAGTTCAACGACTGGCTGCCCGGCTTTATGGCAAAAATGCGCCCGGGTGACATCCTGATGGTCACGGCGGATCACGGCTGCGACCCCAGCTACACCAAGACCACCGACCACACCCGTGAACACGTGCCGTTCCTGATTTACGGCGACGAGGTCAAACCCGGCGTCAACCTGCACACCCGCTACAGCTTCGCCACGATTGCCGACACTGTCTGCAAGGCGCTGGGCGTTGACTACTGCCCGGCGGGCTGCGGTGTTTATGATGAAATTGCCCGCTAAGGTGGGCGTTCTTGTGCTGGACCTGCTGGCCGCAGTGCTGGTTCTCTATTCGATTTCGCTGATTTTTCTGTCCAACTTCAACATGGGCAACCTGATGGTCTGGCTGCTGACGGTCTGCGTGGCCGGGTACGCCGTGTTCCGCCGCCCGCTCAGCCTGTGGTTTTCCGCGGGCGCAGGACGGGTCGTTTTCTGGGTGCTGGCCGTTCTGGCCGGGGTGTATCTGGCGCTGATTGCCTTTGTGTCGGTCAGCGGCTATACAAACCCGCCCACGGGGGACGAAAGGGTCATCATCGTGCTTGGGGCCGGGCTGCATAAGGATAAGCCCAGCAAGCTCCTGCAATGCCGCCTGAATAAGGCGTATGACTACGCCGCAGCCCACCCGGACACACTGGTCATCACCAGCGGCGGGCAGGGCCGCGACGAATGGTTACCCGAGGGCGACGCCATGCGGGACTACCTGATTGCCAAAGGACTGCCTGCGGACCGCGTACTTGCCGAATCCGGCTCGACCTCCACCGAGGAAAACTTTGCCTTCTCACTGACCATCCTGCGGGAGCATGGCTTTGATGAGACAACGCCCATCGTCTACGTTTCCAATGCGTTCCACTGCTACCGCGCCGGGAAATACGCCGCCCTGGCGGGCTTCACCAAAGCCACTGCGCTGCCCGCTGCAACGCCGTGGCGCAGTGTGCTGCCATGCTATCTGCGGGAGGCACTGGCACTGCTCTACTACTGGGTATTCAAAACGTCCGCCAGCGGACCGATGCATGCGATGGTCGGCTTGCTGGAGCTGAATAAAAATTTCTTTTATAAATAGGAGGGGACTGCCATGCAGATCCGCTATTACAAGGAGTACAGCCGGTTTCTGAACCGTTTTATGGAGTTTAAGGTCTACGGCCATGCCGGACGCCCCATCGTCATTTTCCCGTGCCAGAGCGGCCGCTTCTTCGACTGGGAGGACCGCAATATGTGCAACGCGGCGGCCCCCTGGATCGACAGCGGCAAGCTGCAGATCTTCACCGTCGACAGCATCGACCCCGAGAGCTGGGACAATAACGGCCCCGAACGCCCGCGCATCGAGATGCAGGAGCGCTGGTACAACTATATCTGTGAGGAGTTCGTCCCCCGTCTGCTGGAGATCAACCGCGAGCAGGGCGAGGACCACACAGGCTGCATCCTGACCGGCGGTGCCAGCATGGGCGGCGGCCACGCCGTCAACTTCTACCTGCGCCGCCCCGACATCTTCAACGGCACGATTGCCCTGAGCGGCCTGTACTCCTCCGGCATGTTCTTCGGCAGCTACATGGACGACCTTGTCTACCGCAATTCTCCCTGCGATTACATGCGCAACTTCCCGACGACTCACCCCTACATGAAGCTGTTTGAGAAGGCCGACAAGTTCATTATGTGCTGCGGCCAGGGCGCTTGGGAAGCTGACCTGCTGGCCTCCACGAAGGAGCTGCAGGCCATTCTCGAGAGCAAGGGCATCCATCCCATCGTGGACATCTGGGGCCAGGATGTCTCCCACGACTGGTACTGGTGGGAGAAGCAGTGGGTCTACTTCCTGCAGATGACCCTGGGCGACGCATAACAAATACAGTAAGGAACACGATTCTATGGATTTTTGGCACGATGCAGCGGCGCAAAAGCGCTGGCTGCGCCGCTTTGCGCTGCTGACGGGCGTGCTGCTGCTGCCCGTGCTGGTGCTGGCGGTCTTTGCGCGCCCCTCGGCAGATGACTTCATCTACGCCGCCCGCACCCATGCCGTGGTGCAGCAGTACGGCCTTGACCTGCCGCGTCTGCTGCGGGCCGCGTGGGACACCAACATCTACTATTATGAGAACTGGCAGGGACTCTACGTTTCCGGCTTTACGCTGGCGTTTCAGCCCGCCATCTTCGGCAACAGATATTATGGTGCCACGCTGGTCTGCGTGCTGCTGCCGCTGTTTTTCTGCCTGTATGGGCTGGCACGGTGCGTGGTGCTGCGTCTGGACCCGGCGCAAAGGCGTCTGCCCTGGGCACTGGCGCTGCTGCTGACCTTCGCCTTTATCGAGGGCATGCCCGCCCCCGTGGAGGGATTGTACTGGTTCAACGGTGCCATGAACTACCTGCCGTACTTTTCGCTGGCCGTGCTGAACGCCGGGCTGGCGTTTGCGCTCTGCTTTGCCGATAAGCTGCCGACCCGCTACAAATTTTTCTATGCGGCAGCGGGCTGTGTGTGCAGTCTTGTCATCGGCGGCGGGCATCAGGTGGCCGGGCTGCTGAACGTGCTGGTCCTGCTGTTGGCCGCGGCGCTCTGCGCTGTGCGCCGCCGTAATTTCTGGCAGGTCCCCGCGCTGGCCGCGGCCATGGCGGGGCTGCTTTTGAATGTGTTGGCCCCCGGCACGCAGGTGCGTACTGCAGGCTTTGCCGGTGCGGGCTTTGCGGAGGCTGTCGTCAAGAGCTTTATCCTCGCCGCCATGGAGTGGATCCGCTGGCTGGATGTGCCGCTGCTCTGTCTGCTGGCACTGCTTGTACTGCCGCTTTTGCATCTGACCCGCAGCGCCGTGCTTTCGGACCGGGTGTTCCGCCATCCGTGGCTCGGCGCGGCGGTCACCTTTGTGCTGATGTGGGCCATGATCTTTCTGCCGTCCTACACAATGGGCGGCATCGGTGCCGGGCGGCTTTTGAACGTTGTCTGGATGACCTTTGTGCTGGGTCTGGCTGCCACCGAGTTTTTACTGCTCGGCTGGCTCGAGCGCGTGCGCGGCGTTTCTCTGCATGGTACAGAGCAGTTCTGCTGCCGCCAGGCCCGCCGCCTGCCGCTGCTTGCCGCCGCTATGCTCCTCTGCATGGCCTGCATCGGCAGCCACACCGTAAAGGAGGGCCAGGACAGCTACTTTGCCACCAGCCTCGAGGCCGCCTATGAGTTGGCCAATGGCAGCGCCAGGCGCTACGCCGACGCCCTCGACGCGCGGGAGGCACTGCTGAACGACGCCGCCCAGCCGGATGTTTCCATCCGCCCGCTGAACGATGACGAACGCCCGTGGCTGCTGTTTTATACCGATGTTGCGCCCGGCCCCGATATGTGGGGGCTGACGCCGTACTTTGGCAAGCAGTCTGTCACAATTTTGGATTTTGAATGACGCAAACCCCTGCCGTGCCGCAGGGGTTTTGCATGAATGCAATTCCTATTGAGCAGGTAGGAAACCGCACCTGCCATACTGATTCTACAAAGAGGCTTCCGCATGATCTATCTTGACTATACCGCCAACACCCCGGCAGACCCCGACGTTCTGGACGCATACCTTGCGGCGGAGCGCCGATATATCGCCAACCCCAACTCTACCCACATTGCCGGGCAGGAGGCCCGCGCCGAGATGGAGCGGGTGACCCAATCCATTGCGCAGCACCTTGGCGTGCAGCCCGCCGAGATCATCTACACCTCGGGCGCGAGCGAGGCGAACAACCTTGCCATCAAAGGCATTGCCCATGCGTCGCGGCACATCGGCAAGCACATCATCTCCACCCAGCTGGAGCACTCCTCGGTGGGCGCGTCGCTGTCGGCTTTGCAGCAGCAGGGGTATGAGATCGACCTGCTGGACATTGGCCGCGACGGCAGGGTAGACCTGGACCAGCTGCGGGAGCTGATGCGCAACGATACGATCCTGGTCGCCGTCTGCGCTGTGGACAGTGAGCTTGGCACGATCCAGCCCATTCGGGAGATTGCCGAAATCGTCAAGCCGTACCCCGGCTGCCGCCTGCACGTGGACGCCACCCAAGCCGTCGGCAAGACCGACCTCTGGCTTGACGGCGTCGATACGATGAGCTTCACTGCCCACAAGTTCTACGGCCCCAACGGCATCGGCGCGCTGTACAAGCGCCGCGGCCTCGTCATTGAGCCGCAGATTTCCGGCGGTGCCAGCACCACGATCTACCGCAGCGGCACGCCGACGCTGGGTCTTGCCGTCAGCCTGGACGCCGCACTGACCAAAGCCCTGGCCGGGCAGGACGCCCGCAACGCCCATGTGCAAAGGCTGCATGACCGCCTGCTGGCGGGCTTGCAGCAATACAGCCTTGTGCGCGTCAACAGCCCCGCGCATGCTGTGCCGCATATCGTCAATGTCAGCGTGACCGGCGTCAAGGGCACGCGGTTTCAGCAGGCACTGAGTGAACAGGGCGTCTGCGTGTCGGTCAAATCGGCCTGCTCGTCGGACGGTCTGCCGTCCAAGGCCGTGTTTGCCGTCAGCCGGGATCGCCGCAACGCGCTGTCCAGCTGGCGCATCAGCATCAGCCACCTGACCACCGACGCGGAGATCGACGGCTTCCTGCAAGCCTTTGACACCTGCTACAAAACCCTGACGAATAAGGAGAATTGACCCTTGGAACGCCAATTAGAGACCTATCAAAAAATCGAGCGCAGCATTATCAAAAAATTCCGCAAGCAGCTTTGGACGCCCTTCATCGTGGCCGTCAAGCGGTATGAGCTGATCCAGGCCGGGGACAAGATCGCCGTCTGCATCTCCGGCGGCAAGGATTCGATGCTTATGGCCAAGCTCCTGCAGGAATTGCAGCGCCACAGCGAGGTTCCGTTTGAGCTCGTCTACCTCGTCATGGACCCCGGCTATAATGAAATCAACCGCCAGAAGATCGAGAGCAACGCCGCGCTGCTGCACATTCCCATCACAGTATTTGAGACGAACATCTTTGATGTCGCCAACAACAGTGATAAGTCGCCCTGCTACCTCTGCGCCCGCATGCGCCGCGGCCACCTGTACAAGAAAGCGCAGGAGCTTGGCTGCAACAAAATCGCGCTGGGACATCATTTTAATGATGTCATCGAGACGACAGTCATGAGCATGTTCTACGGCTCCCAGCTGCAGGCCATGCCGCCGAAGCTGCACAGCACGAACTTCCCGGGCATGACGCTGATCCGCCCGATGTACTGCATCCGCGAGGATGACATCATCGC
>ERZ1034917.1739-NODE-1739-length-12164-cov-3.472871_pt1 | contig 12164 bp, 14 predicted proteins | sample MGYA00520605_ERZ1034917 | MGnify/ENA primary metagenome ERZ1034917 (study PRJEB33766, sample SAMN09781784) | gut metagenome | biome: gut microbiome | host: Homo sapiens | place: Madagascar | study: EMG produced TPA metagenomics assembly of the PRJNA485056 data... | reverse complement strand
GGTGACGGCGAAATCCTCCTCGCTGCTGTACACGCCCGACGTGCGGGTGGCGGTAAACCCGGCAGCGTCGCGGGCGTCGTAGTCGATGCCGTTGAGGGGGTAAGTAACGATGTTGCTCAAAATAACCCTCCTTAGAGCCTGTGCCAGACCGGCGTGCCCAGCCGCAGGGTGCGGGTAGTGCCGTCGTTCTGACTCTGTGTGATGACGTCTGCCACCCGGACGGTGGCCTTGTAGCCCAGCTCCGGCAGGGTGCAGAAGGCCACATCGCCGGGGGCGAGGTCGGCGTCGAGGCTGACCTCGATGCTGCCGGTGCGGAGCTGTTCCAGCAGCTTGTTGGTGCCCCGGTCCATGAGCCGCTGGAGGTAGTCCGGCGAGGTGTTGGTTTCGCCCTTCTCTTCATCCGGCTGGACGTCGCGGGCGTCCACATAGAGTTCCCGCCGGTCGGCCCCGGCGGCGTCGGTGAGGCCGACGGTCACGGTGGCGCGGCTGGTGCCCTCACCGGCTCCCTGCACGATGGCGACATTGCAGTAGTCGTTGTCACCAAAGGCCCAGCTTGCCCCGGTCAGGCTGCCCCATTTGGTGCTGAAGCGGTTGTTGGGGTCTGCCGTGGGCCGGTAGACCTCGAACTGCAACCTCTTAGCTGCATTTTTACCGCTGAGGACAATGCGGAAGCCGAGGTCGCACGCGGCTCCGATGGTGGTCAGGTAGTCGAGGACGGAGCCGCCGGAGGTCTGGGCGGTGTAGCGGGTATCGAAGCCCACCAGCTCGCCCAGCTCCAACCGGGGCCACGGGGCCATGGCGGCCACAAGGCGGCGCATGGCGGCTTCGGCGTTTTCCGCGCTCACCCGCTCTGTGCCGACCCGCTTGCTGAGGATCCACGTGGCCGGGTACAGGGTGCAGACGAGGTTCGCACCCTCGTTTTCGTTGGAGCGGTGGCAGATGCGCATAGGCACATTGCTGTCGCTGCGCCGGAGCCAGCGACCCTCCCGCAGCAGTTCGAGGTTCTCCCGCGTGGGGCGAACTTCCAGCAAGGAGGATTGCAGGGTGTTGTAAGGCTCATCCCAATAGAGGGAGACCCACACCCCGATCTGCCCCAGCCGGGCGAGGGTGGTCTCGTCCAGAACGTCCAGCGTCAAGCGATCACCTCCGGCAGGATGCCCGAATACATCGGGTAGAAGGTCACGGTGGCTTGCAGGTTGTCCACGTTGCTGTCGGCCTCGGTCTTGAGCGGGTTGTCACCGGGGGCCAGCTCCACAAGATCGCTGTCCTCGTCCAGCAGGGCGAAGATGTTCTCTTCGACTTGGTGCTCCGTCCGCTTGACGGCCAGTTGGTCGGTGGTGGTGCGGTAGATTTCGATGGTCTGCTCCTGCGTCAGGGTAGTCAGGATGCGGATGCGCTCGCCGGTGATGACGTTGAGGATGCAGGGGTTGACCACCAAGGTGTCTGTTCTGAGGGTAGCGGTGAAGGGCACCGGCAGCGCCCCGGTGTTCCGGCAGTTGACAAAGGTGTTGGGCTGCCGGATGCCGAAGCGGTGGGGCTGCGCGTAGTTGACCGGGAACCGGAAGGCTGCCGTGAAGCCGCCCAGCGTGTAGCTGGCAGCAGTCAGGCTGTACCAGAAGGGCTTGGGACAGAAGAGCATCATCTCCAGCCGGACGAAGCCGTGGAGCTGGACGGTGTAGGGGGTCTTGCTGACCACGAAACGGCAGTGCCATTTGTCCCCGAAGTAGAGGGTGCCCGCGGTCTTGTAGGTCAGAGTGCGGAGCAGAAGATCGGCGTCTGCATCGCCGTGGGGGCCCCAGCAGTCGGCGGTGATCTGGCGATACACCCCCGCCACGCTCTGATCTTCGACGGTCTGGCCCACCTGATTGACGCCCTGCGCCAGTTGTAAGTCCACCGGCACACCGTTGAGCGGGTCCATGGTATAGGGAATGTCGTGATCCCAGCCCAGATGGAGTTCTGCGCCCGCATCGGTCACGAGCATGAGGTGATCTTGTCGTTCCATTGGGGTGCCTCCTTTCAGTGCTTCTGGGCCTTGGCGCGGTCAGCCTCCCAGCGGGTCTCGCGGGCGAGGTCGGCGGCGCTCTGGGCCTTCGAGTGGATGTTCTGGATGATGGTGGTGTCGCCCTCCCGATGGTAGTTGTTGGCGGCAGCGGCCACCTGCGCCGTGCCGGAAGCGGCCACGCTGCGGGTGACGGCCATATTGTCCGACAGCACAAGGCTGTCCGCCTGACGCACCATCTCGGCCAGCGTCTTGTTGGCGGCGAGGATGGCGGCGGTGTTGTCCTCGATGGCTCCGGTGTTGTCCGGGGCGGGAGTGCCAGACGAAGCGCCCGACGAGCTGCTCTTGTCGAGGTCGTCGAGGATGGTTTCGGTCTTCTGCTTCACGCCGTCCACATAGGTGGTGATGGTCTTGTAGGAGCGCTCCACGCCGTCCACCAGCCGCTTGCCCGCCTCGGTGATGGTCTTGGTCACCTGCGTGGTGATGCGGCCCGCATCGTCTTGGAGCTTCTCCGTCAGGGTCTTGGTGGTGACGGTGGTGCCGTCCTGCCGGGTCTCTTTGCGGGTATCGGTCAGGGACTCGATGACCTTTTTGGAGCCGGAATCGGTGGCGGTGGCGGCGTCCTCGTCCTGCAATTTCCGCTCGGCTTGCCGCTTCCGGCGCTGGGCGGCGAGTTTGTCCGCTGCTTTCCAGAGCGGGTTGCTCACCCGGCTGATGGTGGACAGGTGCAGCTTGCTGGCGGCCCAGTTGTAGGTGTCGATGATGGCGTTGACCGCCGAGACGAAGCCTTGAACGTTGAGGCCGATGGCCCGCAGAATGCTTTCGAAAACGAACGAGGCGATATCCTCGACGCCGTACCAGACCTTCTTGAAGCCCTCGCCGACAGATTTGTTGGTGCCCGCAAAGGAGACCAGCGCACCCACCAGCATCCCGATGAGGGAGATAACCAGAAGGATGGGGTTGGCATCCATGGCCACGTTGAGGGCGGTCTGCCCGGCGGTGGCCGAAGCTGCGGCGGGGATGAACTTCGCCACCAGCGACGCAGCCAGACTGGCCAGATTGCTTCCGACGCCGCCCAGCGCCGAGGAGAGCTTATTCAGCGCCCCCAGTGCGAGGTCGTTGATCTGCTTTTTCTGTTCGGAACTGCAAGCGTTCCAGAAATATTCCGCCGCCCAGAGGCCCAGCTGCTCGATGTCGCCGTTCTTGATGGCGTTGGCCAGCGTCTTGATGGCACCGAGGGCGTCGGTCTGGATGTCGGACTGGATCTGCGCCCAGCCGTCTTCGAGTTTTGTGCGGAACTGGGTGGTCAGCAGCTCGCCCGCGCTGGCGTACTGGGGCCCGGCGTCCTCGATGGTGCGGACGGTGGACTCCACGCCGTCGGCGGTCTTGGTGGTCACGGTCTTCACCGTGCGCTCCACTCCGTCGATGATCTCCTTGCCCGTCCGGGTGGTGACGGTGCTGATCCGCTCGCTGCCGTCGGCCAGCAGCTCGGTGGTCTTTTCCACCGTGACCTTCGCCCCGTCGATGAGCTGGGTCTGGGTGTCCTTCGTGGTGGAGACCACATCCCGCACCGCCTCGATGCTCTGCTGCACCTTCTGGCTGCCGTCCGCCGCCGTGGTGGTGATGGTCTTCACGTCCGACAGCACGCCGTTCACCATCTGGCGGGAAGTTTCGGTCACGGTCTGCTTTTGCTGCTGGGTGCCGTTTTTCAGGGTCTCATTGACCGTCTCGGTAGTGGTGGTCACACCGTTCTCGACCTTCGTGCCGGTGGAGGTGATGGAGTTCACCACCTCGGAAGCGGCTTTTGTTGCAGCAAAGCTGGCTTTTTCCGCCGCGTTCTGCGTGGCCGAAGCAGCCGATGCGGCAGAGGTCGAAATGGTCTGCGCCGCTTTCTGGGATTCTGCCGCAGCGGCTTTGGCTTCGTTCTGACGCTCCGTCCAACTCTTATTGCTGATGCCTTCACCAGACTGGGCCGCTTTGTGGCGCTGGTCGCGGTTGGCATTCGAGGTCTCTGCATCCTTTTGAGCATCCTTGTCGGCCTTGTAGTCATCGTAGGTGTTGAAACTGGAATAACCGTCCTTGCCAAGGGCATGATTCAGCTTGTAGCTGAGCTGGTCCAGCCAGCCAATTGCACCGCCGATTGCACTTTTGGCGGTGTTGGCAACAGACTGGAACGCATGATTCACAACGTTCCGGAAGGTCTCGCTGGTATTGTAAGCCGTGACAAGACCGGTAACCAGTGCCGCGGCAAGCGAAACGACCAGCCCGATAGGATTGGCCTTCATTACAGCATTGAGTCCGGCCTGAGCGACAGCCAGCCCTTTTACACCGCTTTCTTCAGCTTTGTGCATGGCGGCCAATGCTGCTGTTGCCGCAGTTTGAGCTGTGGTCACAACCGTTGTGGCAGTGACGGCACCCTTATAGCTCAGAAACGCCGCTCCGGCTGCGGCGACCACCGCAGTTGCAATGCCGATGGTCTCCTTCAGTTGACGCATTTTCTCGTCGTCGTCGAGGAAGGTGACCACCAGCTCGTTGCCTTTGCCGATGATGTCGCCGAATGCCGTGAACAGGTCCTCGGTCAGCTTGCCGACGAGGGCGCTGATGTTGTCCTGCAAGGTGGACAGCCGACCATTCACGGTCTGGCTGGCCTCCAACATGCCGTTGTAGAACTGCCCGCCCTCGCTGGTGGCAGCATTCACGGCAGAAGCCAGCTCATCGAAGCCCACCTTGCCGTCCGAGATGCGCTTGTACAGGTCGGACATGCTTTCGCCGGTGGCGTCGCAGATCTGATTCAGCGGGTTGAAGCCCGCGTCGATCATCATGTTGACGTTTTCCAGCGTGACTTTCTGGGCGCTGGACATCTTGCCGTAGGCCCGGACAAGGGTTTGGAGCTTGTCCGCATTGCCCAGCGAGATATCACCCAGCTGCTTGAGCACGCCGGTGGTGTCATCCGCTGCAATGCCGAATTGCAAGAGCGTCTGGGTGCCGTCGGTCAGGTCGGACAGGGTGAAGGGCGTGGAGGCCGCCATCTTCCGGATCTCTTCCAGCTTTTCGGCGGCAAGCTGCTCATCGCCCAGCATGACCTTGAAGTTGGTCAGGTAGCTTTCCATCCCGGCATTGTAGGAAATGCCGCTCTTCACGACGCTTTCCAGCGCAGATGCCGCTTTCTTTGCAAAGTCCGCAATGAGGTTTCCGGCGGCGACCGTCCACTTGTTGACGCTCTGTTCTGCCGGGCCGCTGTTGAGCTTTACTTCACCGGTGATCGAAAAATCTGCCAATGTGTCCACCTCTCATTCAGAGCGCGGGCACAAGGGCACAGGCTGTTATAACGTGATCTCAATTTCCCGGCGGCAAGCCGGATTTTTGCATTTGACCCACACACCGTGGGCAGAAGCGTTTTCTGCGGCCCAGACCGGGAGTGCTTTGCCGCAGAAGGGGCAGCGCACAGGGACGCGCGGGTCAGTCGTGCCGGAACCGCGCGTAGAAAGCGGCGTTGTGGTCGGCGACGGTAACAATGCGCGTCCCTCCTTTCAGCTCCTTGGGCAGAGCAAAGGCTTCCTTCAGGTCTTCGTACCGCTGGCGCTGTCTGCCTTCCATGTCGGAGGTGTCCATCGTGCGCCACGACAGGATCTTCGCCATGAGCGTTTCCTCCGGCAGTGCCCGGAACAAGGCCCGGAACCGCCACCAGTGCATCTGCGTGGTGGTCAGGTCGATGCCGTAGGCTTGCTGGAACGCTGCCACGATGTAATCGGCGTCGAAGGAATAGTCGAAGCTGATCTCCGGCGTGCCGCCGCCCTTGCCGCTGCCAGTGGATTCGGTACCGCTGACGAAGAAGCGTGTCAGCGCTTCGAAGGCATCCGGCACTTCCAGCGGCGGCACCGGGTCCCGGTAAAACCGCCGGACGGCTTCCAGCGCCACGCCCTGCGGGTCACTTTTGGCTCTGCCGCGCAGATATTGGTTGTTCAGCCAGACCATGTGCCGGAAATCCGGGTCAATGGCCCGCCCTGCCCACACGGTCGGCAGCGGTTCCGTCAGAATATCACTCATGTTCCAGCGCGTTCAGCTCGCGCAGCAGCTCCGCCCGGCGGGCGGCCTTGTCGTCCACGCGCTCCACCATCTGCAAGGCGGGCGCAAACCCTTCGGAACGGCTGCGGGGCTTATGCTTCTTCTGCTGGCGGCGCTGGGCACGGTTCTGCGGGATGGGAGCCGGGGCGGAAGGCTGGAACATTTCCTTAAAAGATTTCTGTTCCGTCTCCACAGCTTCGATCATCTCGTTCATGCAGAGAAGCGCCTTGTCACAGGTGTTTTCATCGAGGTCAAGCAGCGCGGCAGCCCCTTCGCCGAGCACTTGGTCGATGAATTCCAGAACCACACGGCAGAGCGTGCGGAGGCCATCGCCCGTGGGCATGTGCACAGCTTTCTGACAAGCAGTGTTCCACTGCGCTTTGAACGCCTTACGGGCGGCATCTACACGGTCGGCATCGTTGGCATTCAGGCTGGAAAACGGGAACTCTTTTCCCTGAACAGTAATCATGGCTTACTCTCCTATCAAAAAAGCCCCCGCCCGGTCAGGGGCGAAGGCTAAAATGGTCATGCTGCGAAGCTCAGGCCGCAGCGTCGGTGGTGTAGTCGAACTCCTTCGGGGTACCGATGCCCTTCACGTCGCACGCGAAGGTGGCAATGGCACCCGCAGCGCCGCCCACGTCGGAGGTGACGACGATGACGGCATTGCCGACTTCGCCCTTGCCGGTGCGCAGGGAAAAGTACAGGTAAGGCACCACGACGCTCTGGCCGGTGCCGTACTTCATCTTGTGGGACAGGACGAAATCCTGAAAGGCATCGCCCACGCAGCGGTCGCCGTTGACAGTCAGGGTGCGCTGGGTGGTGCCCTTGGTGGTGGCAGGGCCGGTGCGGATATAGGTGTTGTCGGAGGTCTGGGCGTTCAGTGCGCCGGAGTGCTCCCGCACATGGTCGGCGCAGACGATCCAAGCGCTCTTCTTGGTCTGGGTGCTCTCGGTCTGGATGGCGAGAACAAAATCGTCGGTGTTTTCGATGCCAGCGTAATCGGCGCTGGGGGTGATGCCGGAATTGGTGACGGCTTCGGTAACGGTCATACAGAAACTCCTTTCGGTTGATAGTAAACGAGCCGGAGCTGTATCTGCATCTTGCAGCTTCCGGCGCTGTTGGTAACGATATAGCCCGACGCGGTGACGGACACGCTGAGGGGCTGCTTGGGGGGTTCCAGCTTGGGAAAATCACGGCGGTCATTCTGGGCCAGCACCCAGTCGGTCAACTGCTCAAAGAAACCGCTGTTCGCGATCTGGACGCTCTGGGCCTCGCTGTACTCCCGGCGGGAGAGGAAGAGGTAGCTCTTCGCCATGTTCCGCCCGGAGAAGTAGTTGGTCAGCACCGGGTCGGTGGGGCTGTCCTCGATGGAAAACTCCGCCACCGGCTCCGGAGAAAGCCCGGAGATGCGGAAGGCTGCGCCGTTCTCGGTCTGCTCTTCCGCAATGAGCGGGCAGGTCTTGAGCCATTCCCGCATGGCCGTGATGGTAGCTTTCTCGCTCATGTTCCGCCTCCAAGGTTCTCCTGTACGGCATTCCGGGCGAACCGTTCCAACTCGTCCTTGTGGGCTGCAATGGCCCGCTGGCCCCAGTAGGAGCCGCGCAGCCCGGTGTCACCCCGCAAATCGGTGCCCTCCGCGTGGAGGTAATACTGCTTGCGGGCGTAGGGCGTGTTATACACCAAAAGCCCCTCCTCGTACTTGGACGCCTGATTCACGCTGTTCTTCAGCGTGCCGGTATCGAACGGCACGAAGGGGTCAATGAGCCGGGCAGCTTCCTGAGAAAAGGCGTACTGCGCCTTTTGCAATGCTGCTGTCTTCTCGGCCCCGAAGTCGGGCCGCCACGAAAGCTGCATCTGGATGCCGTCCACCTGATACTTCAACCCATAGGGCTGGTCAAAGATGGGTCTCAACATGGAATCAGCTCCCTTCTACATGAAAATGCGGCAGCAGCGGTTCCCGGTTGTCAGAGACCGCCGCCACCGTGCAGCAGATGTGTGTTTTTTCGAGGGCGGTGTACTCCGCCTCGGTCAGGCGGGGCACCGCGCCCCGGACGAGCTTATCCCCCCGCTTGAGGGTCCAGTACGCGGCCTTTTCGGCAGCGGGGAGCTTGGCCCACTGAGCATAGGGTACATACCCAGCTGCGGGCGGCAGCCGGACATGCACCACCCGCTGCGGGTCGCCGCTCTGGGTGGTCTGGGTCTCCCGCCAACTGCACCCCGCCAGCACCTTGCAGACCGGCGTATCGGCTTCCGTCCGAATGTCGTGCACGAGGTTGACGACGGTGACGCTGCACTGCATCAGAAACACCCCCGATACAGCAGCCCGTGGGGGTCGCTGCCCAGTGCATCGGCCAGCACGCTCCGGGCAGTACAAGCCGTTCGTTCCGCGAGAGCACCATCCGCGAAGGTCACAGAAAAGCCGTCGTTGTTCACGCTGGTCACGCCCGGCGCATAGCCGGTGGAGGTCTTGGCGGCATCCACCTGCGCCAGCAGGGTGATGATCTGCAGGGCAGCGTGGGCGAGGTCGTCCCGGCAGCGCTCACAGACCTTGGCGTGGCTTTCGGCCCGGCCAAAGGTCAGCCGGTCGATGAGTTTGGAGGCCCGGACGCACAGCGGCGTGAACGCGGCTTCTTCCAGCGCGCCGCCCGCTGCGGTGTACTGGTTATAGGTGCAGTAGATCATAAGCCCCTCCTTATGCGGACTTCTTCACAAGGATGGTCTGGGGCTTGGTGACCTTGTAGGCGTAGACCTTGCGGCCCTGCACGGCGGATGCGCCGATGAAATCGCCGGAGCCGGACAGGTCCTGCACGTGGACGGGGACGGCCCACTCCTCCACCACGGCAAACCAGTTGGGGTGGCCCGCCACATACTCCACGCCCTCGCCGAGGGTGGAGTCCTCGAAGACGGTATAACCCGCAATGCGGCCCACCGCGCCGCTCTGCACCACGGCGTCGCCGAGGTCGGACGCCTTGATGAACTCCGGGCTCTTGAGCAGCAGACCGTAGGTGTCCGGGGAGACCAGCAGCCAGCGGCCCGCCGTGGGCACGCCAATAGAGGACTGCCGGGTGCGGGCGTCCACGATGTTCTCGTAGATGGTCTTTGCGGTCAGGGCGGTGGTGGTGCCGAAGGCAGTGCCCGCAGTGGTCAGCTCAGTGGAGCCGTCGGTGTCCATCTGCAAGCCCAGCGAGTAACCGGCGCTGTCCAGACGGTCAGCCACCAGATTGCCGGGGACGCTCTCGGCGTCGAAGCCGTCGATGATCTCATTCACGGCCTTGTCCTTGTCGATGGTGACGGTGAGGTAGGTGGTGTCACCGGTGGTGCGCTTTGCGCCGGTGGCCTTGTTGTAGTCGTTCACGACGACCTCGGTATCGCGGACGGGAACCTTGACGGAACCCGCCTTGGGGCTGCCCTCATAGCGGTTGTTGCAGATGACGCCGACCTTCTTGACCAGCGTTTTGCGGAGCTTGAGGTCAACCAACTGGGAATAACGAACCTGTGCTTCGTGTGCCATAATGTTTCCTTTCGTTTAGTTGATTTTGATATCGGGGTTCAGGTCCTTGAACGCCGCGAGGACGGGGTCGGTGTCGCCGGTGAGCGGGGTGCCGTGCTCCGCGCCGGTGGAGTAGGTGCCAGCGCCCTTCTGCTGTTCCGCTTCGCCAAAGGCCCACGGATTTACCTTAGCGGCCTCTTCCAGAGCCTTATCGATATCGGTGGAACGGTCCTTGGAGCCCTTGAGGGCGTCCAGATCCAGCAGGGCACGCACTGCCTTGACGCTGCGGCCCTTTTTGCCGAGAATGGCAGTGTCCAGAGCATTGTCGAAGGCGAAGCCCTCGGCCTGTGCCTTCATGTCGCTCTGGAGCTTGGCAAGCTCAGCTTCATACTCTTCCGGGGTCTTTTTGCCGTCGAACGCAGCGAGCCCTTCCTGCGCAGTCTTGAGCTGGGCGTTCGCATTGGCGAGCTGAGTCTTGAACTGCTCGGCCGCAGATTTTTCCCGGTTGATGTCATTGCCGTTCTCGGTCATGATCCAGTTGAGCTGCTCCTCGGTGATGCCGGGGATCTTGTTCTTCACGTCTTCGCGCTTCATAGGGGAAAACTCCTTTCAATTTGTGAGACCACAGTTTATTACGCTGTTCTCTGTCAGTGTCCGGTCTTGGGCAGGGTACGCGCCGCCCGCCGCATGGTGCCGTTTGCAGGATTCGAACCCACGGCCCGCTGATTACAAATCAGCCGCTCTTCCATCTGAGCTAAAACGGCATGAAAAAAGCGCCCCTGCCCGGATGGGCAAAGACGCTTGCGATATTTGGTTGTTACTGTCCCATTTCTTTGTAAATATGACACTTGAGACAAATCTTGTGTGCTTCCTCCCAACTGCAAGGCGGCTTGTCATCGCCCTTCAGACAGAGAATATCATCGCCAATGTTGGAGACATCGAAACACAGGCCGCAGTCGATTTTGCGGTTGTAAATGGGGCAAAACCACTCTTCAAGCTTCACATCATCACGAATGCGAAATTCCATGTTTCTTCACCACCTCCATCAATTTCTTTCCGCCCTCATCCAATGGGCCCAAAGTAGAAATGACTCCGTTTGAACGGACGGCAACAAAACCTTGTTCCGAGTAATAAACGATTTGTCCGCCATTCCATTGTGAAAGAGCAACTTTTGAGGACTCGATAATTCTATCACAGTCAACCAGAGTCATATTTCTTTCTATCATGCGCTGAAAAACATGGTCACGATTCGCAATCAGTTCATTAGGCGCGGGTGGGGATTCAATGAGCTTTCCGGTTGATTTGATTATACCAGCTTCCCGCATCTGTTGCAACTCTGCATTGGCCGCGTCAAAACGTTCTTGTTTGCGGGCAAGATAGCTGGCCTTACTGCTGGCACTGCGGCCAAAGCCGGAGACCATGGTGCGGGCGCTGTCCGCTCTGCTGCCGGTTTTGGCAACAAAATCGGCCAGCTCGCCCCGCGCGGCGCGGAGCTTCACGGCGCTGACGGTGGTATCGCTCCCTGCGGCATCCTCGGCCAGATACCGGCGTTTCCACTTGCGGACAGCTCGCTCGCGGGCCCGCTGCATCTGGCTGATCTCGTACCGGGTGTACTTCTGGCCGTTGTACTCGATGTCGCGGGCGTTCAGCTCGGCGAGGCTTTCCTGCGTCCAGTTCGGTGCAGGGCCAAGCTCCGGGAAGACGGAAAAGAAGGTGTGGCGGCAGTTCCAGCCGCACAGCCCCGCGCCCGTGCCGTAGCCGGTGGCGGACTCGAAGTCCTCGTAATGCTTGCCGAGGTAGTCCACGGCCCCGCCCCGGTGGTAGGTCTTGCCCTGCCACGCAGCGTGGGAAGGCCGGGCTCCGCCGTGGGCCGTGACCGCGAAGAATTCCACGCCCATCTCGTCGGCGCGGGCGACCTGCAGCTTGGCGGCGGTCTGGTTCACGCCGGTGAGCACCGCCCGGCGGGCAGCGACTTCCAGCGTGTCTTGGTGGCCGGTGGGGTAGGTGATGTATTTCATGGAGTCGGCCAGCGAGTCCACCGCGCTCTTGACGGCGCTCTTGTAGTCAAAAGCCCCGGTGCTCACCTTGAGGTGGGCCCGGTCGAGGGCAGCTTCGAACTGACCGGAGACGGTGTTGGCCGTGGTGCCGGTCAGGTTGCGGAAGGTGCCCGCCGTCTGGGCATAGCCCGCATTCAGGAGGGCTTGCAGGGCGGCGCTGTCCTCCAAGGGCATCGGCTCCTTGCCGTAGTGGTAGTAAATTTCATCCTCGGCTTCCAGCGCCCGCGTGGCCGCTTCCTGCATGAGCTGCCGGATGGCGGCTTCGCTCTTGCCGGTATACTGAGCCAGCTTCTTCACCACGTCCTGCCGGACGGCCTCGGTCTGCTGGTAGCGCCAGAGCTGCCAGTTTGCTGTGGGCGTCAGCGTCTCCATCTTGGAGATGCGCCGGGCCACATCCCGCAGGATGTCATCCTCGACCTGCTGCCACAACAGCGTCAGGGCGTCCGGGGCGTGCTCCAGATACGACGGCGAAAGCATCAGGCACCTCCGCCGAAGCTCAACTCAGGCTGCTGGTTCTCGGTGCGGGCTTCCTCGGCCAGCTTCCGGGCCTCCT
>ERZ1034917.1736-NODE-1736-length-12186-cov-4.228505_pt1 | contig 12186 bp, 6 predicted proteins | sample MGYA00520605_ERZ1034917 | MGnify/ENA primary metagenome ERZ1034917 (study PRJEB33766, sample SAMN09781784) | gut metagenome | biome: gut microbiome | host: Homo sapiens | place: Madagascar | study: EMG produced TPA metagenomics assembly of the PRJNA485056 data... | reverse complement strand
CTCTACGTCAGGCGAAATATTCTTCCACTCATCATTTTCGCACTTAAAAAGACCGCCCGAATATTCCTTTTCGTTTCCCATAACGTCCTGTGACGAAGCATATAACACACCGTCCGCAAGCTGCATACGCGCCGGCTGCACCGGCGAATTCTTCATCAGCTTAAAGCTCGCGCCGCCGTCATCACTCTTGTATACGCCCTGTCCCCATGTCCCCGCGTATATTACCTTACTTTTGCCGTCCGGCATTCTTTCCCTGCCGTCAACAAGAATCGATACCGTACCGCCCGGACAGGATTCGGGACTTACGCCCACGCCGTTGCAGCTTTCCCACGTTCTACCCGCATTATGACTGACAAACAGTCCGCTGTCATAGCTCCCGCAGTAAACCGTGTTTGAATCGTTCGGGTCAACCTGAATCCACGGTCCCGCAAGACGGCTGCTGTCCACATCGCATATTCGCGCGGGGAAGTCGAGCAGCGTCCATGAAGCGCCCTGATTTTCACTTTTCATAATACCGTTTTTTGCACCAAGCGCGTTGCCCGCAACATAATAAATTACATTTTCATCGTTCGGGTCAAGCGCAAGGCTCAGTACGGTCTGCAAGCCGTCATCCTTAACAAAGTTCAGCGAGTCGGTAATCGGAATCCAAGCCTTTGTTTCCGCTCTCCATTTGTACACGCCGCCGACGTCGGTCGCAACATACATCAAATCGGGATTTTTGGGATGTACCGCTATTTCGTCCACATACCCCTCCGCGCCCATATATACATTGCGCCAGTTATAGCCAAGCAGCTGACGGAACTGCTCCGTGACCTTCTGCGGTACCTCGACGCCTGCGTCTACGGCTTTTGATGCAATACCCAAATCGCCGTCGGTGTAATATCCGAGTCCCGCAAGCTCCGCGAGCCTTCTGAGCGGCGCGCACATCACGTTGTCAATATACCTTTCGCCGACTGTCGGAGCCGTTTCGGAAAACGTACGGCTCTCTCCGCCTATGCTTACCCTGATACCGCCGTTTTCGTCCGTTTTAGGATTCCAGCCGAGAGCCTCCGCAGTAAACGCAAGCGGAACAAATATCTCTCCTTCTAAAAGCCTTGCCTCCTTTGCGTCGGCTATAAAGCTTTCGGATATGTTATCGCCTCTTGACCTTGAATAAATATCGCCTATGCCCGAGTAGCTTTTGCGGACATTATTCACATAACATTCGCTGCAGCCGACGCGGACAATTATACCGCCCTCGGCATACCTTACCGCGTCCGGGTCGGAAATCCCGACCATTCCCCATGTGTTTCGTTCCGCAAGCACAGGCGCTGCCGCAGTAACCGCAAGCGTCACCGCAATAAGTAAAGCCGTTAGTCTGAATTTTCTCATTTTACCGCCTCCTGCGCTTTAATTGTATACTATCAGAATACCCGGATTGCTCCACCGTGCTATCACCACAACCTCAGAGCCGTTTCCGGCTGTTTCGTCATCCAGAATATACGAATACGGTATCGCCTCAATCTGTGCTCTTTCCTTATTGTATTTGTAGCAGTTATAGTCCTTTGCCGAAATAACAAGGTTATCCTTTTCGGTATTCTTTATATCGCCGCGGGCTATTATTCCGTCCGCCGCGCGGCTGTACGCAAACGGCGAAACGGTAATAAACTGCCCGTTGTCCGCCTTGCTTATCACCCGCCCGTGCATATAAAACACCGGTGCAAGTATATTCGCGCCGCCTGCCGACGAATACGGATTGTCAGTTGACATAAGCGACATATTCCCCACATCAAAGAATTTTTCCACACGGATAATGCTCCACTTCTTGCCGCCAAAATCCCAGCGTACCAAATCGCCCGCTTCCAGATCGTCCAGCTTGTCATATAAATCGGAGTCAAAGCACATCCTTTCTCTTTCGCCGTTTCTGTCAATCGCGGTTACGGTATACGCAATATCGTCCTCCTGAATGCTTCTTTCCGTCCCCTTGACTATTGCAGAGTTCTGCGCGGTGCTTACCACGCCTGTCGAGGTTGAGTCCGTCCTGAGAAAGACTACCTCCGCAAAAGCGCTGTCCACGTCATTTTTGCAATAGCCGTCAATCGAATATGAGGTATTGTCCTCAACCGTTTTCTTGAAGTATGAATCCTCATTCGTCATATCGGTTTTCGGAATATTCACATACAAAGGATTATATGTCCTTGCATATACAACCGGCTTTGAGTTTACAAACATACGCGAGCTTGACCGCCATGTCGCATACTGCGAGGTCGTATCACAGTAAAACTCGTGCGGTATTGCGTTCGGCGTAAGTATTTCCTTCACCTCGCCCGCCGTATTTAAGGAATATTTTATCATCTGGCTGATATAGCTGTCCGCCGCGCTGTCATACATTTCCGCCCTTTTAAGCGCATTTTCAATCTTCAGGCTCTCTCCGTTCAGCTTGATTTTATCGGCAAAGTTGTATACCTCAAAACCGTCGTTTGAAATATCGTAGAGCTTAACGCTGCGAATGGGGTCAAGCGTATTCTTCTCCGCAGATATGCGCAAAATCCACGCAAACCGCAGCGAGGTATTCTCCTTATCAAAGTCAGTAAGCTCGCCGTCCGGCGTTAAGTAGAATGTTCCTTCCAGTCCGACCGCAATGTCCGTCATATCCATAGCGTATGCCGTCGGATATTCCGTGCTGTTGATTTCCACTTTCTTATTGCCGGAGCTTATGCGTGTAACCGTGCCTGTCACAGTGTCGCTTGCAAACAAAATTCTTATAACCGGCTCACCCTGTGTATCGAGCGTTCTTTGCACATTGATAACCGCGTCATTGCTCATATTCTCTGTTTCAAGCATATTGCCTTTGATGTCATAAACCTTTACGTCACCCCCCGACAAATCAAGGTGCTTCGGGTCATGCTTTGTGTATACTGTATTCGTATCGGATTTAAGGCTGTTAATGATGAGCTTGTTGTCGCGGTCAAACTGCGCTATGCGGAATATTTCAATGTCATCTATTATTACGGTTTCGTCCGCGCCGTCATTATTCGCGTCAATAAAGGTCATACTTCCCTTTTTAATATCAAAAATATCGTCCGTGTAATTTGAGATTCGCTTATTATTGTAAATAATGTTTGTTTTCGCGCCGATATATCTTTCCGTTCTGCGCCCGTTTCGCCAGAACGACAGACGGCTGCCGCTGTAGCCGTCAATGTCCTTTGCATCGACCTTAATTTCCTTTTCCGTCTTATACTCAAAGTACCTTATCATATTTCTGTCGTTTTCCCGCGAGTAATAGATGCGCACATTGTGACCGAGAAGTCCGTCCGTATCCGTTGCGTCATCCGCTCTGCAATATTCGCGCCTGCCGATATTTACCGAATTTGCGTTTGCTTTTACATCGCTGTCAAGTCCTGTAATGCTGTTTGCTGTGACAATTCCCTCGTCATACACAATTTCCTGCGCCCAGCTCAGAAGATTTTCGCCGTCAATCTGTGTAAATTCAGCGTTTCCGTTACTGTCAAAGCTCGTTTCTCTGTATATATCAGAGTGGAGCGCATTGTATATTGCAACATTCAAATTCCTGTATGTAATCGGCGCATCGGACAGGCTCTTTTCTATCCCGCGTGTAATTCCTAGCTTCGCCGCCGTACGCAGATAGCCTGTCGGATACTCGCCGCCTGTCAGGAATTTTGCTCCGCACGCGTCCACAAGCACCTTCACAGCCTCATAGCCTGTGATTGCCTCATCGGGACGCCAAAAGCCGCTGCCGTCACCGCGGAGCATTCCGAGCTGTGCCGCCATACGCACTGCCGCCCAGCGCGGATATGTGCTTTTTACGTCATAAAACGGGGTTGATGTGTCCTCGCGGTTATCCGCTGCGCCGTCCGAGCCATCCTCCGCGCCCCATTTCCAGTCGCCGTTCTGATCCAAGTCGGGGTCGTTCGTATATCCAAGGTAGTCCTCTGACGCCGTTTTTTTACTTTCCTCTGTTGAAATGCCGATTACGTTCAGAATCCACGCCGCAAACTCCGCGCGCGTAACCAGTGCAACCGGCTCCTTCTCCTCCGTATCGCCCAAAAGCGAAAGGCTTTTCAAAAATGAATGCGCCCTTGTGTACGCCGCGTCATTTTCCGCCGCAGCGTCCGACGTATCCGCAAATCCGATGCTGCCTACGCATATTACACCCGCCAGACAAAGGCTTAGAATTTTCTTAAATACTTTCACTAATTCAACCCTCCGTTTCTGATTTCGTAAACGCGGTACATCAGTACTGCCGCCTCCGCCCTTGTGATTGTTGATTTCGGCGCAAACTTTCCTTCAAAACCGACAATGATTTCGGCATTTGCAAGAGCCGATACCGCCTCTGACGCATATTCATCGATTTCCGCCGCATCTTCAAACAGCGCCGCTGTCTTTTTCTTCAGCTTTATCCCGTCACGGTCAAGCATACGGTAAATCATAACGCACACGTCCTGCCGCGTAATATTTTCGTTCGGTGCAAAATGCGAGCTGTCAACACCGTTTACCGCATCAATTCCGCTCAGCGCGGAAACAAACGGATAATACCATTCGCTGTCCGCAACGTCTGCAAACCCGGATACCGCTCCTGTTGTGTTCACGCCGAACACGCCGCAGATTATCTTGCAGAGCTGCGCTCTTGAAAGCGGCTCGCCCGGCGCAAAGCTCGTTTTTGAATAACCCGAGATAATGTTCGCACGCACGAGTTTTTCCACACTGCTCCGCGCCCATTCAAAGTCATTCAAATCCGCAAAGCCTTCGTCCGAGCCCTGCACGTTATTCCCGTCAAACGGAGTAACGCCGCCTATACCGCCGCCTACGCCGTAGCTCTGCGAACCTCCTCCGCCGCCACCGCCGCCGGAGCCGCCGCTGCCGCTGCCTTTTCCGCTGCTGCTGTCATTCGATGAGGAAATTTTTGTGTTCAGAATACTCTGCGCATCGCTAACCGTCTTTATACGGTTTTCCTCCGCCGCAAGCAAAAGTTTTTTCAGCGCTGCCGTTTTGCTGTTGCCGCTGCTGTTGTATACGGTAAGGTCAAAATGCTCGCTGTACCTTGATAAAACCTCCGCCATGCCGTCCGTTCCCTTGTTTGCATATATCTCCGTTACAACCGTCTTGTCCTCAACATCCGTTTCAAACGCCTTTTGAGAGTTGTATTTCGTATCGGACGCAGCAAGCCGCGCCGCCAGACTGCCGATATATCTTTCATTGAGTTTTTTTAATGTGGCGTTGTCCGCAATGCCGAGCGCTTCGCGGCTGTCGGTCAGAATTTTTGCGATTGTCTGCGAATCCGCGTCCTCAATCGCTTTTATAAGTCCGATTCGGTTTAACGCTTTCATCATACCGTCAACCGTGATTTCCTCTGTTGAGATAAATTCTGCTATATCCGCCGCCTTGCCGCCGGCGAGCGCCTTGCGCAGCCACGAGTCGGCATAGGTCAGCGCCTCCGCATTTTCGGTCAGTATACGAGTGTTTTCGCTGACATTCTGTTTGTTTTCAACAAGCTGCGTATATATAGCGTTCAGCTCCGACAGCAGATAAATTTCCAACAGGCTGCTGCCGTCCTCCGCCCTGTATTCGGCAGCGTCCTCAATCTGCGCCGCTGTTCTGAGCTTGAATTTTCCGCCCTTTGCAAGTCGCTCCTTCAGATTTACGGTAAATCTGTAGCTGCCGTCGGCGGCGGTTTTGCTCATATCGATTATCTTCAGTCCGCCGTTTTCGTCCTCGACAAGCAAATTTACCGCTATGCCCGACTCAGCTCTTTCCAGTCCGCCCTCGACGGTCAGGATTTCTTCCATAGCCTCAACCTCGCATTTTGTGATACTGTTCGCCCACGCTGCAGTGTTGGAAACCGCAAAAACCGTACACGCAAGACAAAACGCCCATTTTTTCAGGTTCATACTCATCTCTCCCTTTCGCTGTGTGTCTTATTTGCTGCCGTTCTTTCTCCATTCGTCATACTGTTTCTGACACTCGGCAACGATTTTGTCCGCGCCCGCAGCCTTCAGTTTCTTTATATAATCCGGCAGAATCGTTTCCGGGTCATAGTCGCCGCAGGTAAGCGAACGGTTAAATTCCGCCTTTACGTTTGCGCACGCGGCGGTTTCGGTACTGAGCGCCTCCAAATCCGCTGTAAAGCCGAGCGCGGGCGACGGTTTAAGGCTCTCGTTGAACTCTCTTAATATGTCGTGCTTGTTTTCCGCTTCGCCTTCAACAAGGTAGTTAATGAACACGTTTCCGAATTCCCACTGCATTCCGTTGTTTCCGTAACCGCTGTTCTCAATCGGACGGATTGTATTGTCGTCTATCTTTTCATAGTTTACGCCCTCTATTCCGTATACAATAAGATTGTTTAGGTATGGGTCCGTGTTGAACATTTCAAGGAACCGCATTACTTTTTCAGGCTGCTTACAGGTTCTTGAAATTGCCATAACAGAGCCTACCGCGTCCGTTCCGTGGATATAAGCCGGCGAAATTTCCACCTCACTGTACGGGTACTTGCGCGTTGAGCTGATTTCCATTGCGCTGATTCCCATTTTCAAATCGGGTCTTATTTCAACAAAGTGGTTTTCCTCATTTATGTACTGGACCGTATCATAGTCCTGACGTGTATAACCCCTAAGTCTGTTTTCCCTTATCCTCTCGCACGCTTTTTTATAGGCGTCGGTCTCGACAAGATTTACAACCTTTGTTGTATCTCCGTCAAGAATAATTCCCGCCGGAAACGACATTTGCTCGAACTGAATAAAATCGATCGCCGATGCCGTGCCGTATTCTATGAGAGGAACCATATCCGGCTCCTTTTCCTTTATAATATCCAGAATAGGGTACAAATCCTCCCACGTCTTTACCTGACTCATACTTTCCGAAAGTCCGTATTTGTCGGCGATATCCTTGCGGTACAAAAAGCCCTGACCCACGCCCTTGTCCTTGTTTGCCGGTATTCCGTAGCTTACTCCCTTAATTTTTGAGCCTTTCAGAAAATCCTCACTCAGCATTTCTTTCGTTTTCGGCGCATACTTATCTATCAGCTCGTCAAGCGGCAGAAAAGCGTTCTTTGCCACATTCTGGCGGTATGTGTCGCCGCTTACCCATGCTATGTCAAACTTATCGCCGCCCGCCATCATTACGTTCAGATGCTCCGCATACGGCGTCCATGACAAAAAGTGCAGCTTCAGCTTTGCGTTCAGCTTGCCCTCAAGGTATTTGTCAACCGCCTGCTCTATCGGCTCCACATTCTCCGGAACTGTTGCGCATACATGATACCAGTCAATCGTGTATTCCTCCTCGTCGCCGTTTCCTTCCTTCTTTCCGCAGCCTGTGGTAAACAACGCTGCCGCTGTTGCACATACAAGCGCTCCTGCAAGAACTCTCTTAAATTTCATCTTCACTACCCCTTTTATAATATTTTTTAATTTTAGCGTTTTTAATTTTTGATGCGCATTAGCTATTTGCTTAACCCTTTACCGCGCCGATTGTAAGTCCCTGTATAAAATACTTCTGAAAAAACGGATATGCAAGAACTATGGGACCTACCGCAAGAATACACATTGCCATTCTTGCGCCCTCCTTGGGCATATCAGCTATTATTTTGCCTGCCTGTTGCATTGCGGTGTTCGACCCCTCCGTCAGCATTTTCAGATTCATAAGTATGTTATAGAGATACAGCTGTAAATTCTGAAGCTTTACGTCTGATGTAAGTATAAGCGCGTTGTAGTAATCGTTCCAGTAGCCAAGCATTGCAAACAGCGCGATTGTGGCAAGACCGGGAAGCGAAATCGGCCATACTATTCTGAAAAACGTACGGAACTCGCCGGAGCCGTCTATCCGCGCCGACTCCACGATTGATTCGGGTACCGAGGTTGAAAAAAACGTTTTCATTATTATGATGTTCCACGCACTGTTCACCATAGGCAGAATAAGCGCCCATATCGTATTGTTGATGTGCAGAAATCTTGTGCAGATAAGATACCACGGCACAAGTCCGCCGGAAAACAGCATGGTGAAAAACTGCAAAAACGTGAAAAATCCCCTGTATTCAAATTCCTTTCTTGAAACCGCATAGGCAAACAGCGCACAGCTAATAACACTGAGCGCGGTTCCGACCGAGGTCGCAATAATCGTTACCCCGTATGCGCGCAAAATCTTTCTGCCGTTCGCAAGCACATATTCGTATGCGGAAAGACTGAACTTATGCGGTATCATTCTGTAACCGATTTTGTTTAAAACGCTTTCGTCCGCAAACGAAGTACCCAAAACCAGCAGAAACGGATAAAGACAGCTGAACGCAAGCAAAATAAACAGTATATTCAGCAGTACGTTTCCAAACGGTGTTGCCTGATTAAATTCTATGAGCTTATGTTTTTTCCTCATTTTCTTCCTCCATTAAAACAATGATTTCGATTCGTCTATTCTCTTTACAATTCCGTTCGTCAGCACGACAAGCACAAAGCCGATTACCGACTGGAAGAATCCCGCCGCCGATGACATTCCTATATCGCCGTTTACTTTAAGCGAGCGGTACACAAATGTGCTTATAACATTCGTCACGGGGAACAGCGCGCCCTTTTCCATGGGAACATTGTAAAACAGTCCGAAATCCGACGTCATAATTCTGCCTATACCGAGTATCATCATAATTATTACTATATTGGAAAGCTCCGGAAGAGTTATGTACCGCATCTGCTGCCGCCTTGTCGCTCCGTCAATCGCCGCCGCCTCGTAAAGAGCGCCGTCGATTCCCGCTATTGCCGCAAGGTATACCACCGTGTTATAGCCAAAGCTTTTCCACACATTCAGAAAGATAATCAAAAACGGCCACAGCTTTGTTTCGCTGTACCAGTCAACCGGCGCTTTGCCAAGTCCCTTTAAAAGCATAGTGTTTACTATTCCCAGACGGAACGATAAAAACGCGAACACAATATAGCTCACAACAACCCACGACATAAAATTCGGAAGCATCATAACCGTCTGATATACCTTTGACACCCTCTTGTTGCGCAGCTGGCTTAAAAGCATTGCAAGCGTAACCGGTATAACCGCGCCGAGAATTATAAACATAATGTTATAGCCGAGAGTGTTCCTTAAAATTATCTTCAAATCGGGATACCCGAACAGAAAATTAAAATTTTTCATTCCGACCCACGGACTTCCGAATATTCCCTTCGCATAGTCAATCTTTTTGAAGGCAACCACTATTCCGAACATCGGCAGATACGAAAAAACCACTGCCAGAAGCGTTCCCGGTACCACCATAAGAAGAAACTGCCAGTTTCTTCTTATCGCCGCGGCAACCCCATTCCTTTTTCTCGATCCTTCAGTACAAATCGTTTCCTGCTGTACTCTTTTTCTCATTATGCCACCTCTTTCTTTGTACAATAATTATATCAAACGCCGTTTATTTCCGTAAATAGACAAAGCTGCCTTTTAAGGTGTAAATATCTATCATTTTTCAGCCGCGTCAAAAATAATGATAAATATTTACACCTAAAAACACTACTTTTATCATTGTAAAAACGCCGCCGCGTATGTTATAATAGCATTGGGCAATCACCCGTAAAAACGAAAATGCACAAGGGAGACGGATACAATGAATAAGAAACGTAAAATCATATTTTCAGCTTCGTTTGCGATTATTTTTGTTTTCCTTTTTTCTTATATACTGAAAATATTTATCTATGACGAAAAGGACTCCGACTCTGTCTCCTTCGGCAAAAAGAACGAAATAACAATTCTTAACAGCTGGAACAGCAGCAAGAAAAACGATGTCCTTTTAAGCCTTATTTCCGAATACGCCGAGCAGCGCCCCGACATTGCAATAACAAACGAAAGCCTGTCGGAACCGGACTTTATTATGCGGCTGCAAACCGATTTCAGCTCAGGTCAGGAAAGCGATATACTTATCGGCTGCCCGAGCTATAATCTCCGCACCCTGTACGAGCGCGGCAAAATCGCAAATCTGTCCGATATACTCCGCAGCGATTCGCTTTGGTATTCCTCCATAGACAAAAACACACTGTCGTTTGCGTCGGTATCCGCCAATGACATATACGGAATTACAACAGAGAGCGAATACATAGCCATGTATATAAACGAAACACTGTTTCACGAATACGGAGTTGCCGTTCCCAAGAATTACAATGACCTTCTTGCCGCAGTTTCGGCATTTAACAGCCGAAAAATAACGCCCATTGCCTGCGGCTTTGCCGACGCTGACGTTCCGATTTACCCTGCGGTCGTGTCCGCTCTCGGCGGAGCGCTTTCCATGAATAACGTGAGCTCCGGCGAGGAAAATCCCGCTCCGTATTTCACCGGCGCACTCGATTACATCAAGCAGCTATACTCCCGCGGCGCATTTTCGGAGGATTGTATGCAAATGACGCGCAAGGACGCCCAAAAGGTTTTTATCAACAATTCCGCCGCAATGATTGTGGAAAGCAGCGGCTTTGCGGGCGATATATGTCTGCAAACTCCGCCGCTTGCTCAGGCGTCCGAAACAAATTACAAAATATACGCATTCCCGGAAATTTCCCCCTCAAACCTTGTATTGACGCACGATCCCAATAGGGACATTCATTACACGGCTATTCCTTACGGCGCGGGAAGCTCAACATTTTTCGCAAGCACAGCCGCATTTGAAAAAAATTACGAAAACACGGTTGATATTCTGAAGTACCTGACGTCAAAACAGTCGTCACACAGCTTTTATATGAAAACAAAGTATATGTGCTGTATCAAAAACGCAACGGATAACGAGCCAAAGCGTACGCTCATAATTGACCGCGATATATTCCTTAATAAGATAACGGAATACTCGCCCATGCCCGGCAGCATAATCGAAAGCCATGTATGGACAGATATGCTGCAGACGCAGCTCCCCGCAGTCCTTTCCGGCGCTGCGGACGCCGAAACGGTCTGGAGCCGTGCATACGCCGCATTAAATTCAATCAGCCGCACAGGCAATACCGCAGCAAAGGAGTAATCATTTGTGAAACTGCTTGAAAAATACAACATAAAAACCAAGCTCTCTATTTTATCGATGCTGCAAATACTGCTCCCGATTATCATTATCGGGGTGGTATCTCTTGTGCTGTCCGTAAAAATAATAAAATCGCTGGAGTTTTCGCTCGCGCGGAGCAGATTTGATTTTATCTCGACAGAGATTTCCAACTATACACGTGACATATACCAATCAACGCAAAACCTTTTGTGCAACAAAAAAATTTACGACGCCGTCGCCTTTTCGGACGAACTTGACGGCTCGGCAAAAAACGATATACAGATTCTTTTCCAAAAAACCGTATCCTCCGCGAAGGGTATAGACGCTGCCATGCTTGTAATCGGCAGCGAGCCGTTCACCGTTTCCGCCGAAAACAGCCGTATCCACGCTGTGGGAACAGTGGGCTACAACAAAATAAAGCAGGAGGCGGAAAAACGCCGCGGTATGCCCTACTGGCGCGCCATATCCGCAAGTTCGGAAACCACGGGAATAATGTTTGCACGCGCAATATACAATCCGTATACGTCCGAAACTGCCGGACTTCTTGTCTATCAGCTTTCCGCATCGACCTTTACGGACTTTCTTCACCGATATAACACTCAAACCGGCAGGCATATTGCCATTATCTCCGACAACGGCGATTTTGCGTTTCGGGAAAAGGAATTTAAAATACCGTCCGAGTGCCTTCGCACCGCGGCAACCTCAAAAAACAGCAACAGCTTTGTTTCGGTCGGCAACGCATACGCAATGTACAAGCAGATTCCGTACTTTGACTGGAGCATACTGTACTATATCGAAAAAGCATCGCTTTTCCGAAGCATTTACGGTCTTGCCGCCTGTGTAATCCTGCTTTCCATGCTTTCCGCAACGCTGCTTTTCCTGTTCACGGACTATATAAACTCAAATATATGTACGCCGCTTTCAAGGCTCTCGCACAGTATGAATACATGGAAGGAACATTTGCACGTTGAAAACAGCTATTCAAAGCGTCCCGATGAGATAGGCATACTCTACCGCAGCTTTGACAGCATGAACAAAGCGATTACCGAACTGATTGACATAAACTACAAAAATGAAATACTGCGCCGCGACTCCGAGCTGAAAATGCTCCAGTCGCAAATAAATCCGCACTTTCTCTTCAATACGCTTGAGGTGATAAACAGTCTTGCACTGCTTAACAATGTGCCGCAGATAAACGA
>ERZ1034917.1734-NODE-1734-length-12213-cov-5.940533_pt1 | contig 12213 bp, 10 predicted proteins | sample MGYA00520605_ERZ1034917 | MGnify/ENA primary metagenome ERZ1034917 (study PRJEB33766, sample SAMN09781784) | gut metagenome | biome: gut microbiome | host: Homo sapiens | place: Madagascar | study: EMG produced TPA metagenomics assembly of the PRJNA485056 data... | reverse complement strand
ACGGCACAAGAAGAACAACGTGGCCAATCCTTGAAATCGACCCCCGAAACCTCGGTGGGCACCCCCTCTTCTCCTAAAGGAACTCCCGCGCGCAAGCCGCAGGGCAATGATCGCGTCGCCCGCATGGGCACGGCGTCCCTCCCGCGGCTCATCACTGTGTTCATGGCGCTCGCGATGCTCGTTGGCAATGGCGGCAACGCGCTTGCGGCGCTGCGTTTGGGCGAAGGTCGAAAGGGCGACGCCGAAATTACCCTCGGCAACACGGTGACGCTCGGTATCGTGCTGTGGATCATCATCGCTGCCATCGCGGCATATCCGCCGCTGCTCGATGCGTTCCTCACCTTCTCGAGCGCGACCGACGAGGTGCGTCCGTACGCAGCGACGTTCATCCAGATCCTGAGCTTCGGCTACGTTTTGCAGATTATCGGCATGGGCGTGAACAACTTCATCCGCACGGCGGGCGCGCCTAACCGCGCGCTTCTGACCATGGTCATCGGCGCGGTGGTGTGCACCATCTTCAACTACATCTTCGTTTTGAAGCTCGGCTGGGGCGTTGCGGGTTCCGCCTACGCCACGCTGGTGGGTCAGGCCGCGTCGTGCGCGTCGGTGCTGTGGTTCTTCGTTTTCACGAAGAAGGCGCCGCTCAAGCTGCACTTGCACTGCATGCGCCCCCATGCGAAGATCATCCGCTCCATCCTCTCGCTCGGCCTTGCGAGCTTTGCCGTTCAGGCAGGTGCCGCGGTCGTGAACTTCGCCGTGAACTTCCTGCTGGTGAAGTACGGCACCGCGAGCGCCATCGGTGCCGAGGGAGCGCTCGCCTCTATCGGCGTCGTGCAGCGCATCGCCATGTTCACGGTGATGCCGCTCATCGGCGTGTCGATTGCTATCCAGCCGCTGCTCGGGTTCAACTACGGCGCGAAGATCATCGCGCGCGTGCGCAGGACGCTCTGGCTGGGCGTGGCGTTCGCTACCTCGCTCGCCGTCATCATGTGGGCGCTTGTGCATTTGTTCCCGAGCCAGATCGTGAGTCTGTTCGGCATCACGAACGCATCGCTCGCCGAGTTCACCATCTTCGCGCTGAAGGTCCAGCTGCTCATGCTTCCTTTCGTGGGCTTCCAGATTGTGGGCTCGAACTACTTCCAGGCGACCGGCCAGCCGATGAAGTCGACGATCCTCTCGCTCACGCGTCAGGTGCTGTTCCTCTTGCCGCTCATGTTCTGGCTGCCTGAGGTGCTGCCTGGTTGGTTCCCGCAGTTCACAGGTTTGGACGCCCTCTACATCGCGACGCCGGTGGCGGACTTCCTCGCCATCTTCACGGTCGCCATTTTCATTGCAATTGAGATGCGTCGCTTGAAGGACGTCGAGAGCGGGAAGATCACCTCGAAGTATTAAACGGCCCGTGCGTGCGTCTCGGGGCCGCGATTTGCTCGACGCGGCGGGGGCGCCAAGGCCCTGGAGCAGCGGGCGATGGGGCAGCGGGCAAGCTAGCTTTCTTGTGGAATTCCGCGCTCAAACCACGGAATCCGAAGTCGACTGCTAGAGTTTCAACGTTACTGTCATCTGACCTGAAAGAGGTACAGCAAGTGGAGCAAGCCAAGAAAGGCGCGGCAGCCTCGTCGCGCACCCGTTCCGTCGCATTTGTCGGCCTGGCCGTCGCCATCATGGCCGTGTCCGCCTGGGTCACCGTGCCGCTCGGCCCGGTTCCCTTCACGCTGCAGATGTTCGCCATCACCTTCGCCATCGTGATGCTCTCCCCGAAGGAATGCATGGCGGCGATCGTGCTGTACCTGGCGCTCGGCGCCATCGGGCTGCCGGTGTTTTCCGGCATGAGCGGCGGAATCGCCAAGCTTATGGGTCCGACCGGTGGCTTTCTGTGGGGCTATATCTTCGGCGTTGCCGCTGCTGTGGGGCTGCTCTACGTGCTGCGCCGTCGCATGGACGCAGGTGAGAAGGCCGGCACCGCCGACCAGCGAGGCTTTATCGCCTTCCTGAAGAACGCCGGCGCCGAAATCGCCGCGGGCATCGTGTTCACCGCGATCGCGTACTTCTGCGGCTGGCTGCAGCTGATGCTCGTCATGGGCATCTCGCCCCAAGCGGCGTTTCTCACCGGCGTGGCGCCTTTCGTGGTGGTCGACGTGCTGAAGATCCTTGCCGCCGTCGCATGCGCTCGCGCCGTGAAGGCTGCTGTTCGCTAAATGCCCATCCATCGCGCATCTGGGGTGCGTGCTATAATCGCTTGGAAACAGGCAATCATCATGCGCAGGCGAATTCCGCCTGCGCTTTCTTTGAGGGAGTGACCAGTGGGCTGCGCAATCATCGGTTGCGGGAAATCCCTTCCCGCGCTCGCCGTCGCAAACGACGACCTTACCCAGCTTGTCGACACGAGCGACGAGTGGATTTCCACGCGCACGGGCATCAAATCCCGCCGCATCGCCGTGGAGGAAACGAACGTCGATTTGGCCGAGGGCGCCGCACGCGAGGCGCTAGGCCTTGTGGAAGGCGGCTATTGCGAGGCTCCTATCGATCCTGAATCCATCGACCTCGTGGTGTATTCCACGTGCACCCCCGATGTTCAGGTTCCTTCCTGCGCCGCGCTTTTACGCCGTCGCCTGGGCCTTTCGAACGCGGTTGCGTTCGACGTGAACGCCGCGTGCACCGGGTTCATCTACGCCATGAGCGTGGCGGAATCCATGATGGCGGCATCTGCAGCGGGCGTGGCGGGAGCGGCCTGCCGCAACAAGGTTCGCCGTGCGCTCGTGGTGGGGTCTGAGCGCTTGACCCGCATCACTGACTGGGACGATCGCGCGACATGCGTGCTGTTCGGCGACGGCGGTGGCGCGGCGGTTGTCGAGTGGGACGAGGACCGCCCCGGTGTCCTTTCCACCTACATGAAGAACGACGATGACGATACCAACGCGCTCACCTGCCCAACCGCCTTCGATGCCCCCCAGCCCTTCGACGCGAACGGCATCTCGAAGGAGGCTGTTGCGGCGGGCGATCCGGGCAACGCGCGCGTCGACGAGGAGCTCGGCGTGACCGAGGCCGTGGCGGCGGGCCGCCCGCGCCAGGTGATCTACATGCATGGGCAGGCCATCTTCAAGTTCGCGGCAGGCGCCATGGGCAACGCGATCGACCAGGTGTGCGAGCGTGCCGGCGTGAGCATCGACGACGTGAAGCTCATCGTGCCCCATCAGGCGAACGAGCGCATCATCAAGTACGCCGCCAAGCGCTGCGGGCTTTCACTCGACCGCTTCCAGGTTTCCATCGGCGAGCGCGGCAACGCCTCTTCGGCGTGCGTCCCCATGGCGCTTTCCGACGCGTATGAGTCGGGGCGCATCCAAAAGGGCGACAAGGTGATTCTCGTGGCCTTCGGCGGCGGCCTCACCAGCGGCGCTGTGCTCTACGAGGTGTAGGCAAGCCGAGGCTCGGCCGTCTTGCGGGCGAGGTTTGAGGGCGCGGCTCGAGACGCAGTCTACTTGCGCTGAACTCTTACGCAATCGAGGGGATGGCGACGAGGAAGCAGGCGCCACCGTCGGGCAGGTTGAACGCTTCCACAGTGCCGTCGTGCGCCTCGACGACGGACTTCACGATGGCGAGCCCGAGGCCCGTGCCGCCCGTGCTGCGATTGCGCGACGGGTCGCCGCGGTAGAAGCGGTCGAACAGAAGCTTCGGGTCGACGTCGCCGAGTCCGCAGCCGTCGTCGCGCACCGAAAGCACGGAGTTGCCGCGCGCCCCCATAAGCTCGACGGTGATATGCCCGCCTGGCTCGATGAAGCGGCTCGCGTTTTCCACCAGGTTGAACACAACTTGCTTCAGACGGTCGCGATTGCCGAGCACATCGGGCGCCTCGCCTACGACCTGGCAGTTAGCTTCCCGCTCGCGCAGAAGCGGTGACAGGGAATCCACCACCTCGCGCGCCACCTGGCCCAAATCGACACGCGAGAACTCGACGGCCATGTTGTCGTTTTCCAAACGCTGCAGCGTGAGCAGGTCGTTCACCAAATTCGAAAGGCGGCGGCTTTCCTCCATGATGATACCCGTGAACTTCTCGCGCATGGCGGGCGGCAGGTCGGGATCCGACAGCATCTCGGCGTTGCCGCGGATTGCGGTGAGCGGAGTGCGCAGCTCGTGTGCCACGTCGCTCACGAAGGTGCCCTCGCGGCTCTCGCGCGAGGCGAGGCTTTCCTGCTGTGTGCGGATGGTCTCGGAAAGGCGGTTCACGCTCGCCGTGAGCTGGTCGACCTCCTCGATGCGCCCGTCAATGGCGATGGCGGCGGGGGCAGGGTCGCACACGCGGAAATCGCGCAGGCGCGCGGCCAAGCGCGTGAGCGGCTCGGCCAGAAAATGCCCGATGAGAAGGCTTAACCCGAAGGTGAGCACGGCGATGGGCACCAAGAAGAAGTACGCCAGGGGGCGCAACCCGAACGCGAAGTATGAAAACGTGATCGCGAAGGTTGCGGCCAGGATGGCGAACAGCGTTGCAAGAAGCGCGAAATATGTCTGCAGCTGTTTTATTGCCTGAACCTGTATCCGTAGCCGCGAACCGTTTCCACCAGGCCCGAATCGTACCCGGCGCTTGAAATCTTATCACGCAGGCGCTTGATGTGCGTGTCGACCGTCTTCGTTTCCGTGAGATACTCCCAACCCCACGCGTCGCGCAGCAAATCCTCGCGCGATACGACCTTGCCTGCGTTTTTCATGAGCGCCGCGAGCAGCTCGAACTCGCGCGGGGTCAAATCGATGTCGCCTGCATCGCCGGTTGCGGTGTGGGCGTCTTCGTCTAACGTGATGCCGCCTGCAGCGATGACGCTCGCGCTCTTCGCGAAGTCGCCGCCCTGGCCGCGCCGCAGAAGGGCGCGCACGCGCGCGATCAGCTCGCGCACGCCGAAGGGTTTGGAAAGATAGTCGTCGCCGCCGATTTCAAGCCCGACGACCTTGTCGAGCTCGCTGTCGCGCGCGGAAAGGAACAGCACGGGCGAGGTGGTGCGCGCCCGAAGCCGACGGCACAGCTCGTAGCCGTCGATTCCCGGTAGCATGACGTCGAGGACGAATAGGTCGTAGGCGTTTTTCGAGGCAGCCCCGAGGGCATCCTCGCCGTTGTCGACCACGTCGACGGAGAAGCCCTCCTTGCGCAGCGCGTATCCGACGAACTCCGTGATGGAGGGTTCGTCGTCGACTACGAGAATGCGTGTAGGTGCATCTGGCATGGTGTTCCTCCTGCGGTTTCGCGGCATTTCCCCGTGCGGTTTTTCGGCGTGCGGCCCGTTTGCGCTTGCCGCCACCCGTGTCGGCTTGGCGCTCCTCGGCGCGCACGCGGCCTTTCCTTGGTATTATCGTGCCTGCTACCACTATAGGCAATTCACGCTTGCCGCGCGCGGTGAAGGGAGACTGTCAAGATCATGTTACTTGTCATCGATGTGGGGAACACCCAGACGGCCATCGGCGTTTACGAGGGTGAGGTCCTTGAGCGCATGTGGCGCGTTGCCACCAATCGCGACCACACTGCCGACGAGCTGCGCGTGAAGCTCTTGCCGCTTTTGCAGTCGGAGAATCTTGCCGTGCGCGGCATCACGGGTGCTGCGCTCGCGTCGGTTGTTCCCCAGCTCACGGGCGAATGGACGCAGGCGGTGCGCGACATGGCGGGCGTCGAGGCCGTCGTGTGCTCGGCGAAGACGGCGGGGTTGCTTTTCGATGCGGACTATCCCAACCCGCGCGAGATCGGCTCCGACCGCGTGGCCGATGCCGTCGCCGCGCGCAAGCTGTTCGGCGCGCCCGTCATCGTGGTTGACTTCGGCACGGCGACCAACATCGAGGTCGTTGACGAGCGGGGCCGCTTTTTGGGCGGCATCATCGCACCGGGCGTGCAGACGGGCGCTTCTGCGCTGTTTTCCCATGCCACGCGCTTGACGGCGATCGATCTGGCCGACCCTCATCACGTCATCGGGCGCAACACCGAGGAGGCCTTGCAGGCGGGTATCGTCTACGGCGAGGCCGACCGTGCCGACGGGCTTATCCGCCGCGTGGTCGAGCAGCTCGGCTACACCGCGCCGGTCGTCGCGACGGGCGGGCTTGCGCCGCTCATCGCCGAGCACTCGCGTACCATCACCGCCGTCCAGCCCGACCTGACGCTCATCGGCCTGCGGCTTGTGTATGCTGAATGCACCAAGACGGGAAACTGACACCTCAAGGGAAGGGCCGACATGCAAAGTGATATCGAAATCGCACAGGCTGCGCAGCCTCAGCGCATCGATGAGATCGCCGAGAAGGCGGGTATCGACGACAAGTATCTCGAGATGTACGGCAAGTACAAGGCGAAGGTCGACTACAACCTTCTGCGCGAGAACGAGCATACGCCGGGCAAGCTCGTGCTCGTGACGGCGATCAACCCCACGCCGGCGGGCGAGGGAAAGACCACCACGACGGTCGGTCTGGCCGATGCGCTCGCGAAGCGCGGTGAGAACGTGATGGTCGCCTTGCGCGAACCGAGCTTGGGGCCCGTGTTCGGCATCAAGGGCGGCGCTGCAGGCGGCGGATATGCCCAGGTTGTTCCCATGGAAGACATCAACCTGCACTTCACGGGCGACTTCCATGCCATAGGTGCTGCGAACAATCTTCTCGCGGCGATGCTCGATGCGCATATCCACAACGGCAACGAGCTCGGCATCGACGTGCGCAAGATCACGTGGAAGCGCGTGGTCGACATGAACGACCGACAGCTGCGCAACATCGTCGACGGTCTCGGCGGCAAAGCCAACGGCGTGCCCCGCGAGGACGGCTTCGACATCACCGTAGCGTCCGAGGTCATGGCTATTTTCTGCCTGGCGACCAGCATTACCGACCTGAAGGAGCGCCTCGGCCGCATCGTGGTGGGCTACACCTTCGACGACCAGCCCGTCACCGCTCACGACCTGCATGCCGAAGGCGCCATGGCCGCGCTGCTCAAAGACGCGCTCAAGCCCAACCTCGTGCAGACGCTCGAGGGCACGCCTGCGTTCATCCACGGCGGCCCCTTCGCCAACATCGCGCACGGCTGCAACTCCATCATGGCGACGCGCATGGCCATGGCGCTCGGCGACTACGCTATCACCGAGGCCGGCTTCGGCGCCGATCTGGGCGCGGAGAAGTTCCTCGACATCAAGTGCCGCCTGGCGGGCTTGAAGCCCGACGCCGTGGTCGTGGTGGCCACGGTCCGCGCGCTCAAGAACCACGGCGGCGTGCCGAAAGACGAGCTCAACGAGGAGAATCTCGAGGCGCTCGAGGCGGGCCTTCCGAACCTTCTGCAGCACGTGGAGAACATCACCCAGGTGTACAAGCTTCCGTGTGTGGTCGCGATCAACCGATTCCCGACCGACACCGAGGCCGAGCTCAAACTCGTGGAGGACAAGTGCCGCGAGCTGGGCGTGAACGTGGCGCTCTCCGAGGTGTGGGCGCGTGGCGGCGAAGGCGGCCTGGCGCTGGCCGACGAGGTCGTGCGCCTGTGCAACGAGGGCGACTCCGAGGGCAGAAGCGCTGACACCTTCGAGTTCGCCTACGGCGACGAGGGCGGCTTGCGCGAGAAAATCGAGGCCATCGCCACGCGCGTGTACCATGCCGAAGGCGTCGACTTCGATTCGAAGGCGGCCAAAGAGATCGTCAAGCTCGAGAAACTCGGGTTCGGCGAAATGCCCGTGTGCATGGCGAAGACGCAGTACAGCTTCTCCGACGACGCGAAGAAGCTCGGTGCACCGCGCGGGTTCCGCATCACCGTGCGCGACGTCAAGGTGAGCGCGGGCGCCGGATTCGTGGTGGCGCTCACGGGCAACATCATGACGATGCCCGGCCTGGGCAAATCGCCCGCCGCCTTCAAAATCGACGTCGACGAGACCGGTAAGATCACGGGGCTGTTCTAGTGGACACCCGCTTCATCGAGGAGCTTTCGTCTGCGGCCCCCGCTCCCGGCGGGGGCGGGGCATCGGCGTGCGTCGGCGCGCTTGCGGCGGCGCTTGCTTCCATGGTGGGCAATCTCACCGTGGGAAAGAAGACATATGCCCAGGTGGAAGGCGAGGTGCGCGTGCATCTCGATAAGCTTTGCGCCCTTCGCGCGCGCCTGGTCGAGCTTGTGGACGGCGACGCGCGCGCCTTCGAGCCGCTCGCGGCGGCGTATCGCATGCCGAAGGCGACGCCTGAAGAGGCCGCAGCCAAGGAGGCGGCGATCCAGGCAGCGCTCATCGACGCCACCGAGGTGCCGCTCGAGATCATGCGCACGGCGGCGAGCGTCGTCGACCACGCCGACTACCTGGCGCATCATGGCAGCCGCATGGCCCGCTCGGATGCGGGCGTTTCCGCGGCATTCGCTCGCGCCGCGGTCGACGGCGCGAGCTTGAACGTGCTCATCAACGCGGCGTCCATGGACGATGATGCGATGGCTTCCCGCTATCGTAAGGAAGCTTGCGAGCTTGCGGCGTCGACGCGCGAGAGATGCGATGAGCTCTTCGACTTCGTGAAAGCTGAAGTTTCGTAGGGGCCGAATGGTTCGATAAGGCGAAGGTGGATTATGGCAACGCTTCTCAAAGGCAAACCGGTCGTCGATCATATGGCGGTCGACCTGCGCAATCGTATCGAGTCGCTCAAGGGGCGCGGCATTGAGCCCACGCTCGCGCTCGTGCGCATGGGAGAGCGCCCCGACGACTTGTCCTACGAGCGCACGGCGAAGAAGCGCGCCGCCAGCCTGGGGCTTTCCACGAAGCCCTACGTCTTAGACGACTTGGCGCCGCAGGAGGCCGTGCAGGCGACGCTCCAATCCATCAACTACGACAAGACCGTGCACGGCTGCCTGATGTTTCGCCCCCTACCGAGTTTTCTCGACGAGAAGGCGCTGTGCAACATGCTCGCGCCCGAGAAGGACATCGACGGCATCTCGCTCGCGTCGCTTGCCTCCGTGTTCACCGACTCGAGCGACGGCTTTCCGCCGTGCACGGCGCAGGCGTGCGTGGAAATCCTCGACTACTACAAGATTCCCCTGGTCGGGAAGCATGTAGTAGTCATCGGGCGCAGCCTTGTGGTGGGCAAGCCCGTCTCGATGATGCTTCTGCGCCGCAACGCGAGCGTGACCATCTGCCATTCGCGCACCGAGAACCTGCCCGAGCTGTGCCGCGCGGCCGACATCGTCATCTGCGCGGTGGGTCGCCCGCACGCCTTTGGAAAGGAATACTTCCGCCCTGGCCAGACGGTGCTCGACGTGGGCATCAACTTCGATTCGCACGGGACGCTGTGCGGGGACGTGAACTTCGACGAGGTCGAGCCGATTGTCGACGCTATCACCCCTGTTCCCGGCGGCATCGGCACCGTTACGACGAGCGTCACCATGGCGCATGTCGTGGAGGCCGCCGAAAAGGCGGTGGGGAAGTAGGGTCGCCCATTCGGCCGTGCGATTCGCGAAATGACACCACCGCCCTGACGCCCATGCTCTTCCACTGCTTCATAGCTCCTTCCCACAAGAGGTTTTTCGCTGAAACGGCGCCGCCGTGGACAAAAAGCCGCGATATGTGAAGAGCTTTCTGAGGCTAACTTCTCCCAATAAAATCTGACCTGGGGAAACGTAAGGCTGGCAGGTTAAATCTTTCTCGTCACGCTTCTTTCGACTCACATCGGCGCTTTTTGTCCACGACACCCCCAAATATCCCACAAGGGGGGGTGACGCTGTGCTGCGAGGTGGGCATCGTCACATGAAAGAGCTTTCCCCCTACTTCTTTTCCAGCACCGTGAGTTCGCGGGGGTAGCTGTTGAGGACCTCGCAGCCGTCTTCGGTCACGCACACCAAATCCTCGATGCGCACGCCGAACTCGCCTGGCAGGTAGATCCCGGGCTCGATGGAGAAACACATCCCGACCTGGACCTCCTCGTCGTGAACCGATGACACGTCGCCCGGTTCGTGCACGTCGAGGCCGATTTGGTGCCCCAAACGATGGGTAAAGTACTCGCCGTAGCCGGCCTCCGCGATGACGTCGCGCGCTGCCTTGTCGATGTCGCAGAACCGCGCGCCCGCATGCACGGCGGCGCGTCCCGCCTCGTTCGCACGGCGCACCAGCTCGTACACCTCGCGCTGCTTGGCCGTGGGCTCGTCCCAGAAGAAGGTGCGCGTCATGTCGGAGCAGTACTCGCCCTGGCGGCATCCCACGTCGAACAGCACGACGTCGCCGGCCGCAAGCCGCGTGTCGTCGGGCATGTGATGCGGGTCGGCGGCGTTCACGCCGAAGCTCACGATGGGGGCGAAGGAATGTCCCGACGCGCCCAGCTCGCGGTAGATGCCCTCGAGCTTGTCGGCGATTTCGAGTTCGGTCGCACCCTCGTGCACGAGCTCGCGGAAACGCGCCATGGCCGCATCGTTGGTGGCCGAGGCGGCGCGCATGAGCGCCTGCTCGTCGGCGCCCTTCACTGCGCGCGCCTTGTCGACGGCGGGCGACCCGAGCGCGAAGGAGCTCGCGGCGTGCGCATCCATGAGCGGCACGAGGAAGCGGGCGGCGAGGTTCTTGTCGACGCCGCAGGGCTCATCCGAGCGCAGAAGTTTCGCAACTTCGGGGATGGGGTTGTCCACGTCGTCGAACGAGAACACCTCGCATGGTAGTGCGCTCGGTGCTGTGAACAGGCGATTCAGGAAGAGAACGGGCGTTTTTCCCTCGACAATCACCAGCGCCAGGAAACGCTCGCCCGGCTCCACGAAGGCTCCGGTGAGATATTGGATGGAACGCGGGTCGCTCACGATCATCTGGGTGAGGTTTGCATCGCCAAGCAGGCGGCGAACCGTTTCGATGCGCTGTTCGTACATGGAGTTCCTTTCGCGTCGTCGCGCCCGCCTTGGCAAGCCGCGGCAAACTTATTCTTCCCGCCCACTATACCCTAATCGCCGCGACGCGACACCCTTCGGCGAGGCTCGTCGGTCTCAGATGAATTGTTCAGGGCCCATTCATGGGTCCTTCGGCCCGCGCGCTGCCGTATCGCTTTCGTGCGTTTGTTGTCGCGCCGCCTCGCCCGTCTGGCGTAAGGGCGTATGATGAGCCCATGGCAAACGGACTCGCATACATGCGCAAAACCACTTCAACCGAGGCGACCAAAAAGCTCGGCCAGACGCTCGCGCGGTATCTCCATCCTGGCGACGTCGTGGTGCTCTCGGGCGATTTGGGCGCGGGGAAAACCCAGTTTGTCCAGGGCGTCGCCGCAGGTCTGGGCATCACCGACGCCGTGGTGAGCCCCACCTTCAACATCGTGATCGAATACTCATCTGGATCCTTGCCGCTCTATCACTTCGACCTCTACCGTCTCGACGACGCCGCCGAGCTGGAAGACGTCGGCTACTACGATTTGGTGGAAGGCGACGGCGCGACGTTCCTCGAGTGGGGCGAGAAGTTTCCCGAGGCGCTGCCGTACGGCTATCTTGACGTGTCGATCACTGTCGGCGGTGACGACTCGCGCGTCGTCACCGTGCGCTCCGTCGGCGACAGGGCGCGCCAGCTGCTGTGCGTGTGGTCGAGTGATTCGCGCTCCCATCTGGCGAAAACGTCGTCAAAGCTGCGCTAACTGCCGCGGTGCGCTATCATGCGCACGAACGATTCTCCCTTCGAAACGGAAACATTGCATACTATGAGCGAAACGAAATCACAGGCGCCCGCACGCGGTCGCGACGCATCCGCTAAGGAACCTACCTACATTTTGGCATTCGACACCGCAAACGAGGTGATCGCCATCGGCGTGGGCGAGCTCTGCGCGTCCGCGCGTACGCTCAAGCTTGTCGCCCATGCCGAAGTGGAGGCGCGCCGCCAATCGAACACCCAGCTCATTCCCCGTATCGATGCGCTACTTGCCGAAAACGGGATCGCGCGTGGGGACATCGCGTGCGTGTGCGTCGGGCGCGGCCCCGGCTCGTTCACCGGCGTGCGCATCGCCATGGCGACGGCGAAGGGGGTCGCGAGCGCGCTCGAGGTGGGGCTTGTGGGCGTGTCCTCGCTCGACGCGGTGGCTTGGGGAGTTTGGGATTCGGGCGCGCGGGGCGACGTCGCCGTGGTGGCGGACGCCATGCGCAAGGAGGTCTACCCGGTTCGCTATCTCGTCGACGATACCGGTGCTCATCGCCTCGAGGTCGATCGTGTCGTGAAGGCGGATTTGGCGGCGGAGGAGCTTGTGGAATGCGACGCGGCGACTCCTGGCGCTTCCGACGCCGGCGCTCCTGAGGTCGGGCGG
>ERZ1034917.1730-NODE-1730-length-12235-cov-14.215271_pt1 | contig 12235 bp, 12 predicted proteins | sample MGYA00520605_ERZ1034917 | MGnify/ENA primary metagenome ERZ1034917 (study PRJEB33766, sample SAMN09781784) | gut metagenome | biome: gut microbiome | host: Homo sapiens | place: Madagascar | study: EMG produced TPA metagenomics assembly of the PRJNA485056 data... | reverse complement strand
GGCGTAATGATTGGTGAAATGATTTTTTCCATCACTCCACGGAACTTTCTCAACCTATGCAGCCTCGCCGGATGCTGCCGATTGAACCGCGTCAACTTCGCGGAATATCTCAACGATGTTCTCCCACGCTTGGCTGTCAACCGAAATTCTACGGAACTCCGCGAGCTCCTCCCCGACCGCTGGAAAAATTAACCCGTCGTCAACCGCGATCCAATTGTATCCCCCCCTGTCTTCGCCGAAGGCTTACGGCTGTTCCAAGAACATTGAATGGTCCTGACCAATAATAGCGCATGGAATTCCATCTGTCAAGTTCTCGGAGTGTTTCCCTCATTTCTCCGTCAGGAGAATTTATAAGATTTCCGTGAGATTACCGCGAGACCCCTTGCGATGAACTTCTGCTTTTCACGGCTTTTCAGGACAAAGTCGTATCGGATGCGTCAAAATCGCTTGGGCGCATGAGAAAATGAGTGATCGATAATCGGAACCCAATGCTTTTGAAATTGGCTCATGCATCAGAAAATTGCATTTTTTATCCAAGTTGACTTGACAAGATACATCTGTTATGTCATAATATTGTTGTTTACTGCAACGTTGTAATTCGGGATTTACAATTTATGGTTTCGATCAAAGATGTCGCGGCGGATGCGGGGGTCAGTTTTTCGACGGTATCCATTGTTCTGGGACAGCGGAGCGACAAGCTGAAAATCTCGGACGCCGTTCGGAAACAGGTTTTTGAGAGCGCCCAGAGATTGGGCTATTGCCGGAACTCACTGGCCTCGCAATTTCAGTCCGGAAAGACTCGCGGGATCGCCTTTTTGAGCTGTGAGCGAAGCGAATATGTGATGGAGATCTTTTCCGGTGTTGTCAATCAAGCCCAGCAATGCGGGTATTACTGCAAGTTTTACGAGGTGCAGCTGCAACCCGCCGATGCGGTGCACCGCCAATATGAGGAACTTCTGGGGACCCGTCCGGCGGCATTGATCATCCATTCCGCAACCTTTGAACGGGAATATCTTTTGCGGCAGGCGGCGCTTCTGCGGATTCCGGTGGGCTGCGTTGACCGTATTCCGGAGGAAAGCATCCCGGTCAAGGTCCTTTCGGATTCGGTCGCCGGAATGCTCAACATGGTCAACCATGTTGTTGAATTCGGTCACAAGCGTATCGGTTTTGCCAGTGTTGCACTGGACAAGTGGGAGTTTGCCCGTTTGCGGTTTAACGGTTATGAAGCCGGCATGAAAAGCCATGGTCTCGCCGTCAATCCCGACTGGATTTGTGACGGGTTGGAAACGATCGAACCATTTTTGATGAAATGCAAAGAGCACCCGGAGAGTATGCCGACAGCAATTTGCTGCGCCTCGGATTACATCGCGTTGAATCTGGTCATGTTGGCGCAGAAAATACAATTGACGATTCCCGGTGATATTTCCATAACCGGCTATGGCGCATTGAAGTTTTGTGATTTTATGGTGCCCAAGCTGACCTCTGTGGATCAGCAATTCAGTCAACTGGGCGCGGTTGTCACCCGGCATCTGATTGAATGCATTACCAATAAAGATTGTGCTTCACGCATCTGCGAAGTACAGACCCTATTAAAAATAGGAGAATCCGTAACCTCTCCCAGGCAAGAATCATGAGAAAGGAGCGGAGATTGGTAAGGATTTAGCGTCAAAAAGTTGAGGGTAAATGATGAAAGCAGGGATAACGGGAAAACAAATGACAGTAAATTGCAGGTTCAAACACCTGACCGGTCTGATGTTTTTCCCGTCGATCATGAAGTTTAGGGAAGAAAGCGGAAACGTTGGAAACGGGACATAGATTTTGTCAATGAATTGTGCAAAGAAAAACAATCAGAGCGTGCGAAGCGTTCTCAGGAAAAATCTTGAGGATCCCGATATTCGCCATGTTTTCGGGAATTGTTTTTCCCGCGCATTGCCGATTGGTCGGAACTATGGCGCTTGCGGCATGGTTACCGGGAGTCCAAACTGTTTGAACAATTCAGGCGTTGTCCCTTTGCCGGCGATGTTCCGCAGTATTTCGATGGGATTGAAGGCTCTTTGCATGGATGTCCTGATGATGGTCATGGCCAATGCCACGTTTAATTTGCCGCTTGCGGTCATGCTGCCGAAAATAAGTTTCCTGAGCAAAACCGCATTGCGGATGGCTTGTTCGGCAAAATTGTTCGTTGGAGAAATTTCCGGGTATTTCAAGAAGGTGAAGAGTTCATTTTTAAAAGTGATCAGCCGCATGCGAATGTTGTCGGATTCGTGGTGTGACAGTGGTGCGTGTCGATACAGTTTACGAAATTGCTTGAGGATATCTTTCCTGCCGGAACGGTATGCTTCAACGGACAAGGCGGAGTGTTGACCATGCAGAAGAATCGCATCTTTTATAAGTTTTTTAAGCTCGAGAAGGAAGCTTTCTGCATCCGGATGCTCTTCAAGTCCGGATTCAAGAAGTTTCTTGATATCGCGCAACAGATGCACCAGACATTTCTGCTTGGCGGAAGCTCCGATCTTATCCCGATAAGCGTTGTAAAAGTCACTGATCAGAATGCCGTGGTAAAATGTTCCCAGGTGATCGATGGCGACTTGGGAACCCCGGCTTTCGTCGATATCGAAGAAAGTAATAAACGGATTGGTGAAGCCCCAGAGCCAGTCGCGTTTCCAACCGGTTTCATCGGCATGCATGAATGGGTAGTTCGGCAAGGACTGCTTAAGAGCATCGTAAAGTGGCTTGCCCTGCCTGGTCATGTGCTTGTCAAAGCCGACCAGAGCGGCGTTCGAAAGTTTCAGGTTGCCAAAACATTCCAGCGTGCGTCTGGTGTCGTTGTAGGAGCTTTTAATCTCGTGGCGCATAAACGAGGTCTTGGCGCGAACATCCGGACCGATGAAAGCGTTGGGGATTTCGTTCTCGCCCCAGCCGTGAACAACCCGCTGGCAGTCGGGACACCAGTAATAACAGTGTGTAAAGCGCGTGGAGATGAGTTTCCCGTCTTCAAAATCCTCCTGGATGTGTTCGGTGGTATGATTGCAGGGCGAAATTCTTTCGCCGCTGCAGATCGGACAACGGTCGAGATAGACATTTTGGGTTTTGTCGATCATTTCCGGATTGGGACGAAAATGTCCCTCGTGTCCGATGGGAGCTCCGCGTTTGGATGTGCTTTCCGCCGAGTCTCTCTTTTTATATTTGGTAAAGGGATCCTTCAAGGCATCGGACAGTTCTTTTTCGAGCTGCGCGTTGTTATCTTCAAGTTCCTTGATGCGTTCCTGAAGTTGTTTGATTTGATGATTGGAAAAATCCATGGCGAATTCAAGCGTATCAACCCGGTCGCGAAGATACTCGCGTTCCGCCAGAACGCTTTCCGGATCCTCGCCGTGAAGAAAAATGCAGAATTTGCGAAAGGGGCAATATGGGCTTTTTATTCGGTTTCGGTTCGAATTTTGCGGCTGCGGCCAACCCACGCTGCTTCCCCAATGGTTAATCGGTTCAGTGAGTGCTTCTTATATACATTATAACGAGCACTAGCTTTTGTCAATAAAAAAGATGAAAAAAAAATTCAAGGAGGGCGAAAAAACATGACGCGACGTGAACAACAAACCAGTAGGCCCGAAAAAATGTCGAATTTTTTCGGGGGTAGCAACTTTTCGAAGCTAAATCTTTACGGAGATTGATTGCGACCGGTAAATTACGATCCTGTTTTGTGAAGTTCTTCGCAGGAAAATAAAGGGTTTCTGTTTTTTTCAGGATTTATTACAACGTTGTAACGAGCCGATAAACAAATCAAACAGACTGGGAGAAAAAAATGACGACACATGAGTTTCAAACGGAACAAAGGGAGAGACTGTTTACACTGATAGAATTGCTCGTTGTAATCGCGATTATCGCGATTCTCGCCAGCATGCTGCTTCCGGTGTTGAGCAATGCAAGAAACGTGGCCAAGGAAAACTCCTGTCTGTCGAATCAGCGCCAATTGGGAATTGCGCTGGCCGGTTATGCCGGTGATTATAACGACTGGCTGATTTTCACGCAGTTCAGTTTCGACAAGCATCCGGCCAATGAATGGAAAAATCTGCTTGCCCCGTATGTCAGCAAGACCAGCATCGGATTGACGAGCGCATTCATCGGGATGGACAAGGCGCCGTTCGCCTGCCCGGCATGGACCGCGGACGACAAGACGTCCTATACCCCCTATAAGGGAGGAATCGGCTGGAACGCCGGAGTCGGCTTTACCAGCACAATATGGCGTTACCGGCTTTCTAAGCTGAGAAAGCTGCCGGAAACCGTTTTCTTCCAGGATACCAGCTGTTGTCCCGTCAATCTCATCGAGAGCGAAGCCAACTACGTTTTTGTGCTTCCCCTGTCCAAAAGATCGATCAGTTATAATCTGGCGGTAAGCGATATTCACCGGGGCGGCTTGAATACGCTGTGGGGGGACCTGCACGGCAAAAGAAATTCCCAGCAGTTTTTCATCGACGGCAAAACCATGCCGGGCTACACCGGCAATGCCTACGATTACTATTACTGGGGCACCGAGTCAGGAAAGGGGAAATAGCCGAAAAAGATTTGGAGACGGCAGGCCGGGGTGGAGCACCGACCGCGGAAAATGCAGAAAATATGAAAAAGAGGCAGCGACCTGTTGAAACTGCGTCTTCACACAGAAAGAGTTATCATGTTCAAGAAAATAATGGTCTTATTGGCGTTCCTTCCGCTTTTTTCACCCGCGGCCGATTTGCTGTGGCAACTGGATCTGTCTTCGCCGGAAGTTCAAAAAATCGTGGCGCAGTGTCCCTATGCAAAAATCGCCAAAGATTTTGAAAAAACGGATGTCCTGACGTTTACCGTCCCCAAGGGCCGGGAGGGGCGCAAAAACTACATCGAAATTCCCATCGACCTGGAAAAAACCGGAATGCTCGGCAACAAGGTATACGCGCAGGCCGATGTCTCCATGACGGATATTCCCAAAACCGGAATCTACCATGACCGGATCGAATGCAGCATTCACTTTCATTATGAAAACGCGACCCACGATCCCAGCATTCTTTACCGTCCGGCTCCGATCTACGGCACGCATGAATGGTTTTTGACCCACAATACGATCATCGTTTACGCCGGGGCGAAACACGGGTGTCTCGCGCTGGGGTTGCAGGCGATTTCCGGGACGGTCAGCTTTCGCAATATCAAAATCTATGCCGCCGGCACTGCTCCGGTTTCTCCGATCGACATGAAACCGGTCCCGCAGGCGGTGTACACCAAAGACTTCCCCGTCATGCGCGGGGTGATGTCCCCGATGATCCATACCGGCTATGTCCTGCGCGAAGAAGACTTTGCGGATCTCCAGAAATGGGGAGTCAACATTGTCCGCTGGCAGTTGTGCGGCTGGGGAAAAGATTTCGACCAATATAAAAAGAACATGGCAAAGCTTGTGAAAACCCTTCCGCAGGCGTTGGACATGGCTCATAAATACAACATCAAACTGCTTGTGGACCTGCATACCGGAGAAAAAGAAAGAAAAATTCTGCTCGCCACTCCCGAAGGCAGAGCGTATTTCAAGGAAATCTGGATCGAACTGGTGAAACAATGCAAAGGCAATCCCGGTCTCTGGGGATATGACATCATGAACGAACCCCACAGCCGGGTTTTGAATCCAGGCGACCCGTCGTATTATGAAACGGCGGGGGAAATCATCAAAGCGATCCGCGCCATCGATCCGGAAACCCCCATCGTGGTCGAGCCGGACGGGATGGGCGGGGAGGAATTGTTGCGCTTCCTGCCGATCTTCCCCTATCCCAATATCTTTTACAGCATTCACATGTATACTCCGGGAGATTACACCCATCAGCTGGACCGGGATAAGGCGCACTACCTCTCTTATCCCACCGAAAAATGGAACAAAACGTTCCTGAAAGAGCGTCTGCTGGACCGGGTGGTGCGTTATCAGAAGGCCACAAATGCAAAAATTTTTGTCGGCGAATTCAGCTGTCCCCGCTGGGCGCCGGGAGCCGAAACCTACCTCCGGGATGTGACCGAACTGATGGAAGAATTCGGCTGGAGCTGGACTTACCATGCGTTCCGCGAATCGGATATGTGGAGTGTGGAGCACAATACCGACCCGCATGACAAAAAAGCATATCCCGACATGATGAATCTGCGCAAGCAGGTGTTGCTTGATGCGTTTCAGAAAAATAGACAGTGATTTCCGGTTCAAGCGGTAATTAATGCTTCCCGGGTCAAAGCGGGGAAGATGATATCTCACATCACGCATAAGGATATGACATTATTATGATTGATCTCTCGTTCGGGACCGATGTTGAAATCAACGGGGAACGGGTATCCGCCGAAGCCCTCGGCGCGGATCTCGAAGTAAAATCGGAAGCCGGTCCGGAACGACGCATCCGGGCCTGCTTTACCAACCGGAGCGGAAAAACCATTCGCTTCGGCGGGTTTCGTTTTGAGCTCAGGACGTTCCACGGCATTCCCGGCGAACGTATCCGGATCTATCGCGAAGGCTGGACCATGACTTCCGCCTCCGGTTCGGTTCGCTACGGCGAATGCGACTTCGACGCGGACCCGGACTATCTCAAATATGCCGTCAGCGATCCGGGGAACTACCGCAGCGACGAACCGAATCATTTTTCCGCCGAACATGTCGTCGTGCTCAACGACCGCGATACCGGCTATTCCCTGCTGGCCGGATTCGTCAGTTCCGCCGATCAGCTCACCCGCTTCGACGTCGTCTTGAACGAACAGGGGCTTGCCCGTTTTTCCGCGTTTTCCTGCTGCGACGGCATTGAGGTCGCTCCCGGGGAAGCCATCCATTCGGAAGAACTCGTGATTTTCGACGGCGACGACGGGTATGGATTGCTCGAACGTTTCGCCGGCCTCTGGGGGAAACGGATGAATGCGCTGGTGCAAGGTCAAATTCCCACCGGCTGGTGCAGCTGGTATTATTACTTCCACGGCGTCACCGAAAACGACATCCTGGAAAACCTGCGTTACCTTGTTTCGCATCGGCAACAATTTCCGTTGGAATATATCCAACTCGACGAAGGTTATCAGGCAATGCTCGGCGACTGGCTCACCTGCAACGAGGCATTCCCGCACGGCCTGGAATTCCTGGCCCGGGAAATTCGCGACGGCGGGTTCAAACCCGGGGTTTGGGTGGCTCCGTATATGGTCGATGAGCGTTCGCGGCTTTTTGCCGGGCATCCCGATTGGATGATCCATGACGCCGACGGCGAAATCATCCGGGTGACCACCTGGCACGGCGGTCGAGTGGCGGCGCTCGACACCACCCATCCCGGAGCGTTGGCCTATCTGACTGAAGTTTTCACCACGCTGGCGCAATGGGGATTCGAATACTTCAAACTGGATTTTCTGGTTTACGCCTGCGCCGGAACCGGCGGATGCTACTACGACCGCAAAGCCACCCGCGCCCAGGCGCTCCGCCGCGGCATGCAGGCGATTCGCAACGCCGTCGGCGACCGTTTCCTGCTGGGCTGCACCGCTCCGCTCGGACAGGTCATCGGTCTTGTGGACAGCAATCGGATCGGCACCGATATCCCTTCCCGCTGGCAGCCCGACCACAGAATTTACAAAGAAGCGCCGACCGTCCCGAATGTTTGCCGCAACATCATCAACCGCGGTTATATGAACGGCCGACTCTGGATTTCCGATTCCGACGCCCATACCGCCCGGAGCGACAATACCCAACTGACCGAAAACGAAGTCGTGCTCTGGACTTTCGCCTTGTATTTTACCGGCGGGTCCGTGATCCTGTCCGACCGTTTTGAAACACTGACGCCGGAGCGGGCGAAATTATCGCAACTGCTGCTGGCGGAACCCGGTATTTTTGCGACCCGGCCGCTGGACGTTTTCGAACGCGAATTTCCGGCAGTCTGGCTCCGGCGTACAAAATCAACCGGCCAAATTCTCGTCGGCCTGTTCAACTTCGAAAGCGAAGAGTGCGCATTATCGGTTGACCCGGATAAAATCGAGACCGGAAAAGAATTCGAGGTGAGCGATTTTCGTACCGGAGAAAAAATGGGAACGATCCGGAAGAATTTCACCTTGACGGTTCCACCGCACAGTTGTCGGATTCTAAACCTGGAGCTGATCAACTGATCATGGAAATGCCATGATGAACGGTCGCGCAGAGATACAATTCCCCCGTGAAATCGGGGAAAATATTGAAGGGGTTGATTCATGATTGAAGACACGACGGTAAAAAAAACGGAGAAGAATGAAATTTTTCAGATTTTTCCCCATTTAAGTTTTGGCGACAAACGGGACTGGTTTTTTGAAAAACGGTTCGGGCTGTTCATCCACTGGGGGATCTATTCCGTCGGGGGCTTGCAGGAGCAGGAGCTTCAACGCTACGGACGCACTTACGAGGTGTATGATCGATACATTTCGCAATTCAAGGCGAAAAAATTCGATCCGGACAAATGGATTGATTATGCCGAGGCCGCCGGGATGCGGTATTTGGTATTTACCTCCAAACACCATGACGGCTTTTGCATGTGGGACAGCCTGAGCAGTGATTACAATATCATGCGGACCCCGTTCGGACGCGATGCGGTCAAGGAACTGGCCGAGGCGTGTCACCGCCGGAATTTCCCGTTGATGATCTATTATTCCTGCGTGGACTGGCGCCATGAGGCCTACCCCAATATCGGGCGTCACCATGAAATTGTCACGGATCCGGCAAAACATGATATGACCCGATATCTGGAATACGTCAAAATTCAAGTGACGGAACTATGCACCCGGTATCCAACCATTGCCGGCTTGTGGTGGGATATGAATATTCCGGAATTGGTCGTTCCCGAAATCAACGAGCTGGTCTACCGGCTGCTTCCGGGCGCCCTGGTAAACAGCCGGGGGTGGAGCAAAGGCGATACCGACACCCCGGAGCGTGATTTCAATCCGACGGATCCGGCGATCCGGCATTTTGAAGTCCCGACGGAAGTTTGCGACTCCATCGGTCTCAGCAGTTGGGGATATCGTTGCCGGGAAGATTATTACCAGGCCGATGAGTTGAAACGTCGGTTGACCCGGGCCATGTCGCGCGGCGGCAACTATCTGCTTAATGTCGGGCCCAAAGCCGACGGAGATTTTCCCGACCAGGCGAAATTTCTGTTGAAAACGATCGGGACATGGTATCACAAAGTGAAAGAGGCGCTGCATGCGACTCCTTGCAGCATCGGGTTGTCCAAGCCGGATTTCTATGTCACCTCCGGCAATCATGCCCTTTATATTATTGTCAATCAGCCTTTGGAGTCCACCATGATCGATCTGCGTCCGTTCAACCGGGTCCCCGCCAAAGCCACCTTGTTGAATACCGGCGGGGAGATTGAGTTTACGCGGGAACCGATTGTCTATCACAAAGCCCTGGGACCGGCATTGCGCCTGATCAACTTGCCGCAAACCTCCGATGCCGAGCCGACGGTCATTCGTTTGGATTTTTAAAATGAGGAATCCCGCAACCTGAATTGACGCCGTTCCTCCGGGAAAAACGAGAATCGGGACATCCATTCATAAATGCATATCTGTTTTACAAAAAAACGAATTTTATTTCTGATTCCCCGACATATATTATTCGTGTAAAGAAACAAATGACAGGAACTGTATTTGACATTGAAAAATTTGCCATTCATGATGGCCCGGGAATCCGTACCGTCGTATTTCTCAAAGGCTGTCCGCTTCGCTGTATCTGGTGTCATAACCCTGAATCATGGAATTTGAAACCGGAATTGCTGTATGAAGCGTCCAAGTGTACTGGTTGCGGCGAATGTATCAGGAGTTGTCCGGCAAAAGTTCATTCAGAGACCGGGGAACGGATTCATCAACTGGACCGTTCCGGTTGCCGCAGTTGCGGAATCTGCACGAATAACTGTCCTTCCGGCGCAATAGAACTTTGCGGGCGGGACATGGACATCGATACTGTAATCAAAATCATAATGACTGATCGAATGTTTTATGAAACTTCCGGCGGGGGGGTGACTCTTTCCGGCGGAGAGCCGATGATGCAGCGGGAATTCACCCGGGAATTGCTGCATGCGGCAAAGGCGGAACACATTCATACCGCAGTGGAAAGTTGTGGCTATGCTCCTCAGGAGGCTTTCGAGGAGATTTTGCCGGATACGAATCTGTTCCTGTTTGATATCAAGACGATTGATCCAGAGAAACATCGCCGCTTCACCGGTCACGATCCCATACTGATTTTAAAAAATCTGCGCTTTCTCGACCGGATGGGGGCTCGGCTGATTTTGCGTTGCCCGCTGGTTCCAAGCCTGAACGATTCCGAAGCGGAATTGGCCGGCATCGGAGCACTGGCAGAGGAACTTGATCGAGTGGAAGGCATCGATATTGAACCGTATCATCCTTTGGGAATAACCAAGGCGGCAAAGCTCGGTCGAAGTGCGGCCTATACCGCAGAATTTGCGCCGCATGACTTTGCGGAAACAATGATTGCCCGTCTTCAAAAGTTTACAACGAAACCAATTCGGAGAGCGTAGTCGGAGGATTCACATTCTCAAATGATCTTAAATAATTTTCGGGTCTTCACGAGAATTTGTGGGTAAATCGGTGCGAGATACATCAGAACCCGCCGTCAGTCAAGCGGCAATCCGGCATAACCGCTCCCGTTGGTCGCTTTTATTCCGTTTGCCGTTTGACAGCCGCCAGAACCTGATGTAAATACGGCTTTTGCCGGTTTGGAAGAAAAAAATGATTTTTTCATCCGTGAGCGCCCGGTGAGCTACATCTTTTCATGAGGAGACAAGCGTGCTAAATTTCCTTCCAACCCATAACCCACGGGAGGAAACATGGCAGGGAGACCTGAGACGAAGCAATATTGGATTGATCAGTTGTCGGAATATTGGGACAGCGGTTTGACGATCCAGGAGTACTGTGAGCTGAAAGAAGTATCGTATGAGAGTGCGCGTCGTTGGATAGCACTTTTGAAAAAAGAACGGGAGGGAAAAGGAACAGAAGGCGAAGCGCTGGAACTTGTAGAAGTAACGATGCCTCCATCGGGAGTGTCCCACTCGGGAACAGGCGTGAAGATTCTTGCAAATGGAGTCGCAGTTCAAGTTGATAAGAATTTTGATCAGGAAACTTTGATCCATGTCTTGAGTGTCTTGAGGGCATTGCCATGTTCAGCTTCAGCGGGACAGTGAAATTTTACTATTGTCCGACCCCGGTGAGTATGCGAAAATCATTTGACGGTCTTGCCGGTGCCGTTGAAGAATTGATACATCAAAATCCGGAGTCTGGTCATGCCTTCCTGTTTTTCAGCCGGACTCGGAAAATGATGAAGTTATTGCAATGGGATGGAGATGGATTTTTATTATTGTTCCGGCGACTAATTTGGCTTGTGCCTTCAGCAGAGATTCCACTGCCAATGCAAGCTGATTTAGCCGCCGAAGCAATAAAAACTTTTGAAATTACCTCGAGAATTAAAACTCCGCCACGTCTATTTCGCTGAAAACAAAACGGTCCAGGCGGACTTCGCCCCGCACCCGGTTCAACGGATGATCCACCGCGTGATCAATCATCATCTCCGCCAGAGTAATCGGATAGGTGAAACCGCCGTCTTCACGGGCCGTTCCGCCCCAGGCATATCCGACGGGTTTCAGCTCAATTTTAATTTCACGCCATCCCGTCCAGTTGATTTCCGGCAGAGACTGCTGCCAGACCCGCCCTGTCGCATCCCGCAGACGCAACCCGAATTTCGCGAGGTTATTGTCACCGTACATCATGAAGCTCATCATTACAGAATCGGTCGGAAGTTTGTATATGCCCAGTGAGCCCCATCTAGAAATCCTCCCGAAGTGAGATTACCTTGCCTCCGTAACTTGAAACCGGGAGGCGCAAATGGAACGAGAAAGGCGTAGTCGTGACTACTGGCGGGAACAGTTGTCGGAATATTGGGATGGCGGTTTAACGATTCAGGAATATTGCGAGCTGAAAGATTTGCCGTATGAGAATGTACGTCGCTGGATAGGGATCTTGAAGAAGGAGCGTGAGGGAAAATCCCCTGCCTCCGGAGAGTTGGAGTTTGTAGAAGTTCCTTTGCCGGCAGGAGGAGCCAGGAACGGTTCCGACAGCGGAATAAGCCTTCACGCCGCAGGTTTTGAAATTCAAGTTACGTGTGATTTCGATCAAGCGACCTTGCTGAATGTTTTGACGGTCTTGAGGACGTTGGCATGTTCGGTTTCAGCGGAGCAATAAA
>ERZ1034917.1729-NODE-1729-length-12247-cov-4.006480_pt1 | contig 12247 bp, 9 predicted proteins | sample MGYA00520605_ERZ1034917 | MGnify/ENA primary metagenome ERZ1034917 (study PRJEB33766, sample SAMN09781784) | gut metagenome | biome: gut microbiome | host: Homo sapiens | place: Madagascar | study: EMG produced TPA metagenomics assembly of the PRJNA485056 data... | reverse complement strand
GCATTATGGAGCAGGGCTTTATTGCGGCAATTTCCCACATTTTGCTTGAGCAAAGGAGTCTTCTCGAGCAAATTGTCTCATCGGCAACTTATGATTTTTTGAACAGTTGTACCTCAGAGTTTGTTGATAGTTGGAATCCGATTTACGGTAATGGGAGGAGGTTGCGGCGGGCGTTGGTAGGCACAGCGAGTTTTACCAAAAAGCATTGCATAACCGACAATGTGGTCTTCAGGAATATTCAAAATGTTGCGCAATTCCGGCATGAAAGTGGCAAGCATGATCATAAAATACCCAAACCAGACCGTTCCGAGTCCTTTGCTTTGTGCCAGAAGTTCAAAATAACTCAGTGCGATGACTGGATCCGTAGCCGCACAAGGTGCGTTTGCAGGATTGGAAGCAACGATTAGATGTGGGGCTCCGCGGAAAATCGGATCGAGTTCTGCAGCGATCATCGGCAGCATATGGGCAAAATATTGGACTTCAGCCGGGCGCGGCTTGATCTTCAGCATAGCGCGCAGTTTTGCATACACAGTTTCGCGCAATTGCTGCATAACTTCTTTGTCATCGATAATAGTAAAATGCAGCTGATGACGATTGACCCCCGTTGGGACAAATTTCATCGCATCGAGAAGGTCGGCAATGGTTGCCGGATCAACATTTTCATCCAGATAACGGCGATGGGATCGGCGCATCATCATCAGCGACTTCAGACTTTCCGGGGAGGGGAACGGGTGAGGATGCAGAGAGTTTTCCGGAGAATGCCCTTCTATGGTCAGTGCTGCGGCCGGGCAAATCATCATGCAATGTTGACAATGAATGCAGCGGTCAGATCCGCCTTCGCTTTCGGTTGGATACTCGCCGGGAAATAATTCTATGGCCAGGGCTGGGCATTCCGCTTTGCAAAGGCCGCATTGTGTGCAGCGGGATTGGTCAATTGTCAGATTCATCATGATAAGTTCTCCTTTTTTTACGATAGAATTTCGAGCCGATACGTACGGAGCATATCTGCGACAATTGCCCATGATACCGGCCGGTCTTCCGGATTTTTTGCCAGCATCTGGTCGATTAAATCGGAAAGGCCTTCCCGCAGACAACCGCGATCTTTCAAGGAAACTGCAATTTCATTCAGTTGCGCCTGATAAACCTTTTCTGGATCCGACCCGGGGAAGGGGGGCGTTCCGGAAAAAAGTTCGTATAACATTGCTCCAAAACTGTACATATCACTGCGGAAATCGATTTTTCCTATTTCCCAGCGGATTACTTCCGGGGGCGCATAAAGCGGAGTTGCCATCAATTCACCATCAAACTCTTCTCCGTAAAATCGGGCAAGTCCGAGGTCAACCAGTTTCGGTTCTCCATTGGATTCCATGATAATAATGTTACCCGGCTTAATATCTCCATGGATGAACTTGCAGCATTGCCAGGCATAATTCAGGGCATCGGCGATTTTCGCTGCGATCAATAATACTTCGCCGTAATATGGGGTTCCCAGTCGCCAGAGACGCGCATCAATCGCTTCGCCCAGAACCAGTTCCATGGCAAAGAAACGTCGTCCGGAATGAGTTTTTCCTGCCGCAACTGCCTGAACGATGTTGGGATGATTCAGACGTGCCGCCGCACGACTTTCACGAAAGAAGCGTGTAACGGCAACTTTGTCATTTTCCTGATCGCGGTTAAGCAGTTTCAACGCTACTTCATTGTGCAGAAATTCATGTCGAGCAAGAAAGACTTCTCCATTATTTCCAGATCCGAGCAGCGCAGCAAGTTCAAAGACATCGATGAAGCTACCGGTAATTTCCGGCGCCTGTTCCTGATGGCAGTTCGGGCAAACTCCATATGGTTGCGACATGGATGTGTCAAAAAGGAAGTCGCAGTTATTGCAGTGAATATTCATTTATGACCAGTAGTGTCTACTTCCGAAAGGGAAAGTTCCGGCTCAAGAAAAAATTCTGAAGCCCGTTCAAAAAAGTCATTGGGAAATTCGTAAAGAATACGAACCGCTGTAGCTGTAATAGATTCCGGAAAATGGAGCTTGTGGAAATGTGCAAGCGAAAGGTAATCCTGCGGCAGCGAGTCTGCTTCCTGGACTATTACGATGTCTCCGCCCCGTTTAACAAACTCGTGTAATTCCGGTGTAAACAGTGCCGGTAACCCTTTCCCTGTAATCATAATCAGGACTTCCAGACGCTGCAGATTTTTCTGCAAGTATTGGCGACAGATTTTGATGGGCTGTTCATCCGGAAATGGGAGAATCAGCCGATCATCCAGATCTTTACCGAGAGCTTTGCGCAGCCCATCCCCAATGGTTCTGGTGCTGTTCACCGAGGCCGGATCGCACAATAATGCACCAAAGATTTTTTTCCCTCGTTTGCGGAATGTATCGACAATCATGGCCATTGCGTGATTCCAGTTGTAGCGAATCCGCGGTAAATGGAACTCATCTCCGCTTTCTCCAATTTGTAATAAAGGTACATCCAGGCTTTTTAAGTATTCAATCCATGCCTTGGAAAGAAAACCGGTGACAATAATTCGGTCGTGTCCTTGAATTTCATCAAAATGCCCGGGGTCAACTTTACGGGGCAAATGAACGACTCGCCACGCTGCCCGTCGCGCCTGCAACGCTGTTTTGAAGTCGTGAAGACGGCGGCTGTCGGGATAAGCGTTGTCGCCAATATTGATGAGTGCGCATTGGCTGTATGGCAAGTTCATTTCAAGGTTCCCATTGAAAAAAGTTCCAATTCCCGGCTCCTTGCGAATGATACCGGCTTCTGCAAGATCTGCCATGGCTCTGCGTATCGAAATAATACTGATGCCGAGTTGTTCGGCAAAATACCGTTCTGACGGCAACTTATCCCCAACGGCAAGCTGTCTTTCCCGAATCAATTCTGTGATACGCAACTTCGCATTACTGTACTTTAAAACAGTCATAACGGATGCTCCAAGATTGTCTTATTTTGCTATATTTATATAGCGCCGCAAATCGGAAATTGCAATCATCTGAAGGTTTTTTCTTCAAAAAAAGCCGGAAATTTGCTTTTTTCCCGTATAGCTGTATTGTAAAAAAGAAGGTGTTTCTGGCTGGCGCTGGTGAAATTTTAGAAAGGCAAACTCCGTATGAGTGCGAAATTTTTGACCTCCCGGCGTTTTTTACCTCTTTTTATTACTCAATTTTTCGGGGCATTCAACGATAATTTTCTGAAGAATGCGATGCTGGTTCTGATGACGTTCACCATGGCATCGGAGCTCCAAGCCATGAACATCAAGCCCGCACTTTTGACCAATACTGCTCTGGCATTGTTCATTGCACCGTATATCTTTTTTTCCTGTTGGGCAGGCCAACTGGCGGATCGATATGACCGTGCTCTGCTCGCCCGATACGTAAAACTGGCAGAAATCATTTTAATGGCGGGAGCTTTCGTGGCTCTTGTAGCACATTCCATTTGCGGACTGTTGATCCTGCTTTTTTTAATGGGGCTGCAATCTACATTTTTCGGACCTCTCAAGTATTCACTGTTGCCGCAACATCTCAAGGAATCGGAGCTGGTAGGGGGAAATGGATATATTTCTGCGGGAACCAATCTGGCAATTCTTGTCGGTTCGCTTGGCGGCGTTCTGGTGGCAATTCCCTGTGGAACATGGTATGTCGGTGCGTTATTGCTTGTTTTCGCAATTGTCGGATATTGCTCCAGCCGTTGGATTCCTGACTCCCCACCGCCATCGCCGGACTTGAAGTTTCATTGGAATATTTTTACAGAAACGATTGAGATTTTTCGATGTTGCGGGCATAATCGCGTGGTTTCCCGTTCGATTTGGGGCGGATGTTTGTTTTGGCTGGTGGGGGCACTTTACCTCGCGCAGCTTCCCAATTATTGCAGAGAATATCTTGGCGGAGATGAACAACTTTTTGGTGTTTTTCTCGGCATTTTCTGTATCGGTATCGGGGTTGGTGCAATTTGGTGCAACCGCTTGTCACAAGGTGTTGTTCAGGTTACTTTTGTTCCCCTGGGCGCATTGGGAATGGCGCTTTTTTCCTTTGATTTGTACTTGTTGAGCAATTCATTGCCTGCCGTTGGAGAAACACCATTGACGCTGGTGGAGTTAAGCCGCCGATTCTTTTTCTGGAGAGTTTGTTTTGACCTGTTCTGTCTGGCCGTTTCTTCTGGAATTTATCTGATTCCTCTGGATGCAACGGTTCAGCATGCAGCCCATCCAGAAGAGGTTGCCCGGGTAATTGCCGGAAGTAATATTGCAACGGCAATTGCCATGGCCGGAGGGAATGTAGTTGCTGCCGCTGTAATCGTACTCTTTGGAGTAACGATTCCGCAAATTTTCTTTGCCATTGCGGTGTTGTCGTTGATCGGGGCCGTTTATGTTGTCCGTCTGTTGCCGGACGCGTTAATTCGTTCAATTTTTCGGACCGTTCTGGGAATCTGGTTCAGAGTTAAAGTTGAAAATCTTGAAAACTTTGAAAAAGCCGGCAACCGGGTCATGATTATTGCCAATCATGAATCTTTGCTTGACGGCCTGTTGATTGCTGCTTATTTGCCGGAAAAATTGACGTTTGCCATTGACAGTGACTGGGCTGAAAAATGGTATGTCAAACCGCTTCTGTCCATGACTCATGCCTGCCCGATCAAGCCGGCAAGCCCCTTGGCAACCCGAACTTTAATCAAAGAATTGCAAAATAATAAGAAAGTAATGATTTTTCCTGAAGGCCGCATTACTGTCACCGGTGCGTTAATGAAGGTATACGATGGCCCGGGTTTGATCGCGGAAAAATCTGCTGCAACCATTCTGCCAATTCGGATTGATGGAGCTCAATATTCAATTTTTTCCTATTTACGTCACAAGCTTCCGATTCGTCTTGCCCCTCAAATTACCCTTACGATAATGGAGCCGCGTCAATTCTCTGTTGATGCAACCCTGCGTGGCAGAGCTCGCAGGCAAGCAATTTCTGATGGAATTTATAATATGATGGCGGATATGATTTACCGCGGCTCTGCTCGTAATGAAAATCTTTTCCAGGCATTATGTGCGGCAAAAAAACTTCATGGCAATAAAGCTGCTGTGGAAGATATTGCCCGCAAACCTGTTTCGATTGGAACCCTTATCTGGAAGAGTCGTTTCCTGGGAGCCTTATTGGAAGATTCTTTGGCATCTGGAACTGCGCCCATTGGCGTGATGTTGCCGACTTCAATTGCAGAGTGCACTACGTTCTTTGGCTTGGTTGGAATAGATCGGATTCCTGCAATGATCAACTTTTCAGCAGGAAGTTCTGCCATTCTCGCTGCATGCGACGGCGCTGGAGTTACTGAGGTGATTACTGCGCATAAATTTATTGAGCAAGGAAAGCTCGAAGCTCTTGAATACGCAATGCTCAGCAGGGGATTCCACCTGATTTATCTTGAAGAATTGAAGCAGAATGGTTCGATTCGAACGATTCTTGTCGGTTTTTTCCGTAATCTTCGGAAGTGCATGCCTCGGCGTTCGTCGGATTCCGCTGCTGTGATTTTATTTACTTCCGGCTCAGAGGGACGTCCCAAGGCGGTAATGCTCAGTCATCACAATATTTTGTCCAATATCCGCCAAGTCCTGAGTTTGCTGGCAGTAACGCCTCAGGATACTATTTTTAATGCGTTGCCTATGTTTCATTCTTTCGGCCTGGGGATGGGTACCTTGATGCCATTAATTGCCGGAGCCCGGGTTTTTTTCTATCCTTCTCCGCTCCATTACCGGACTATTGCTTCGCTTTGTTATGATACTAATGCGACAATTTTATTTGGGACAGATACCTTTCTTGCCGGATATGCGAAGGTCGCTCATCCTTATGATTTCTTTAATCTTCGCTTTGCTGTTTGTGGAGCAGAAAAGTTGCGGGATTCCACCCGGATGACATGGATGGACAAATTTGGTGTCCGATTGCTGGAAGGGTATGGGGCTACGGAAGCAAGTCCAGTTTTAGCCTGTAATACCCCGATGTATAATCGTCCCGGGACGGTCGGAAAAATGCTGCCGGGAATTACGTATCGGCTGGATCCAGTTCCTGGACTGTCAGAAGGGGCACGTCTTCGAGTAAAAGGGGATAACATTCTAATGGGGTATTGGGATGTCCATCGAGGCAAAGGACAGGAACTTGCAGCGCCGGAAGATGGATGGTACGATACCGGAGATGTCGTTACTGTTGATGCGGATGGATTCATTACGATTTGTGGGAGGGTCAAACGGTTTGCGAAAATCGGCGGGGAAATGGTATCACTTCCTCAAATCGAAGCGGTTCTGACCCAATATTTTCCAGATCGTTTTTTCGCTGTTATTGCACGTCAAGGGGGCTCAAAAGGGGAAGAGTTAGTTGTTTATTATTCGGGGGACGACCTTGAGGTCGGACATGTTACCGAAGTATTGCGGACTGCTGGAATCGGAGAACTTGCAATTCCGAAAAAATATCGAAAAGTGGTGGAACTTCCTCGTTTAGGTAGTGGAAAAATTGATTATAACGCCTTAATCATTCACTCAGAATAGATCTGAACACAATCCTCTGAATCGACAGGTTTCACAAGATTCTGGCGACCGTGGCAATGAATCCGGGGAAGTGGCAGGGGTGATATTGGCAAAAAAGCCAACTTCACTTTTGATTTTATCAAGAACCATAGAAATTTGTAACATATCGTCAGGGACATAGCGGAAATTCCGATCATTTGCCCCCGGGGTGAAGAAAAGAGTAGTCGTACGTTCTGGCGAATTTTTCCAGTGATGAAATGCCCAGAGTTTGTGCAATGCCGCAGTAATTGCCAATTCTGATGCAGGACGGGAAGCATTGCAGAAGGAGACGGTGTAAACTTTTCCACTCAGCCGGAACGCGCAGGGAATTTTCAAAAAGACAGTACATTCCGCTACAGGAAACGATTCGATCACCCTGGTAGGAACTATGTCAAAAGCGGTCAATTCGGCAAGAAGTTCCCGCCAGGGAGATTGAAAAAAGTCTCTGGTTGCTCTTGTCACAGCATCGGTCAGTTCCTGAAAAAATTCTTCCGGAGAATGACTGTGATCAAAATACAAGGCAATCGGGAAAGGTAATTCCGGGTCATTCCAGTTTGTTTCCAGTAAGATAGCTTTGCGATCCTGCCTGAAAATTCTCCAGAGGATCCGGGAATATTGTTCGGCAAAATTTACATGACCATTTTTTGTATCTGCAAATGGTCGTTCTGCATTAAATGTAGCATTTGCTGCTGAGTGTACAGTACGCAAAAAATATCCCGATGCAGAAACGAGGGCGCGCCGACGCAGCAATTCCCGTTCGTTTTCCGTTGCATAAGAAAGTTTTCCAGATTGAGACGCATAATAATGCAGAAAATATTCCCGACGGCAGCGTTTCCACATTTTAGAACGATATTCTGACCAGAAATATTCCCCGGAAGGTCGCAACCCTTCCGGGGAATATTGCGATGAAACGGTGTTTCCCATCCGTATTGCCAACAGTTACAGCTCTACAGTAATGGCAGCGGCTGAACGTTTGACTTTTTCCACGGCTTCTTCAACAGATTCTGCTCTTGCCAGAACAACGCCAAGGCGTCGATGGCCGTTCAGTTCCGGCTTCCCGAAAAGGCGCAGTGTGGTATCCGGCTCTTGGAGCGCCGCATTGATCCCGGAAAATACCATCTGTTTGGATACACCGTCAAAAACCAGCGCTTTACTGGCTGATGGGCCATGGAATGCAATGTTTGGAATCGGTAATCCAAGAATTGCGCGGGCATGGAGAGCGAATTCTGACAAATCCTGTGAAATCAACGTTACTAACCCTGTGTCGTGGGGGCGCGGAGAGACTTCACTGAAGATCACATCGTCTCCTTTGATAAAGAGTTCAACCCCGAAGATGCCGCGGCCCCCAAGAGCTTCAGTCACTTTTCCGGCAATTTCCTGGGCTTTTGCTAACGCCGTGGCGGACATTGCCTGTGGTTGCCAGGATTCCTGATAGTCCCCTCCAACCTGGTGGTGGCCGACGGGGTTGAGAAAAGAGGTTCCACCAACGTGGCGGATGGTTAACAAGGTAATTTCAAAATCAAAATTTACGAACCCTTCGACAATTACTTTCCCAGCTCCGGCTCGTCCCCCTTCCTGAGCATTGCGCCACGCTGGATCAATATCGCTGGCGGAGCGGATTACACTTTGTCCATGACCGGAGGAACTCATAATGGGTTTGACGACGCAGGGGATACCGATTGCTTTGACTGCTTCATCAAATTCATCCTTCGTTGCCGCAAAACGGTAGGGACTGGTTGGCAGTCCCAATTCTTCTGCCGCAAGCCGGCGAATCCCTTCGCGGTTCATTGTCAGGTAGGTGGCTCGAGCTGTCGGAATAACGGTGAACCCTTCCTCTTCCAGCTGGAGCAGGGTTTCCGTGGCAATTGCTTCAACTTCAGGGATAATATAGTTGGGTTTTTCTTTTTCAATTACGGTACGGAGTTCAGTTCCATTGAGCATGTTGATTGTATAAGAGCGATGTGCTACCTGCATTGCCGGAGCATTGGGGTAACGGTCAACCGCAACAACTTCAACGCCTAACCGTTGCATTTCGATTGCGACTTCTTTGCCGAGTTCTCCGGAGCCACAAAGCAGGACTTTGACGGCTGTACCAGACAACGGCGTTCCAATTTTTGTCATAATCAATCCCTTTCTCGAAAGAAATTAGTTGCTGAAGGATTCCGGCAGGAAATACATCCGTCCCTGAGGCAATTCGCCGGTTTTCATTCCTGGAAATTCAACTTTGACCGGTTGCTGCGGAGCTCTGCTTTCCAGGAGTCCGAGCAAGTCGGAAAAACGGAATATCTTGTCAAAACGAATAACTTTATAATCATTTTCGGGAAGTCCTGCGCTTTCAGCGACTGCCTTAACTGCATCATCAAAATATCCGATTGAATCAATAAGCCCGAATTTTTGGGCTTGGGGTGCGTCCAGGATTCTGCCGTCCGCAAATGGTTGTTGCCGGATGGAATCTGCAGAAAATCCTTCACGGTTGTCAACAACCAGATTGAGAAAACGGTTGTATACCACGTCAAGACAAGCACGAATAATCTGTTGTTCTTCTGGTGTTGTCGGGCGGACCGGACTCAAAATATCTTTTTTGTTGCCGGAAGTATAGGTTTCAGATTCTACGCCGATTTTGTTCAGCAGATTATAGTATTTGACTCCGGACAGGATCACCCCAATGCTGCCGGTAATGGTGTATTCGTGGGCAATGACAGGCTTGCAAGGCAACGAAACATAAAACCCGCCACTGGCAGCCATGGATGCCATATAGGCGGCAACCGGTTTTTTCTCGCGGACTTCCAGAATTTTACGATAGATCAGGTCTGAGGCAACCACTTCTCCACCAGGACTGTCAATCAACACGACAGTTCCTTTTATATTATCATCACTTAGCGCCATATCCAGTTGCTTAATAATCGACTGCGCGATGGCAACATTGCTGGCAAAAAGAGGTTCTCCATCATAGGAAGAAAGGATGACACCGGTAATGGGAACCACAGCGATCGCATTGAGGCTGGATTTGTTGCCTTGTACAAAATGTTGAAAGTGATCCGAGGGCGTGTAGTTCTGGGCGGGGCGCTTCGATGAGGCAAAATTTATTGCCAGTATGGCAATGACGGCAAGAAGTATTATTCCAAAAATTGGCGCACACAGACACCCGAAAGCAAACCATCCGCACCCTCTTCCTTTGCGTTCCCGGTAAACTAACGGGGAATTTGACTCATTTTCAAAATTCTGATTCATTCTCATACTCCTGTTTTCCATATATTTTAATGCAAGGAAATCCTTTACTCGTTTGCGGGTGCAATCACAATTCTCTCGTGAAGCTGTTGCCAATCTTCTTGTGTAAAATCACCGCAACGTAATGACAGGCAGTTCGCTGATGCTGCAGCAAGGCCGCAGGCAAATGCTTCCTGCAACGGGGTTCCACACAGAACTTCGCTCCAGAATACTGCACTTGCCGTATCGCCGGAGCCGATGGGATTAACAATTTGCTCAAGAGGAGGAATGGAAAAACAATCCAAACGATTACGTTCTCCCAGCCATGCGGGATTTTTGCCGCAAGTGATGGCAACTGCCCGCAAATTGGGATACCGATTTATCAGCATTTTTATTCCGGAGGAAATTTTTTGCTCACCGGTCAATGCGTTCAATTCTTCGGAATTGATTTTCAATACTGCATCAACACCGGTTGCCAGCATAAGATCTGTTGCGATAAAAGAGTCAATCAATAACGGTTTGCCTGCGCAGGCAAACATGTGGGCGATTTTGCCGTAAAGATCGGGATTAGTTCCCGTCGGCAACGTGCCGCAAACTGCCCCGCCTGTACACTCGTTGATATGAGCAGCAATCCAATTGGTATAATTTTTACATTCTTCCTCTGTTGCAGGAAAACTCGGTTCAATTAATTCTGTAGCCAGGTTCTCGCTTTCGTCAATGCAGGTAGTACAGGTGCGTGTATCAGCAACGCAGGAGATGGAGTGAAAACGAATCTGTTCGGTTGTCAATGCGGTATCTATGCGTGTCAGATTTTCACCGCCGGCAAACTGTACCAAAAGACCTTCAGCTTTTCCATAATTCGCGCAGGCACGGCAGAAATTTACTCCTTTCCCGGATGCAAATTGAATCGACGTACGCACTCGGTTGACTTCCCCTCTGCAAAATGAGGAGAACAAAAGAACTTTCTGCCATGCCGGGTTAGCCCCGGAAACCAGAATTACCGGTTTCATAAGAGTGACTCCAAAATAGTGTATAAATCATTATCCGACAAATCACGCGGATTGGCTTTCATGCTGCCACTTCGAGAATGTGCAATGATAAATGGAAAATCTTCTCTGGTTAATCCCGCAGAGCGAAACCGATCATTGATTCCGAAGTCCTGATTGAATTTCAATAAATTCTGATGCAGCGCAGCAAAATCTTTTTCCCCTAACTGTACAGCAAGTTTTTCCAATTCGCCAGAAGAAACTGTATAATTCCACTGCAAAATTTCCGGCAATAATTTTGCGCAGACAACACCGTGCGGAATATGCCGCAGACACCCAATCGGGTGTGCCAGCCCGTGGACAGCACCCAGGCCGCTGTGGGCAAAAGCCATGGCGCCAAGGAGCGTTCCTTCGGATAATGCAGTTCGCGCGGGTAAATTATTTCCATCAGCGATAACGGCAGGTAAATTTTTGTATACAAGCTCTGCCGCCTGCCGGGATAATGGTTTCGTGAAATGATTGGCTTTTTGGGCAATCAAAGATTCAATTGCCTGCGTCAAAGAATCCATCCCCGATGCTGCTGTTATCGAGGGAGGGCAGCTGAGTGTCAGTTCCGGGTCAACAATTGCGACAGTCGGCTGCATGGAGGGATGGCGAAGAGATTGCTTAATATTTGTTGCCGGGTCGGATAGAACGGCGTTGGCGGTAACTTCAGCTCCAGTTCCGGCAGTAGTTGGAATACAGATCAATTTCGTCCCACACTGAGAGAGTTTTCTACGGTTGTAAAAGTAATCCGCAGTTGAACCGGGCAAAGACAACAGAATCGCGACAGTTTTTGCCGCGTCGATTACAGCTCCGCCGCCGACGGCAATGACGACATCCGGCCTGGTTTTTCGAGCTGCCGCAAGAAATTTGTCTGTGAGTTCAAGTGTAGGTTCTTCCCCGGAAAGAATTTCATGAGTAACGTGGAAATTTTCAAGAAGAGTAAATAACGTTGAAAAAAGTTTTTCCCTGTTTTTTCTCCCGCAACTGAGGAGAAAAATCCTGGATTGTCCGGTGAGGTATTCTGGAAGACTTTGCAACCCCCCTACGCCAAAACAAATTTTCTGTGGCAGATTCAATATATACATACGTCAACTCCCCGTCTTCTGATTGTTTTTTCCGTTAACAACTGAATTTACCTGCGGCAAAAAAAGTCTCGATACCAGTCATCTCTGCAGATAGGCAATCTTATCGCTCAAGTAGTTCCCTGTTTGATTTTACATGATTGATGGCAGGATCTTTTTCCGAGAGAATGTTAATGGCTTCCCGAGCTGCTTGACTTTCCGCCTGGCGGCGATTGTGCGCATTTCCTACAGCAACGATTCCTCCGACGGAAACCTGTACCTGAAAACATGGATTATGTTCAGGACCACTGATATTCAGAACTGTATAAATGGGGGCACAATTCCATTTTCTTTGCGAATATTCCTGGAGAATTCCTTTCGGGTTGATGTGGGTCAGCATGGACACGGGTT